>Ga0302280_1001664_pt1 | contig 17969 bp, 10 predicted proteins | sample III_Fen_E1_1_FD_198771 | JGI IMG/M metagenome (GOLD analysis project Ga0302280, IMG submission 198771) | Peat permafrost microbial communities from Stordalen Mire near Abisko, Sweden - III_Fen_E1_1 | ecosystem: Environmental > Terrestrial > Soil > Wetlands > Permafrost | place: Sweden: Abisko... | reverse complement strand
AGAAGGAATTGTAACAGTAACACTCGAAAAAGTCGGTTTTCCTCCACTGATATTAATATAACCCGGAGTGGGCGAAGAAGGAACAGCACCCAAAGCACCTGCGCTTGAAAAGGCAACTGCAGCAGATCCGAGAAAGGACATGCCTCCGGAAAATGTATTAGCACCTGATAATGTTATAGTACCGGAACCGCCACCTTCAAAAGTAAGAGGATAACCACCACTGATACTACTGCTTATTGTAATATTTTTGCTTCCACCTAGGTAAATTATGTTATTAGTTGAATTGCCAAGTACAACCCCTAATGTTGTTGCACCTCCTGCATCATCATTTCCAATTGTAAAATTTCCATTTGTTGAAGAATTATTTAATATTACATTGTTAATTGAATTTACTGTTGCACCATTTAAAGTTACTGTTACAGAATTGGTTTTACTTCCCAAAATCAGATTGTGAGCATTTGTACTGCTGAGATAAATAGCTCCTACAGTAAAAGAAGACGTAGTAGTAAGAGAGGTAGTGCTGGTTGGGTTAGCATCAAACTCAGCAATTTGAGAAGAGGTTGGTGTCAAGGTAGTTGACCAGTTTGTTCCTGTCAGCCAGTTGCTGCCACCGGTGTTTGACCAAGTATCTGTAGTTTGTGCCTGCGCCTTTGGCATTACAACAGCAAAAAGCAATATCATTGCTATTGTTGCTTTTGTGAAAAGGCTGTTTTTACAAAGTGATACGATTTTTAAATTACTACGATTTTTCATTTGATTTGGGTGTTTGTATTGAAATCAGTATATTTTATGACTATATTTTTTGCTTTTACGTTTAGGAAAAACCTTAGAATTTTTCGTATGCAAATATTGTTTGTATTTGTTTGTTGGGGAATATTAGAATATTACCAAATCAACAAGAATTACATCTCTAATGTTTAATGAATATTAAAAATGTATACCCAACATTATACAAAAGCGATTTTAATGTTAAGTGAAAGGTTTCAAGTTGCGGAATAACGAATGTCAGTAGCTTCATTCTACAGTTTGTTACCGGCAGGTTAAAAAAACATTATGAAACATTAATTGATTTTATTCTCTCCTTTTAATATTGAAATTCGTGAGCTATTATTTTAATAGAACGCGGATGAAACAGATGGTTAAGATTGAATAGGTTTTAAGCTGTTTTTGCTGTTAGTCATATTTATCCGCGTTCCATTTAATTTTTATTGTTGAAATGAAGAAGAGAGTAATTATCCTTATTTCCATATTCGTACTTACATTTATAATTTCAGGATTAATACCCTTTGAAACCGACATTAACACGCCTGTTAAAAAAGTAACTGCTCTGTTTTTGAAGAATAAAAAAAATCTTGAAAAAAAAACCGGCGAACTTTCTGCTTTACTAAATGCATCTTTAACTAACGGACAAACAAATACAGACAGCGTTAAGAAAAAGTTATTGGAATGCAGAATAGCATATAAAAAAATTGAATGGGTTATTGCTTATTATTATCCTACAGTAGCCGTTCGCATCAATGGCACAGATGTAATGGAAGAAGAAGAACCTTCGGAATTTGAACCGGCGCACGGAATGCAAACAATTGAAAACACCGTACTGCAAGGAAGTCCGCCGGATGAACAACAAACCAAAAGATTAAGAGATGAATTGATGCGTCTGAACACAACGGTTGTAAGTCTTTCTGAAGCCATTTCGTTTTTATCAGGCACAAACAACTCCGAATTACTTGCTGCACTTAAATACGAAATTATTAAGGTTACAACATTGGGGTTTACAGAATATGATAACCCTGTAATGAAAAATTATTTGACAGAATCGGTTGTAGCCCTTACTAGTGTGCGTGACAATTTGAAACTCTTTGATAAGCTGGTGAGTGCGGAACTGATTATTAAAACAGATAGTTTGTTTGCTGCCGCAACTGATTTTATCCGGTCATTTAAAAATGCTGATAAGTTCAACAGGTTGGATTTTATTACTGATTATTATCCTTCATTAAGTCACCTCGTGGATGCGTATGCCAATGAATTAAAAATTACCTACAACTCTTACAGTCCAAACCTTAATTTGAATGCAAGTACCATTTTTGATATACAATCATTCCGTTATTTTTTTGATGTAGGCGATAAAAACACACAAACGGCAAGAGTTAATCTTGGAAAAAAATTATTTTTCGATCCGGTATTGTCAGGTAATTACAAACGTGCCTGCGCTTCCTGTCATCAACCTTACAAAGCCTTTACCGACGGCTTTGCAAAAAGCATGGGGTATGAACCCAATCAATTTGTTGGCAGAAATGCACCTACCATTATAAACGCTTGTTTGCAGGTATCTTTTTTTGATGACTCCCGTCAGGCATCTCTGGAAGGACAAATAGCAGCCGTTGTTAATAATCCAAAAGAACTGAATACTAATTTTGCAACTATCATTGCAAGACTGCAACAAAGCAGAGAATACATGAAACTTTTTGATGCAGCATTTCCGGGGCAGGGAATTGCTGCAAACCTTATCAAATCAGCAATTGCTGATTATGAAAAAACATTGGTGGGGTTTAATTCAAATTTCGACAAGTACCTTAACGGAGATAAAAAAATGCTGAATGCCTCACAGATAAATGGCTTTAACTTATTTATGGGGAAAGCAAAATGCGGAAGTTGTCATTTTTTTCCATTATTCAATGGTGTAATACCTCCGCTTTACAACAAATCGGAATTTGAAATAATAGTGACATTGGAAAACAACGATTTTAAACATCCGCGTTTGGATACCGACCAGGGTGTAGCACTTATAAAAACATCCGCTACACATTTAAAATTTGGTTTTAAAGTGCCGGGCTTGCGCAATGCCGCTTTAACAGCTCCGTATATGCACAATGGGTCGTTAAAAACACTTGCGGAGGTGATGAACTTTTACAACAAAGGGGGTGCTGCCGGATTTGGTATTGACGTTTCCAACCAAACGCTTTCGCGCGATGCGCTTGGGCTAAACAAACAACAACTAAATGATATTGTTCATTTTATAGAGTCGTTAACTGATACTACAGGGTTGACATCTGCGCCTCAACACCTTCCTGAAATTTCTGATAAGGAAAAAATAAATGAGCGAGTGATAGGTGGAACATATTAAATTCAGCATAAATTATTTAAAAATTAACATAACAGTAACAATGATTTTTGCTTTATAAATTATATTTATCTAAGTTTGACCTGTATTAATCTACAAAAATAAACTAAATGAAAAAAATCTACTTCTCTTTAATTGTTTGTTGCATTGCCGTTATCAGCACATTCGCACAAAGCCCTTGTCAAATAAGTTTAACTTCTGCTGTTGGTACTGATGCACAAGCGGTTTGTGTAAATACTGCAATTACTGTCATTACGTATTCTGTTTCGGGCACTCAAACAATTATAAGTCCTTCATTGCCGGCTGGGCTTACCGGTAGTTATTCAGCAGGTGTATATACCTTAAGTGGTACACCAACTGCTTCAGGAACTTATAACTATACAATAACAACCACAATTGGATGTTCACCTAATTCAAGTGCAGCAGGAAGTATAACAGTTAACCCATTACCAACAGCAAGTGCACCTGGCAGCAGCACAATTTGTCAGTATGCAACAGCAACAATAAGTGGAGCAAGTGCTTCAAATGGTTCTATCCTTTGGACAGATAATGGAGTTGGATCATTAAATAATGCGAACACCTTAACGCCCACTTATCAACCAGTAGGGGGAGATGCGGGTAATACAGTAACCTTATTAATGACTGTTACCAGTACCAATAGCTGTGCAGGAGCAACTGCAACGGCTAATTATTACATTAATGTAGATGGCGTGCCAATAGCATCAGCATATACAGGTCCTCATACGATATGTGAAGATGCCTCTTACACCTTACAAAATGGAGAAGCAAGTCAGAGGTACGGCAGCCCAACTTGGACAGAAAATGGAACAGGCAGCATCACAAATGGAGTAAATTCCTTAACACCCACTTATCAAGCAGCAGCAGGTGATGCGGGTAATACAGTAACCTTATTAATGACTGTTACCAGCACCAATAGCTGTATAGGTGGGGGAACTGCAACGGCTACTTATTTTATTAATGTAGATGCGCTGCCAACAGCAATTGGTGCACCTGGCAGCAGCACAATTTGTCAGAATGCAACAGCAACAATAAGTGGCGCAAGCGCTTCAAATGGTTCTATCCTTTGGACAGAAAATGGAACAGGCAGTATTACAAATGGAGGAAATACCCTCACACCTACTTATACAGCAGCACCTGGTGATGCAGGTATGGCTGTAACCCTAACAATGACTGTTACAAGTACTAATACGTGTTACCCAGCTTTAGCTTATGCAGTCGACACTGTTAATGTTGATAATTGTTCACAAAGTCCTTGTCAAATAAGTTTAACTTCAGCTATTGGAACTGATGCACAAGCAATTTGTTTGAATACTTCTATTACTCCTATTACGTATTCTGTTTCTGGCACAAGTGCATTGATAACAGGATTGCCGTCTGGGCTTAATGGTAGTTATTCAGCTGGTATATTTACCATAAGTGGTACTCCAACTGTTTCAGGAACTTATAATTATACAATAGCAACAACTGGTTCGTGTTTGCAGGTAAGCACAATTGGAAAAATAACTGTAGGCTTAGGATTAACTTCTCCGATAGGAAGCGATTCGCAGAGTGTTTGTTTAAATACATCAATACAAAACATCACCTACTCAATAGTAGGAAGTGGTGCAAGTGTGACAGGACTTCCTGCAGGTGTGACTTCTGCTTATAACGGCGGTATTCTTACAATAAGTGGTAACCCTTCGGTATCGGGTGCCTATCATTATACTGTAACCACATACGGATTTTGTTTCCCACAAAGTTCATTGTGTGGAGTAATTACTTCGGGCTTGGAATTGACTTCACCCCTAGGCAGCGATAGTCAAAGTGTTTGTTTAAATACTCCAATTCAGAACATCACCTACTCATTAGTAGGAGGTGGCGCAAGTGTAACAGGACTTCCTGTAGGTGTAACTTATGCTTATAACGGGGGTATTCTTACAATAAGTGGTAACCCTTCGGTATCTGGTGACTATCATTATACCGTAACAACAATGGGTACGTGTCAAATTCAAAGTAATATAAGTGGTATAATTACAGTTAACCCAAATCCAATAACTTCTATCCTTACAACTAATGAAACAACATCAACCGCCTGTAATGGTTATTTAGAAGCCGTTGCCAAAGGCGGCGTTACACCTTACACGTATGTGTGGAGCGATAGTGCTGCCGTAAATTCAGCATACAGATACAAACAGTGCAGCGGTACTTATAGTGTTACCGTTACTGACCATGCAGGATGTTCTGCTACTGCTGCGGCATACGTTGGTAATAATGGTGTTACAACTACCACCATTAATCCTTTAAGTATTACTGCTACTTCAACAGATGTAACAGACAATGCCTTATGCAATGGTGCTGCGGTTGCAACTGTTACAGGTGGTTCGCCCACTTACAGTATTACGTTTGCAGGTACAACCACTACGGGTTCTGTTTTAACTATCAGTAATTTATGTGCAGGCTTTTATACGGTTAATGTAAAAGATGCTCAAAATAATATGGCTTCGTTTACTTTTGCAGTAGGCTCTCCCGCTACCACGCATACCATTGCTCCAAATCCTGTTTATAAAGACTCAACTGTAGCCGGTACATTAATTACCAATGCCATTGCTAATTGTATCATTAATTATAACGCCATTGATTCATTAAAAATAACAAGTTTAAGTTTAATTGGAACTGACAGCATTAATGCAACATGGACAATATATCAGGGCAGTACCATCAATACTCAAAAAGCGAAATATCCGTTTACGGTATCTGGCGTGTATAAATTAATACTCAATTTATTTTGTACCAACCGTACATCAGGAAGTGCAAAAGGCATTGACGAAGTTTATATTACTAATCGCAGCACAAGTATAGCAGAAATTGGAGCAAACACTATTTCTGTTTATCCAAATCCAACAACAGGAATAATTTATTTGCAAGGTCAACTTGAAAATGCTCAGATAAAAATTTGTGATGTTTTAGGAAATACTGTTTATCAAAATAGCGGGGCACCATCCAACCTTCAAATTGATTTGAGTGCTCAACCTAATGGAATTTATTTTATGAGCATACAAACCGGCGGAGGCATTGTTAATAAGAAAATAGTGGTAAGTCGTTAATTTAATTAAAAAAAAATGGAGACTAGAAACCATTAAAAAAACGGGGCGTAACCGAAAAGCCAAATAAGTAGGAACTTTAAAAACAAAACAACATGAAAAATAAAAGTATAACATTAATCATTCTTGTACTATTTGCAAATAGTTTTATTCATGCGCAGATAAATGGAAGATTGTACGGAGAAAAAGGCGATTTTATTGCACTTGCTAAAAGACCACTTTTAGTTGAATTGCAGGAAGAAGATCCTGATGTTATTAAATCGCTAAGCAAGAAAGAAAAAACAGCTGATAAACTAAAAGAATACAAAACTTTTATAGCTGATTACAACAAACTAATAAAATTAGCAGTCCTAAAATATTGGAAATACAATGATAAGATAGAATTTAAGACGGTAACAGAAGTGAAAAAGTTAAAAGACTCAAATAATGATAAATATGCTGTATTATCCTATATTCAATTGCATGATCACGCAAAATATGGTGGAGCTTTGATAAGTTCAAACAAAACAATTTATGCTTTAAGTTATAGCAGAATAGAATCGAAAGAAAGCAAACCTGATTATAAAATTTGTATGCCATCATCAGGAATCAGAGAGGGAGATAAATATTATGAAAGTGATTTTAAATTAGCATTAACAGGGGCACAGGCACATTTAAAATGGATGATACAAAACGATAAAACGAATCAATTTCAAGAATATCTTGAAATAGTTGTAAATGGAAATTGCCCAAAACTAAAAAGCCTAGTGCTTCAGGCTGAACAAGGTTTTTTACAACAAAAAGTCTTTATGCAAAAAGAGTTGACTGAAGCAGAAGCAAAACAAGCTTATGGACACAACCTGAATTTTGTAACAGCCGATGAACTTAATACAAGCTATACAGGAAATAAAAAGGGAACAGCAGTTTTATTTATTATTCCTTATGGTACAACACACCCAACTTCATTAGGTCCAATGACAAGTGTACAACAAGTAGCTTTGCTTGCATGTTATAAGGTAGTTGTTAATTGCGAAACCAATGAAATTTTGTGGGTTGAAGTTCCTGGTAAAATATCACACGGATCCACCCAGCCTTATTTAAAAGAATCGGAATTTAAAAATATGGGTGAGTGTAAATAATTTGGTTAAAAAAACGATAACGGAAAACTCTGAAAATGCATCAATAATTTGAGTTCATTGCGTTAAAATAAGAAAATAGTTGTCATCTGATTTTTTATTGGTGAGTTTGTAAACAGGAATATATGTTAAATGGGAATAGTACGGATTGTTATGTTGGAAGTGCCGTTTATCAAGCACATTATAGTTCAGAGAACGACTATCGTTGGCATAGTCCAATAAGTGTAATTATAAAAGAAATTAAGCGTGTAGCACAATTAAAATATTTAATTTTTTCAATCGCTTTGTTTTCATTTATTCCTCAACATGTTTTTTCTCAAAAGGCATGTGCTTTAAATACAACTAAAATCGGAATAAGAAACAGTTCAAATGAAATAATAAATATTCCTTCGGCAACTACAATTATCTTTGACAGAAAAAATCAAACTATTGCTATTGAAACATCCCACAAAGATTTAAGTGAACTGAATGGAAAATACGAGTATCTTAAAGTTGTTCATATAACAAATACACTCGACTGGATGGGAGAGTTGCATAAAAAGGATGATAATATTCTTTTTGGCAGTGTGTATTTTTTTTATCACGGTTATGGAAATGCTGATTTAATATCTATATCATTAGCAGGGAAATTTTATATAATTCCTATCAGTTCGAGTTCATGTGCTAATTAGTGTAATGTTAAAAGTAGAATGTACATAGTCCTGTTGAGCTTTATCAACATCTAAAACAACAATTATGAATACAAATTTTCATTCATTTATTCATTTGGTATTTATAGGCTTTATTGCCCTGTTTCCTGTAGTTAATCCAATTGGTTCAGCATTTATTGTAAGTCCCTATTTTTCGGAATTATCGCATCAGGAAAGAATAAAAGCAGTAAAACGTATTGCTTTGTATGCATTCAGCATCTGTGCATTTACATTGTTTGTAGGACATTGGATTTTAGAATTATTCGGGCTATCCGTTCCCGTTATTCAATTAGCAGGAGGTATCATGATTTGTAAAATAGGTTGGGGATTTCTTTCTTCCGATAAAGAATCGGATGTTCCCACAGAAAGTTCAGTTGACCAAACGGTTCTTAAACCCAAACCCATCTCAGAATTAGAAAATAAACTTTTTTACCCGATTACCTTTCCTATTACTACAGGTGCGGGCACAATAGCTGTTCTCTTTACATTAAGTGCACAGGGAGGTGATACAAAAGATATTTATGAGTATTTACTGAATAACATAGCTTTATTGGTTTCAATCATTGGAATATGTTTTCTGATTTTTATCTTTTTTGTAAATGCCAATCGGTTGATTAATTATATTGGTTCACATAACGAAAAAATTATCAATCGTTTAATGGCATTTTTAATTTTTTGTGTGGGACTTCAAATAGCCGTTGGTGGAATTACGCATTTGATTAAGGGGTAATGTATAACTTAGTTTTAGAGTTTTAAAAATAACGCTTCAGAAAATAAAAAGCGCTCTAAGCTCTTGAAAGTGCGGAAATCCGCCGGATTTCTGATAATTTTATAAAATTTTCTTTTATATTTTTGACGACAAATAATATTATTTTTTGTTTTGTAAGTTATATTTGTCTATGTTTACCACAACTAAAACTTTAAAATTTTGAAAACAAAACTACACGTACTCGACAAAAAACTAAAAGCAAAGAACACCATTAAATTCATACTATGGATGCTTTTAGCTATAGCAACAGATCGTTTGGTAGCCCAGCCAAGTCCAAGTGCAACCATCAATGTTATTCAGCAACCATGCAATGGTAATGGAATATTAGCTGTTAACAATGTTACAGGTTTAACACCTCCATTAGTTTATACTTATTATCCGGGAGGAGGAGCTGCAATTGTACATTCAAATGTAAATTCTTTAAATGATACATTATATGAAATCGTATCTTCAATAAAGAATATTTACATAGAGGAGATGACATCAAATCCGAGGTCTTTTTACACAGGTACGGTAAACATTTCACAACCTTTTCCTGTTAATACTCCTACTTTAACACCCGCTGTATGTCCCGGGAAAGGAAGTGCCCTTATAAAAATAAATAACAACAATTCTCCTAAAAAGGTAGAATGGTATAATGATACCGTTTATATCACAACAGGTGACCCTGTTAATTTGGCTGCCGGATTATATACTGCCAAAATATTTGACAATAATGGATGTTATGTTTTTTATGATTCTATAAATATTAATAATCAATCTCCTGTCACATATTCTGTAAATACAATTGCTGCAAATTGTACTAATGGTTCTGCCAGTATAGCAAATATTACAGGAGGAACAGCACCTTATAGCTTTGAATGGTCAAACGGATCTCACAACTCTCAAATTAATAATTTGTTGTCGGGAAGTTATGAAATTACAGTTACCGATAATCAGGGTTGTTATAACCAACAAAGTATTTATATTAACCAGGCAGTTAATATAAATATAAACACTACTGTTACCAATGCTACATGTCTTCAAAATGATGGTCAGATAATAGCATTCGCTTCGGGAGGAACTTCCCCTTACCAATATACATTTAGCAATGGTACTAACGGACAAACGGCAAGCAAATTACAAGGTGGAGCATCGTTGAAGATTGATGTGGTGGATGCAAAGGGATGCGTAGGTGAAACTTCAGCAAGTATTAGTGTAACTACTCCAATTAATGTTTCTTATTCAACAACTGTAAGTAAATGTACACAACCTACAGGCAGTGCAACATTGAGTATAAGCGGAGGTGCATCACCTTATAGTGTTTTATGGAATACCTTTCCTCAGCAAACAGGAAACAGTATTACCAATATGGGAGCCGGACAATACGATTTTGAAGTTACGGACGCAAACGGATGCAAAAGAACAGGAACAGCGGTTATTCCGCAAGAAAGTATTTTAAGTGTAGCGATTAATGCTATTAACCCTACATGTCCGCAAACAACCGGAGCTTCATTTGTTACTGCGAATGGGAATAAACCTCCATTTACTTATTTATGGAGTAACGGAGCAGTCACAGATTCCATAAAAAATGTTCCTATTGGAGGATATTCCTGCACAGTAACAGATAATGTAGGTTGTACCTATACAAAACATACTGATATATCTGCTAACAGTCCATTAACAGTAAATTTTAACACTACCGCTTCCAGCTGCAAGTATACCGCAGACGGATCAATAGCTGCAACTATTATTGGTGGAACTGCCCCATATACTTACAATTGGAGCAACGGACAAACTATTGCTACTGCAACAAACCTATTATCGGATTATTATTATTTAAATGTAACCGATGCGAATGGTTGCAGCAATTCAGCATCTGATTTTCTTGATTATAACCAAAGTGACAGCAGTTGTTTTTGCGTTTTAAAAGGAAAAGTATATGTTGATGCAAACAGCAATTGTCAGTATGATAATGGAGAAACGGAAGTAGAAAACATTATGATGCAATGTTCAACAATTGGTTATACATTTACTGATGTAAATGGAAATTATTCCTTCCTTGTTCCTTCAGGTAATTATTCACTATCTGAAGTGGTACAATATTTTTATCCTTTGTCCACTTGCCAATCAAATCCAATTTCAATTACTTCAACTGCTTCAAACAGTTGTAAGATTGTAAATAATTTTGCAAACAGCATCAATCCAATTCATGATGTTCATGTAATCAGAACCTATGTTAATCCTCCAATACCCGGATTTAATTATACTCAGCGCCTTATCATACAAAATGACGGTACAGTAAAGGAGCCTTCTATTCTCTCATCTTCGGCACTGGATAACCAAATACTGTTGAGTGGCATAAATCCTTCCCAATATGCACTTATTAATTCAACACAAAATACAAGCGTTTATAACAATTCAAATTCTTCACTTTCTCTATCTCCAAGCCAGAATCAAGCATTTGATTTTGACTATTTGGTTCCAACAAATATTCCTTTAAATACGGTATTAAATTTTAACGATACTGTTGCATATACTGCTCCTATTGGAAACTGGTTATCAGATTATACTCCATGGAATAATGTTGAAAATTACACTCCTAAGGTAATAGGGGCTTTTGACCCTAATTTAAAAGAAGTGTTTCCCACAGGAACAGGTGCAGAGGGTTTTATCGGAAAAAAAGATACGGTGATGGATTATATTATTCATTTTCAAAATACCGGAACCTATTATGCGCAAAAAGTTGTTGTGTTTGACACTTTAGACGCAAATCTCGATTGGACAACATTAAAACCGGGATATTCTGATCATAACTATACTGCACAAGTAAGCGAAAGTGGTGTGTTGAAATTCACTTTCAATAATATTCAACTGACTTGGAAATCTCAAAGCGAAACAGAAAGCAGAGGAATGGTTTCTTACACAATTAAACTTAAAAAAAATCTGGCTCAAGGCACTCAAATTGCCAAAGCATCTGCTATTTATTTTGATTACAATGCTCCTGTAATAACCAACAGAGCTATTTCAACCATTAGCTATACCAATACTGTATCTGCCGGAATTACTAACGTTACCGCCAACGACTCAAAATTAATTGTTTATCCAAATCCCGCTTCAACAGAAATAAACGTTCCATCATTAAAGCTGGGAGAAATTTTATTTATTAATATTTATGATATTCAAGGTCGCGTGATTCAACGTATAGACGGGGATAATAAAGTGTTAATTCAACAAGTAAACATCTCAAATCTACTTGATGGCATTTATTTTATGGAAATAATAAATACTGATGGTTCTAAAAAATCTGTACGGTTTATAAAAATTAATTAGTATTGTTGTTATTCAAAAAGTTGGTTTTAGTTTTTGAGCAAAATAATAGCTGTAAATAAATATTAGATTGGTAAGGACAAGTTTCTAACAGCAAATTAAATTAGGTTAGTGTGAGAGGTATGGCTATGATACTCTCTAATACATAAGCATTAATAAAATTTTGTCTGCATTGCTTAATTTGGGAGGAGTCCCCCTGGTGGAATATTTTCTAATCGATAACTTGTTTATATTAACACTTTCCAACATCGTAGTAAAAACCTCCTTTTTACGCCTGTTAAGCGTTTAAACTTTGGAGCTGAAAGAGCTTCTATTTCCTTGTATAGCATACACAAAGAAGGAATTTTTCTGAAAATGATTTATCGGAAATAGGATCTTTTTATCAAAACTCAATTGTTAATCTATTTTCCGAAGAAGTCTAATAAATGGAAACAGTTCGTAAATTTATGTTCAATACTTTTTAAGGAAATAAAACAACATTCTTTTGTTTCAAATTATCTTTGTGCATGCTAAAAAAATCTATAATTGTTACAGGTTTAATTTTATTGTTTGTAAAAACATTTGCTCAAACAGACCATCAAAACAATACAGCTTCAAACGAATCGGGTTTAGTAAAATGGCTTGATTTTAAAGAAGCGCAGGAACTTTATAAAAAACAACCTAAACCTTTTTTAATTGATGTATACACCAATTGGTGCGGGTGGTGCAAACACATGATGAAAACTACTTACTCCGACCAAGGCATTGCCGGTTACATAAATACCTATTTCTATCCCATAAAATTTAATGCAGAAACAAAAGACACCATTGAATACAATGGCGTTAAATACACAAGCACTGATACTGCCAGAAAACAATCCGTTCATGCATTAGCCATCAAATTACTGGGAAATAATTTATCTTATCCTTCTACAGTTTTTGTATCAAACAACTATCAGTTTAACCTTCTTTCAACCGGATATTTAGAAGCTAAAACCATTGAACCGATTTTGGTGTTCACCGTTGAAAATGTTTATAAAAACTGTAATTATGAAGAGTTTAAAGTAAACTTTAATAAAGCCTTTTATGATACCACCAAAACAGTTCCAACAATTAAATGGTACACGATGAATGAAGCGTTGGAATTACAAAAAACAAAACCTAAAAAAATCATAGTAGACATTTACACCAGTTTTTGTAATTCGTGCAAGGTGATGAATAAAACAACCTTTAATGATACGAAACTAGCAGAATATATTAACGAATATTTTTATCTGGTTGATTTTAACGCAGAATCAAAAGACAGTATTGTTTTCAACGGAACAACCTTTAAATACTCAGCAATCCCTAACTTTCCATTTCATTCGCTGGCACTAGCCTTAACGATGAACCGTTTTGAACTTCCAAGTATTACGGTGTTGGATGAAAATCTTCAGGCACTCGATGTGATTCCGTTTTACCTGACAGAAAAAGCAATCAACCCAATTATTCATTACTTTGGAGATAATGAATATAAATCCTTAAAGTGGAGTGAATACATTAAAACCCTTAAAAATTAAGGTAAAAAGGATGAAGTATTATTTGAATTCTACCACATCAGCAGTTACTACGCACTTAACCTCCGCAACAATAAGGTAGATAGGTGTAAATGTAACTTTATAATTTACTGTTATATTAACCAATGCCTGATTGCTTTTTAACGGATTATTCAAAAGCATTTGTTGCTTCGCATCATTAATTAATGATTCCGACTTGTATCCCCCAAACCAAAATATATACTTAGCTTTTGCTTCGCCTTTAATATTCATTTTTACATACGAAAAATTAGCCTGATTTAATATTGCCGAATTGCCCATGTAACCTTTATGAACTCCGGCGCAACCCGAAATAAACAGTGCAAGTGTTACTGCTAATACTGATTTTAAAATTACTTTTTTCATTTGTAGTTTGTATTTATGTTGATAGTTAATATTATAAATTTCCTTAGCTGACTCAGGTAAACAATTCAGCAAAAATTATTTTTAAAAGCTGACAATTAAGAATTGTTTCTGATATGAATAAAACAAATATAAAATAATTCTTAAATCATTCCTATGACAATGCTCATAGTAAGCAAAAATATTTACGAATCAGTCAGAAGAATTTCTTGTATGAATTCTTTCGCCCTGAATTGTTTGGAGAATTTTACAATTATTTAAATTAGAAAACATGCGATGTTTAAACTGTATATTCTCATGTTTGCATATATTGCGTAAATTCGTTAAAAAGGTCATAAAAGTGTTGTTTACATTGCCGGATGTTATAACGTAAAATACTTACCCAATAATTTTAATAGTTAATAATGTCAGTTGATTTTCCTATACAAGAAATAATACCTGAAATAAAACAAAAGCTTGAAGGTAATCCTGTTATTATTTTACAAGCTCCTCCCGGCGCGGGAAAATCTACCATTTTGCCCTTGCAATTACTTAATGAAAAGTGGTTAAACAATAAAAAAATAATCCTACTTGAGCCCCGAAGGCTTGCTGCACGAAGTGTTGCAGAACGGATGGCTCAACTGCTAAATGAAACTGCAGGACAAACCATTGGGTATAGAGTTCGCTTTGAAAATAAAACAAGTGCTTCGACCAAAATAGAAGTGGTAACAGAAGGAATATTAACTCGTATGCTTCAAAACGACAATGCTCTGGAAAATTTGGGCTTGGTTATTTTTGATGAATTTCATGAACGCAGTCTAAATGCAGATTTGGCACTTGCCCTTTGCTTACAAGTGCAACAACTATTAAGAGACGACTTGAAAATACTTATCATGTCGGCTACCATCAATGGAGAAAAACTTTCATCATTGCTCAATAACGCACCCATCATCACTTCCGCGGGAAGGCAATATCCTGTGAAGGTAATTTACGAAGGTGTTGATGAAAAAGTACCATTGCATATTAATATGGCAAAGGCAATAAGAAAAGTAGTATCCGAACAACATGGCGATATACTTGCTTTTTTGCCCGGTGCAGGAGAAATACAACGCACATTGGAATTGTTTGAAAATACAGATACTATAAGTGTCCATCCCATATACGGAGAGCTAAGTTCCCAAAAACAGCAGGAAGCAATATCACCGCATCCACAGGGAAAACGTAAAGTGATACTGGCAACATCCATTGCCGAAACATCCCTGACCATTGAAGGTATTACTACTGTTATTGATGGAGGCTTTGCCCGTGTACCGCGTTTTGATGCGCGCAGCGGATTCACACGATTAGAAACCGTTAAAATAACAAAGGATGCTGCCGATCAACGCGCCGGACGCGCGGGGCGATTAGGACCGGGAGTTTGCTACCGATTATGGAGTGAAGGTACTCACATACATCTGTTGCCCCAGCGAAAACCCGAAATCATGGAAGCCGATTTGGCACCACTAGTGTTAGAATTGAGTCAATGGGGAATAAAAAAAATGAGTGAATTAATGTGGTTAAATCCTCCTCCCGAAGGCAATGTATTACAGGCAAAAGAATTATTGAATCAACTTGGTGCAATTGAAAATGATAAAATAACACAAAGTGGGAAAGATCTTTTGCAAATGCCGACACATCCGCGCATTGCACATTTACTGATTGAAGCCAAGCACTGGCAACAATCCAATGACACACTAAATTTTACCGCATTAGCTTCCGATATAGCATCATTGCTGGAAGAGCGGGATCCATTAAAAAAAGAAGAAGGAAAAGACATATCGCTTCGGGTGGAAATACTGCGCAAATGGAGAAGCGGAGAACATGTAAACGCTGAAAGACATTCTTTAGAAAGAATAGAACGTGCAGCACAATCATGGCGCAAATTATTAAAAACAAATGTAGATAATGCTACGCCGGATATATTTGCAATCGGAAAACTCATTGCTGCTGCATACCCCGAACGGGTTGCCAAACGAATAGACAAAAATGGGTTGCGTTACCGATTATCTAACGGAAGAATTGTTAAACTGCAAGAACACGACAGTTTGCAACGGCACGAATATTTAGCCATTGCACAATTAGACGCAGGAACCGGCGAAGGAAAGGTATTTATGGCCTCCGCTTTAAACCCAGACGATTTAATGGATTTGGCGGTTGAAAAACAGAATTTTTATTGGGATAATGAACGTGGAATGATTGCCGGTACTACCGAAAAAAATGTTGGCAGTATTGTTATACAAAGCAAACCCATTCATAAAATCCCTGATGATATTCGCAGCACTATTATTTGTAACGCTATAAAAAATGAGGGTTTAAAAATGATCGGCTGGGGAGAAAAACAAGAACATTTGCAAGCCCGCATTTTATCATTGAGGATATGGCGCCCCGGCGAAAACTGGCCTGATGTTAATAATGAAACCCTCATTAACACCATTGAGCAGTGGTTGCCGCCCTACCTTTTAAATATAAACAAACGTAGTGAGTTACAAAATCTGAACTTAAATCAACTAATTATTTCAATGCTCTCGTGGGAACAATCACAACAACTGAATGTACTCGCTCCCGAAAGTATAAAAGTACCAAGTGGTTCCATGATACAAGTGCATTATTATGATGATGGACGCAAACCCGAAATGCAAGTTCGTTTGCAGGAACTGTTTGGTTTAACCGAAACACCTGCTGTAAATGAAGGTAAAAACAAACTACTGCTGCATCTTCTTTCACCGGGATATAAACCTGTGCAGGTAACGCAGGATCTGAAAAGCTTTTGGAGTAAAACCTATTTCGAAGTTCGAAAAGATTTACTCTCGCGTTATCCAAAACATTCCTGGCCTGAAAACCCACTTACGGCTGAAGCTGTCCGAGGGATTAAAAAAAGGTATTAATAACCTGTTGTTCCCAAAATTAAATGCTGAATTTTCAATAGAAATATGTCCCTGAAGTTGGCGGTTTATTATAAGCAGTTCCACCATTTATTAATTTGATACATTTGTGCATCAAACTCATTATAATAACCAGCATACCTCTTAACCATGCAACTACTTACTCCTCATAACTTTACCGACTATGAATTAATAGATGTGGGAGGTTTTGAAAAACTAGAACGTTTTGGCAAATACATTACTATAAGACCTGAACCACAAGCTGTTTGGGACAAAACACTAAGTGAAAAAGAATGGGAAAAACAGGCACATGTTAAATTTGTTTCACGGTCAAGTTCATCGGGAGAATGGAAAAAATTAAAAGACATGCCTGATCAGTGGCGCATAACCTATCATTTAGGACAAGAGCGAGCTGCAATTTCATTTCGTTTGGGCTTGACATCCTTTAAACATGTAGGCATTTTTCCTGAACAATCAAGTAATTGGGATTATATTTTTGAATCCGTAAAAAAAATGAATGTTTCTCCGCCTAAGGTATTGAATTTATTTGCTTACACAGGAGGAGCGTCACTTGCTGCAAAAGCCGCAGGAGCTGATGTTACCCATGTTGACTCCATAAAGCAAGTAGTAACGTGGTCAAAAGAAAATATGGATTTATCAAATCTCAACGATATACGCTGGGTAGTGGAAGATGCTTTAAAGTTTGTAAAACGAGAAGAAAAACGAGGGAATAAGTACAACGGAATTATCTTAGACCCTCCTGCATTTGGACATGGACCTAATGGAGAGAAATGGAAACTGGAAGATAATATTAATGAAATGATAAAAGGTGTACTAAATTTGTTAGACGACCAACAGTATTTTTTAATACTTAACGCCTATTCACTGGGATTCTCATCATTAATCATTGAAAATTTATTAAAACATAAATCATCAAAAACAGATATTGGCGAACTTTATTTGCAATCTACAAAATCTGAAAACAAACTTCCTTTAGGCGTTTTCGGCAGATTCAGAAATTTTTAAATACACTTTGAAGACGAGTAAAT
>Ga0302280_1001663_pt1 | contig 17971 bp, 10 predicted proteins | sample III_Fen_E1_1_FD_198771 | JGI IMG/M metagenome (GOLD analysis project Ga0302280, IMG submission 198771) | Peat permafrost microbial communities from Stordalen Mire near Abisko, Sweden - III_Fen_E1_1 | ecosystem: Environmental > Terrestrial > Soil > Wetlands > Permafrost | place: Sweden: Abisko... | reverse complement strand
CTAAATTATTCTGTGCTTGTTCTTAGGAACGTTGAAGTAATCTTCTTTCCTCTTCCAGCTATTGAAGAACTTGTTCGTAAGCCTGTTGATACTATTGAATCTTGCGCAATGCTTATTCGACGTCTGCTCGATGATCCATTAGTATGCCCTGATTATTGTCCAGTTTATATTCCTCAAATTGGTTAAGGATGTTTGTTTTCTCCTCCTAAAGTTATCTGAGAGTGTTTTCCTTATCTTTTTATAGCCAGTCAAAACGTTCCTTCCAACGAACCAATTATCGGTTTAACCTTTCATTCTCTTGTTCCAAAAATTTCTGTCTTATTATTAGCTCCTATATGTGTCCATCTTTTTCTTCCAATTCAGTTTATAGCCTCTTCTTTTACACGAAGTAGTTATTTAACAGTAGCTTCATTTACTTTTCCTTTGCCTACCATACTCTTCTCTCATCGACTTTGTCATTGTTAACACCTTTCACAGCAGTGCTTAACTTTAGATTTATGCTATGTAATTCATCGTTTTGTCTACGTAAGCGAAATATTTCGCTTTATCGTTCCTAATTTTCAGTTTCGCGATGCTTGATTCGTTATAAGTACTCATTGAGCTGCGACTTGAGATCATCCCCTTTGCTCTTGAGCTTACTCTACGACAACTTTAGCAGTTAGTTGGTCTCAGTTAAAAAATGTATTCTCTATTATTGTTGTTCACTCAGAATGCGGTCCTTTTGTTGAACTAAACTTGTCTCTTGCTACTTGCTTCGAAAATCTTTAAGCTTGCCTTTGAGTTTTCGAGCAAGGAAGGAAAACAAAGCTCCCTCACCATCAATTTGATTGACATCAGCGAGTTGATCCTTGTTGAGGCCGAACTCTTGTAGCAAGTTAACAACTTGCAATTTAATCCGAAATAAAATTTCTTAATTCTTAATTTTAAGGAGATTTTCCATTCGCTAAGCTTTGCCTTCTGAAAATTCTTTCAAATTTTGCACTTCATTCTCAAGCTCCTGTGCAGTAAGATATTTTTTTAATTTATCCACAAGACACTCGCACTTGTTTGTCAACTACCGAATTTTTAATTCCTTAGTTTAATTTTATTTTCTTAGAATTTAGATTGTACGGGTAGACTCGCCTCTCAGCAGTGTTGATGCGCGTGCACGCTCATCTCCTCCTTCAAATAATAAAAGTCGACTGCTTGAGGATACGTTGTTAATGTTAAGGTGCGTTGCCGATCGTATTTGGCTGACAGTTTTTTCAGTTTGTTAGTTGGGAAGAAGATTGGTAATGGTAAGCTTTTTATCAACTCCAGTGCGTATTTCTGCCTCGATTGATTTTTTGGAATCAAATTGATCATGTTTATCCTTATTAGTGGTATATATCTGTTTGATCTGGCTACGGTAGAGGGCTTCTATTTATTTAAGTTTATCATTTCTGTGATTTGTGCGGCGTTATTAACGTTCCTTTAATTGATCAGGCTCATTCATATTCGATATTATATTTAATGGACCTGTTAAATATATCAATAAAAATCATTAGAAAATATTAATAATGGATAAACAAGGAAAATTTATTGATTTCATTTGGTTTAGTATTTTCCTTATTAAAAAATTATAACACTATTGAAATAATCGTTTTATTAGTCAATCAGTCTTATTATCTTAATAACCACCGTTACATGTCGCAGGTAGATCCGCATCAAATCGAACAACTACTTCAGGTATCACTACTAATATTAAGGAGGGCAAAATCGCTTCAATGTCCGATATACTCGCTTTCATCGCACAACAAGTCAATGCAATTGCCAGTGCACAAATAGATGAACTGGAGGAGAGAGTGACAGAATTAGAGAGGCCGAAGGGCATGGACAGGGTCATGATAGAGGAAGTTAAAACAATTGTTTAGGCCATGATAGATCAACGAGAGGAAAATATGCGCCGTGGATTAGATAGAAAATTACGTGATAACATTAGTAGCTTTGAAATGCAAGAAAACTCCCGTCATAGCCTTAATGAGGTTGATTTTGCCAATTTCATCAATATACACCACGGAACGCAGCAAAGTCAGCAGCCTCGCAAGCAAAATATTCTCTTACAGCCCCAACTTCCAGCCAAATCTGATAGTTTTCAGCTGTAAATAGGACAGTTGCGTGATGAAGTACTGGCTAAAGCAGAGAGGCGAGAATTGCAATAACTTCGGGCAGCCGTTGGCAATTTAGGGAAAGAGGTTATAGCAAAAGTCACGTTTTAAGAAGTTTAAAAGCTTATCATCAAATTTCAAAAGGATACGTTCCTGAAAATAGCACAGGGGAGAGGGCAGATTGATGAATTAGAAGCCCGAATGCAGAGACAGATTGAAGGACAGCATTAAACTTGGCAGAGGGAACTGCAAGAGCTATCCAAGAATAAAGGATTTTTTTCTAAGTTTGAAAAAAAGGTGAAGAGGCAGGGAGAAAATTTGCAGCAGCTAATTGCTAAAATCGATGAAATGGATCGTTGTGCCTTGGAACTGCAGAATTAATGCAAGCAAAGTCATGGCTTAATTATCTAAGACATGGGCTAACTTCAGGGGATTGTTGAACGCATTGCAGAACATAAAGAAGAGTAGCTTTTACCAAATTATATTAATAATTAAAGGGAGAATCATATTGGTAAAGGGGCTTTATGGATGGCTGCCCCTGCCACTTTTAAAAACGGTTGTGTGGTTTGGTCTCGCGAAATAACTAATTAGGAGCCTTAAAATTTAGAATTTGATAGTGGCAAAAGCTGCATCAGATTAGTAGGCCCTGGCTTCTATGAGATCACCTGCATGATTTACGGTGGAGCTACCAAAAAACCTCCTATGTTAATATGCAATTCTTAAGTAGTAATTCGGTTTGAACAGCATAATCAGCAAGCATAATGCATCAGTCGATGGCAACTTCGAGAGTGGATACAAATTCGGCAGAGTCGCAGCCAACTATCAATACGAGTGTAGGGAGAGGACTCATTTTCATGTATCCTACTATGGGTAAGTCGCCTCTCATCTTGATAATTGGATTACTGTGTTATCTTATAATAATTATTCGATTGAATAGAATGAAAGAACGACTCTCTGGATGAGTTTAATATAATTGTTTCCCAAATACAAATCATTTTTCTAAAAAATTTATACAAGAAGTGATAGATTTTAAAGTCTTCCTAAAAGTAAAATCATAAACGATCCATACCGTAATAATTTGATAAGTTTAATCAGTGCGCGCTAGTTTTAAGCCCTTCAAGATATTACATAATCATTGCAGTTAGTTTAGCATGATGTCAATGGTTGACTGATTATGTAGCAAAGTCAAGCTTTTGAAAAAGAGATAAAAGAAGATTCATCAAATTAAAAATAAGCGTGGCATCACTAACATACCAAAACATAAAGGTTTTGCATATTTTCTTTTCGATGAATCAATCCTCTTATAGTTGAATAAATTTGGTAATCACCTCTCATTGATGTTTTTACCAAAAACTCGACACCTAAGACTATATAATACACTTATGGATGCAATACCTAACAAATTAGCATCTTTATTGAGATTATCCTCTTCAATAAGGTCATAAAATTTGGCTTTTTCATTTTATTTTTCATTTGAGTAATCATTGCCTAATATTCTTTTAAAGAAAGACTCATTAAATCTCTTCAGGATTCTTTCAAATATATACAGAATTTAAAGCATCTTTGAAAAGGAAAAATATATCGATACCCATCTTGAGGTTATTACTTCTTTTTGCACTCTTAAAGAGTATACACTGAAATAACTCTGAAATAGATGCAACACCAACAACAACTGCATAAAATTTCATTCAGAAGGTGATTTATATGCACAATTTTTTCTTGTGACTCGAGGGATCTTAAAGATCAGCGGGTAATAAATAAATACAATTATAACAAATTTCGATTATTTATAGAGTGCAGGAGCTCAGTCACTCGAACTTTATAAATAGGATATTGATTAGGAGCGCTAAACTTTTAAAAGGGTTTCTTTTCTCATGAAGTGCTTTTTCTATTAAAAGGAGGACAGATAATATTATTTAGTCTCAAATTGACATAATTTTTCATTACACTCTCAATGAGAAATGTTTCTTTGGATTAGAGTTGTTTTACTTTGGATGCCTTTCTTCTGGTTATAATTTATCTATTGATACAATCTATTGTAAATGAATGAAGAGAAAAATCAAATTAATCAATTTTGCCTGATAATCGTAAATAAATGAGGTACCTTTTGCTATTTCTGTAAAAATCAAGAGATTCTTAAAATTAAAATAATTCTAAATTAATAGATTGATCTTTACTCAACAATTAAGTTTAATATCGATATTTTAGTACTTTCTATTTTTAATTTTTGGCTTTAAGTATATATAAGAATCAAAGTTTTAAGTTTAAATGTTGTCAACTAGTTTTTTGTTCATATTTCATATTTCCCTTTTGGCGTCTCCGATTTAATATTGACTCCCTAGTACCATGTGCCCAACCCTGATTGCCGACTTCACAGACCTTTAGTTCTTTGAGAATACGATTTTTGCTTTCATAGAGCGTCTATTATAAGATACTCTATGGATCTCCTGGCAAAATGTTCCTAACCTTAAACCATAACATGACTCTCCTATAAATATCAGTTTATATGTCCTTCTACGAATTGATTAGAGGCGTTTGTGCTCCTTTCTTCGATTTGCTATGACGTGGAGGTAGTAAAACAGAATTTTATTTGTCTATCTTGTCGCGTTTGCTCATGTGATGCGGTTATTTGCCTAAATTTATAATTTCTTATGACAATTTTAGCAATATATTTACAAAAAATAGGTCAATCGTTTTTTGGTAGAAGAAAGAATCATGCCGAGGGTAGGCAGGAGAAAGCTATGTTTGGATAAATTTAATTCCACAATATGAGTGTTAAGGTTCTCCTAAAATTTGGAAGGCGTAGTTCCTTTTTCTATTAATAGCGTTTTTGTGGAAGGAGCATAAGTCTTCGCTTATATTTTCATCAGTTGTGATTTTAATACAAACTATAAATGATAACTCAAAGAAAAGAACAATAATTCATCTACTCTTGACTTCACCATCCACTGTTTAAATTCACTTTGTAAAACTACTGTTATAGATGAACTAAATTTTATTTATACTATATTTATCAGTACAATCACTCCATATACTAATAGTTAGTGTTATCTTTTTTATCTTAGGCTAGTTTTAGCAAAATCAAATTTCCTATAAAACAACAGCAAATACTAATAATTCATAACCGTTAAATAACTCCGAAATAAATAAACATCAAGCTTTGTCTGAGCATAAACTTTTATTAGGTGCAGGACTACAGGGGTGAGTTCTTTGAATTTTTCCTGTTTTTTAATATAATAAGGCTTTTTTCGACTCTGACCCTAAAATTTATCTTAGACTAATCGATTTGCTCTTGACTAAAACACATTTGAGATGAGGTAGCAATCTGTTGTGCATTTTTTACTGCCCCAATATGCCATCTTTTTCTTAATTCTCCTCCGCAACTGATAGATCTTAAAGGCAGACACTGATGTCTTCAGCTTCTTCAGCAAAATGATAATCATTCTCCAATTCAGCAATCGTCAGTTGCATTTCCTCAATCTGCTCGTCTAACTAAGTTATTTGTTTTACAAGCTGTCTGTTTATTTGTATTTCTTGTAGTACTGTCTGTAGATCTTCCTCGGGCTTTGGTGTATTTTAATAGGCGTATAATACTTCTTTGAGAGGTTTAAAAGCAGGAATAATTTTTGGTTTGCGGACCGGTTTGACTTTAATCTTGAGTCTGCTGGGATTACAGTGCTCTTGCGGTTAACTCATCGAATTATCAATAAAATCAATAATTATAAGAAAGATTATCCCATCCATCTTGATTGTCGTAATAAATACGTATTTGATTGATAAAGATAACAAAAGTTGGAGTCAGCCTATGCAAAATTGTAAAATTTATAATTGCCAACCGTAAAAGATATCTTTCCACTAGTGAGAAATAATTAGACAATGATGGAAGATATCAAATTTGAAGTTCATCTTACAAAATGTATTCACAGTTGTTTTACCAGTCATATAATATCTTTTTTCCTCTGCTGTATCGAGGCAGTTCTTATCTTTTAGTGTAAAATCCTAAAGCAGCTATTCTTTCTGAATTGAAATGGATGTTCTCCTCTTTCAAACAACTAAAGGATCCTATTTGAACTCGTAGCATTGATGAAATTTTACCATCAATACCCTTTCTGTCTGTTCTTTTCAAAACTTTTCCCTAGACCCATACAAAATTTTCATCCCTCACATCAATTTTATCATAATTTTTAACATCGAGCGGCACCATCATTCTTTATTTGTTCAGTTTGGCTTGAACACATCTGCGTTAATACTCCTCTATTCCATCTGTATCGACAGTTTTAAGGTAATTTCTGATTAGATTATCAACTAAGATATTAGCTGAGAGTTTATATTTTCGAAGATGAGAGTTACAAATAGGACATTCATCCAGAAAAAGCTGGTATTCTGTAATACACTATCTACAGAAGTGATGATCGCAGCGGGTGGTTGCAGTATTGCAGATATAATCTTAGCAGAGTGAGCAGGTTATGCAAAATCCTTGATACTAGGCATTTTGTTAGGGCTGTTTTTTTTTTGGAGTGATATTTTTTTGTTTACGCTGTTAATGATTAATTAACTATGACATAATAATAAAGATGTGTTTGCTAGCTTAAATATGTTGATTTATAGGAATGGCTTTTAAAATTCGTAATTAATTGATATTATCTTATACATATAGGCATTAATATTCAATAAATCCCTAAGTTAATCAATAAAAACATTGATTATTTAGAGAAATGAATTCATTAGTTTAATTATTATTAATTCATGAAAAGCTATATTAACCCATTTCTATTAGTTCAAAACAAAATTAATAACTAATAACTTTACTTTGAACAATAAATATGATTCACAAATCAATTGTTCATTTTTTCTTTTCTTGAATAGTCACAATTACCCATCGATTAATTTGTAGTTGTAGAAACACTAAATTAATACTTTCTCCATCTTTTTCATAATTTATCTATATTATTTGACCAGTTCCTTGGAGCTGTCTGCTTAGAATTTGTTCTGGTTTAAGTATCCTTGATTAAGAGGAATGGGAAAGTATTCTAAAGGATCCATTTTTCGCATTAACTAATATTTCCTTCCATTTTTATGATTCTCTGTCATAATAATGAGCGTAAGGCTATTTAATGAGAAGCTTTGCATCATCTGATAAAGCAAAAAATGGTGATAAGCTATCTTTAATCGTATTTTTATCACCTTTTTAGAACCTGCTGATCATATTATCAATAGTTAATAACACTTATTTTTTCATTTGCTCTTTTCTGGATGATGTAGCCTTCTCCTTAATCAACTCAATTTGCATTCTACTTTCAAACACTCCATTACGATATTCGCCACTCCATTTCCTACCAAGATGATCTGAAAAAATTCCAGTCCCATGCATGAGATGATCGATCCATTAACCTTAATATCTTGTGCCGTTGGCGAATTTAAATAGCCCTTTACCGTTATGTTTATTTTTCTTCCACTAGCCTTCATAAATAGAACCATCAGGATAGTAGTACACGCCATATCCTTCCATTAAATCTTCTTCCCAATTACCTTCATACATTTATTTTCCCATTTGAGAGGTGACTGTGTTAGGAATAGTCAACACTCCGAAGCCTTGTTTGACTTTATTTCCTTTGATCATTTTCCACCTGCCCTCGTAAATGACTCCATTAAGATATTCGAACCGACCGTATTCAGTTAATTCGTGAGCAGGAATTTATAGTTCAGGCTCCTTTTGCACCTCTTAAATGACATTTTTTGCTTATTTCTTTGGGCCCATTTTATATAACTTAAATAAATGATACCATAATTAATAATCTATAAGGAATTTAATCATATTTTCGAGATATTTTCTGAAGTCAATGCTACTAGTCATCATCTGACAGCTACCCTCTCTCTTTTAGCTGTGCTTTTGTATAAAAAACAGGTCTATTGCCTAGCTCCTCTTCAAGAAGTTGTTTTTCGGTCATTTATTCGTTCGTCAGCAAAAAATCAAAGCAAGTACGCCCATACTGGATCATCAGTCTGTCTTTCAGCCGGAACTATTCTCTGAACTTAACCAATGTTCCAAATTTTGACTTCATATCTCTCAAATAGAATTTTCCATTTTCATAACGGATTTCTGAATGCACCCGTGAAACTGAAATATCAGTAATTTTGATTTAGCATTGTTGCCCACGACCCATTCTGACTGGAATCTTTTCATCAGGACAGATTACATGAAGATTTCTTTCTTTAAGTTCTTCTCTCCTTTCGTGTTTCTCTGTAAAACTCTCAAGCACAATGTATGGATTTTCTGGCTTCTAGAAGGTGATAAGTTGCATTTCTTTTCCCTCAGCAAGCAAGATAGTTTTGGGCAAGAGAGTTTTGCAAATTTAGCATTCGAATTTGCTGAAGTTATAAGAAACCGATATTCCACTGATTTACCGCTTGACTTTACTGGTAATCCAATTTTTGAGACATCCTGCATGAACCAACTAACACGAGCCTTTACATGCGCATGGGTTTATCAATGGATCAGTGGGCGTTGCCTCATCGCACAGGCAGATTTTACAGGTACCTAAAATGTTTTATTCTCCCACTTTATGCACACCGTTATTTAGCTAAAGATGGGAGGTTTCCTTTAGAGTTTTATAGGCATTACTATCTCGTACCTCGATCACTAAGTATTCCACTCGCCCAATTTTAATGTAGTTGCCAATTTCTAAATTAAAAATAAATTACAGAGAGGATAGCCCTCATTTCCAGGATCTTTTTCAAAATCTTTTAGAACAATAAATGAATTTCTAAAAATATCTGGATGCTCTTGACGGATGTATGGATGAGGAAGCACTCCGCTGGCATCAGCAGATTGTATTTTAAACTATTTAGTATCTTTATCAAAGATAATTGATGCAATATATATATTTTCCATGGGGGGATCCTTTTATTTTTAGGGGTAATGAATAAGTGTTTTCATGGCTGAATAGAGGCAGAATTACAAGTCACATGGCGATATATTCTACAATCTTTATTTATTTTAAAGCCTTAAGTAGAAAAATTTTTGTCATCGGATTAGTAATCGTAAAGGGCATGAGAATCCTTATTCCAAGTGTTGACTTCAAGGTCAATACTGTATAAAATAGAAAGTACTAGGGGGGTTTTATTATTTATTTTTTAAACAGATTGGCAGTCCAGGACAGCATAAATAAAATGGCTATATTTATTTTATAAACAAAAAAGAGCATTTATTAAATCGAATTCAGTTATATTTCCATTACTGAATTAATATCAAGATATTTTCAAGTCTTTGGAATCTGGCCTTGGAAAACAAAGAGTGTATATTAATTAATACTTTCCATAAGCTATAATTCCTATACTCTGTGCCGGCATCCGAATCTTAATCTCATCAATTTCTGAAGAGTAAAATTGTTGGCTCCAGTTCAGCAGTACATAAATTTATTTGCCTAATTAATTTATAAATTTATTTGATAGAATTTGATTAACTCCTTTGCTGATATCGCATTTGTCTAAAGGACTTGCATCTTTTCCTTGAAAGTAATCCTTATATTGATTATAATATAGATTACATTTTTTTAGCATGGCAATTACCCTCTTATCATAAAATTCAAGATTTTTTGGTAGATATATACCATTTCCATTCCAAAAAGCTATCATTATGCCTTTTAAAATTAAGTAAATATTTTGTGAAAGGGAACCTTTGCATGTAAAATCTTACTCACTCATTGTATACTCGGTGATAATTTAATAGATCTTAAAAGACGGCCAAAGGAATCTACTAAGTAGCACAGGAATATTTTTATCATTAAGGGATGCTCTTTTGGCTCCGCTACTGAGTGACCCTGATATATACTGCATTGTTGCATCATTTGGAGTTTGTTATATATAAATATTTATTTTTTTAGTGCCTAATGTTAAATTTAGTGCCTTAAGAGTTTGTAATTATCCAACTTGTAAATCAAATTTTTAATGAGCATGAAGGGACACCTTTATAATATATTTTAAAAAATATGCAAATAGCTATAAAATCAATATAAAAATTATAATTATTCATACAAGGATCAAAGATTAAATTTCTTCGATGATATCCATAATTAATATTGTATCCATGGAAAGTTCTAATTTAAATTAGGAATTCAATATAATTCAAGCAATAAATTTGATTATAAAATCTTTGATTTTGTTGCTAAATTTTAATAATTCATTCTAATTTTTTAATTTATGGTTGATAAAATTTTATTGATAGTGGGAATAGTTGTATATCGCCTAAACTTCTAAATAATCCAAAAGATTATCAAGTTTTTATATCAATAAATTTCTCCATTTCTAAAATGAATTACAAAGAGTCAAATTGTGTGATCCCCACACTTTGTATGGATTATTGTTCTCATCTCTCATTTCCATGCTTTATAGTTAGCATAATAGCTATGGTGAGTTAGTAAACAGTCCTTTACTTACTAAATATCCTTCAACGTAAAGTCCCACCGCTACATTTTTAATTTGCTGAAGCACTCTGATTTGTTCTCTTAGCCATTATTTTGTAATAGAATTTCCCACTAAATTTTCTTTTAGATAGTTTCCAAATTTTGAAGATAGTTGCTGATTTTCACAAGACCAATCTCTGAGATGAACATACCCAATTGGTCCAATTTTTTATTAATCCTATTTGAGAAGTTATGTTAGCATAATATTTAATGTATCTTTCACCCTCCTCTGCGATGCATGCCATTAAATTTAATACAGCTCAAGAACTCTTAAAATAAAACTGTTTTTAAATTGACCAAATGATGGTGTATAGTGATTAAACCAGCTTTTAGAAATTTATTGATAAATTTGACAAGTATTTACAATAAAATCTAAACTTTAAAAATAAACAACAACGCATTAAGGAAGCTAAACTGAACTGCCGGGTGCCAATATAATCTAATAATATAATGCAGAGAATCTAATTGAATCTTTCTCCTTTGAAAATTTAAATTCTTTAAAACTGCCTTTTTTGTCTAATACGCTGAATAATAAGCATTGTGATGTATTTGGTTGTCTTACAGCAACAAAACCAAAAGGCATGATTCCTCCATAATTTGCAGTAAAAGTTTGATTTTAAGTCAAAATCGCCGAGGCAGCCGTTGGTACAATATACTACATCTAAGGATTTGATGGTATGTGAATATTTGGAAAGCAATAATTAAAATGTTTTTAATGCTCTGACACATTTGACAATTTGATCTTAGCTATAAACATCTTTTTTCCTTCTTTTTCTTAAAGATGAGAGGTCAATTCAGAAGTGATTCCGTTAATATTGCCAAACATTGATAGTTTTTTATCGACAATATCTTGAAATACTTGCTTCATAATATCAATAAATATAATTATAATTTCTTCTTGATCAAATATTATCTAAAACTCACAAATTAAAGTAATTCTTCAAATAAAATTATCAGAAAAAATAAAATATTGTTATCTGCTTGTATCTCCTACCTTATTGAAATAAATTATTCAAAGACGATAAAGAAGTATTTTCATCGCCTATTAATATACACAAGCATTCACCACATCACCAGTTAGACAGTAGAATTTTGATTGCTCATAAATATTATTGTGCTATCATATGCTTTCTATTTTAGAGATTTAGTCCTATTTTTGCTTTATGATTTTTTCGTGAGCTGCAATCTGCCTTTGAAGACGCTGGATATCAAACTGACTTTTGGAATCATTTTTTCCCTCGAGATCAGAAATTTTCTTTTTTAAGTCTGCGATCTAGTCTTTCTTTTCTTGGATCATATTTTGCCTAATTTCCACCATTTTGCTATGTTCTTGCTTAAGCTCACCGTAATATTTATGTTAATTAATAGGTTTAATTCTGCTTTCTTTTTGATTGTCTAATTAGGACATGGCCACGTTCTTTGATGATTACTCGATTTCTGCCGGACAGCAGTTGTTACCCATATTAATATTATAAAAGATTATATGGTTAGTAAATACTGATTAAAGTTTCAGATCGACAGCTAGGTCAACTGTTTTATGGAAATTACTCAACTTCAGATCATTTAAAAATAAAATAGCACAAAAATAAACTTTCTTTCTGATTTATTTCGTTTATTGATAGAATTTTCATTTTCAATTAAATTTTTTCCCTCCTAATTGAAAATTTTTATTCATCTTATGGTAATACCGATTTTTTGCATTTACATACAATATAATTTCTTTATAAATAACCAATAGGCACCCAATGATATAAATCGAACAGTTATCACTCTAACTTATGAATTCTCCCTTTTTTCAGCAAATGCTAAAGAATTAGGTCCAACAATACACTCAAAAATTATCAAATAACAACACATGCGAATCAGATTCGCAGAGGTTGCCAGACCTCATCACGGAAATCAATGGATATCTCATCCAAATTACAGAATCAGCTCTTGAAGAGGAAAACAGTCATAACTATATCGCTTTCATGAATAAAACATAGGAGATGTGTCATGAGCTATCAAGAAAAATAGAAGCAAAACTTGAGAGAAAAATAGATGCATTATCTTTTCAAATTTAAAAGCTAGAGTTGAAGCTTAACGAAACAAACAAGAATCCCAAAAAAATTTCTTTATAATCGAGCAAACTTCAAGACGAACGGAAACTGATCACTGAGCATATACTTGAAAGTAGTCGTAATATTGGAAAAAGTCAAAGCAATATCAACCTTAGAAAAGATAAATCAGCCGTTAATATAAATAATCATCAATAAATTTTAAATACTAATGATTCAGGGATTGACTACAGTATCAAATTAGTAGAAATGGAGGACAACAGTCGATAAATTATAAATTAGCTTAGAAAAAACATGTAAAAGAGTATTTAGAAGTTAACAAAACAATATATTTAACTGGAAAAAAGACATGCTACTCTAAAGTAGAGTATGGAAGCAGGTTTATCAACCAACTTAGAAGGAGTATGGAATGTTCTCAGTGACCTTTCAACAAGAATAATAAAATGCTAATCTCTTAAATAAAGCATCCCTATTTATAGAAAATGATGTTTTACTCAATATTTATTACCAATTTAAATTTTAAAAATCATATAATTAAAAATAAATAATTATTGATAAACTATGAGAAACATGATAATTATACAAATAAGTACAAATTTTTCGGTATAAAGATATTTTTGATTTATATTGCATTTATTTTTAGTCGCAACATAATATCTTTATCATCTCATATGTACTTTCAGATTTTATATTTGTAATTTCATGATTTCATATTTGTAACTAAATGAAATTACTGCTGAAAAACTGTTTCTCCATTTTTAACTTAAAAGTACCGAACATTGATATTGATCGGTATATGTCTAAATCCAAGGGTTGGTAAGCTGATTGTGAACAAGTGGCCGACTCCCTGCAAAAATTTGGACTTATCTATGTTAAGGATAATAGGGTCAATGTGAGTCAAAACAATGAATTTCTTGATATGATGGAGAATTATTTTGAGTTGAGAAGCAATCAGTTCGATGCGGGGAAAAGAAATATTGATGTTGTGTAGATGCAAAACTAAATGCCTCTGGGAATTAAACATTGCTATAGTGAAAAATTTGTTAGCTATAAAGAAGACAAGGAAAAACTCAAACCACCTCACTTATCACTGACTCCTTTCGAAAGAGTCGTAAATCCTACTTGGAGATTTCATTGGGTATTAAATTCTCCCAATAATGTGCTGCCAGTAGAATTTCCTGAATTCCCTCATAAAATAAACTTATGGGGTCAAAATTTAAAAAAATGTAGTTTGATTATAGCCGAAATGGCGGCACTGGGTTTGGGACTTGAGAAAGACGCATTTACGAGAAAAATTGTAAATGGAGATTTTTATGTTTCACCGACAGGAATAGACCTTAGGAAAAGTGAACCTGGGAAACTTCTCACTGCTTTTCATCGCGACTTAGATCTTCTAACAATACATGGTAGATCTCGATATCTCGGATTATATGCTTGGCTCAATACAGGGTAGAAATTTTTGGTAAATATGCCTGAAGGTCATTTATTGGTTCAGTGCGGGAAGCAGTTAGAGTGGCTAACGGGCGGTCTGATAAAAGCTGGATATCACGAAGTCATTCACAATGAGTTGGTGGAGAAGGCAAAGCAATAAGCGATAAAATCAAAAAGGCTGCCTTGGAGAATTTGTTCGGTCATGTTTTGCCAAGTATAAGGCAATCAAAGTTTAAAACCATACCCGCAATTTTTGACTAAAGAAGTATAAACTCGCTATCCGGATATAACAGCTGATGAGCATGCTATACAGGAATTGACCTAATTAATTAATACTGAAAGTCAATAAAATTGATTTATTTAAGGACAATAAATTTAACTTTAGAATTTTTTTTAGCTGATGCAATAATAGCTATCTATTAAAAAAAATAAGCACAATTTATTAAGAATGAAGCTGCTTAGGAATATTTCCCTTAAATCAAAGGTTTGTCATTTCTCTTAATTTTTTGTGAATTCTATAGTAAATGAGTTAGTGGCCAATTCAAAAAATGTATTTGTCAGTTGATTGACATTTTTAAACAAATAGTAACAAATAAAAGTGTTTCAAAAATTTTAAAATTTTAACAATGAGTATTTTTTTTAAAAAAAATTGGGAAATTGGGGAAATTATTTATAATTTATTAAAATTATCTTTGAACATGATAAAATTCTGCTTTAACACTTTATAAATATTATCTTAACTCAAATTTGTCTCCAAATAATATTATCGAACTTTTAAAACTAAAAATTATCTTAAAAGGGAATGGTAAATATCTAAAAGTTAGGATAACTTAAATTTGTTGACTATATATTATGGAGTGAAATTGTATAATTATAGGCTGTTTCTATCAAGCAATAACTTTGAATACTTCGTACTCAATTACTTTAAAGTTGCTGCCGTTGGCTGCCCCAGAGAAAGCAGTGTAGCTTTCCTGTTTGTTGTTATAAAGGCCGTTCAAGTTAAAATAGGTTGGAAAAACTGACCGACTGCTGTTGTTCTAATTGCACTTGTCAGAAATCAAAATGTCACTGTTATTTCCAAAGCAAGGGCCATAACTTGCATTATTATGAGTGGCATAAGTGCTATTATTGTTGGGCATTTTCTGTCTAAGGTTTAATGACAACAGAAATGTGCTGTTTGTACTATCAGCAGAAGTACTGCCATCGCTCTTCCAAGGATTTGGACTAAATCCTCCGATTATCTTGCCAAATTCAGTTCGAATAAGAGTTAAAGTGTTAGGAATAGAGTCACAACATTTGTGAAATTCAGCCGCGCTGAATTTATTTTCTGAAGCTCTGAACAGAAGCTCCAACCTTTTCGGTTTATTGAGTGCCAATTTAAGAAATTAAATCTGTTAATTTGAGGAGTCAAGAATTTCACTTAATCTGAGCAAGGGCTGAGAATAAACGATTTTAGATTAGAACTCAAAATTTTGCTTTTTAGCCTGCTTCTATTGGATGAGAAAAGATTAAAATATCCTCTATTTGAGATTGAGAAGTTATTCGATTATCCTTTTGGACTACTGCTTGTAGGTGTCAATAAGGCGGGCTTATGCCACTTCGCGATCAGCATTAATTTTATTGAGTCTTGAGTACAGTTAATTGGCCTCCTTTCCTTTAATAGAGATCTCTTCTTGGCTTTTACTACTATAAATTTACTTGAGAGTGTTTATGAAATTATCTTACAGATCGCCACCAAGACTATATTTTTAGAATGTCATGCGCTGGTTTCTTTTGATTGCATCCATAATCTACTTTTCAGCTAGAAATATGTTGCGAATAAATACCTTTTGCCTTTATTACCTGCCTTTTATCTTTTTTGTGAAAGCAGAAAGCTGAACAGTACAACAACTCCAGTGATTTGAGGAACAAGTTTAACATTATAATGAATTGCATAATAGAGCAGGATTAGAGCATTCTATATTTGTGCATACTCTCACAACGTCGTATTACTCGGGGCATTTGATTTTTGGCTAACGAATGATAAAATCCTAAGAGAGTTTACTAAACTCTTTGTCTGGTTTTTAGTCATTTGCCATTAACTGAGAGCTATTCAGTTTGCTCAAATCCTTTTCTATTTTTTAGTCAGACGCCATTGACTATGAATTTGCCGAAAAAAAGTATTATAATTTTGATAAATTTCATAAGTCATAAATGATTTATTTAAATATAATAAAGCCTTAAATAATTTATGACAAGTCTTAAATCTTGACTTCAATAAGAAAGTAACAATTGGATGTGATTTTTTTCAAAATGTGAATATTTACAATTAATTGAGTATAACCTTATAAAATATCATTGTGAATCGGCTTAACGATAAGATATATATTTGTAAAAATTATGGGAAATAAAAAATAATATCAGACTTATTTATAAAGGTGAAATTTTACATTTTATGTGCATTATTTCAAAGAAACCAATAATTTTAGTTATTTTAAGATATTTGGATTTATGAAAACAATACATAAAATATAGTAAAATATGAAGAGAAAAAAGAAAAATATTAAAAAATAGGTACAAGTAAATCGCAATGACTCATTGTATTAAATATAACTTATTTAATCATTTGCATCAGCCTAACTGTATGAATTTTTTGAAAGTCTCTTCGTGCTAACTCCATTTAAATGGCTTATGAATACATTGAACACCTTTACTTCTGATATGATTCAATATTTATGTGGCTTGGGAATCTGTAAATAGCATGATGCCATATGGTCTAATATCCTTGGAATTTTGCACAACCCAGTAGGATTAGCATCCAACAGGAATCATGATTGATGTTGGTTTAAGTCTACACTGGAAAATCAGTCTGTATTTTTACTGATTACTCTATGTTAGTTGCGTATAACTACTCAAACTTACTTCAAAGTGAGGAGAAAAATACACTCCATTACCAACTAATTCATTTCCTGGTTTATTAATAGCTTTTGTTGCATGGTATGCTTGACCCCCACCTGGAATGAGCATTTGTCCTTGTTATCGTCCATTCATTATCGCCTTCAAACATCTTGAAGGATAATTAACTCCATGATATCCAACTGCCCATTCCCCAACAGATCCGTTCATATTCAACCATGTGTTTGAACCATTATCGTATTTATTCAGTATATTAATTCCATAACGACGTCCGAGGACTGGCTGATAGTAAGGAAATCCCCCTCGGGAGCTCGTTTCCGCTCCACTAATTGGAGGAAATTGTATATCACCTTTGGGGTCAAATTCTTCCACCGATAATGTAAATCCCTTAAAAAAAGGGAGAATTTTAATTTCTTGATTGTTTCTAAAATTATTGTTGAGTTGGGAGGCGTCGTTTGCACCCAAGCTGGCTTGTGTTTGTGTGGACCCCTTGGTGATAGAATGTATGATAATATTTTCCTCGGAATTGATTCCGAACTATGAAACTATCTTTTTTTTATACCAGCAGGCATATTTCTATAATTATTCATCGTCCTGTATAATTGTATCGTAGTTCCATTACTTTTAGTCGATTCTGTGCTAGAATTTGATCCTCTCCTACATCATTCCACCAAAAATGATGCCGCAACTTAGTTGTGATAACACTGTAGACTTAGGGCTGTAATGAACCTCTTTGTTCGGCAAATAGTCATCTTTTAGAATCTTCAAAGCCACTGACAATGAAATCGATTTATTACTCATCGACTCCTTGAAATCATTCATAATTTTGTCTTGTATTTTCTTCGATTCCTAAACTTATCCGGGAGTTCGCCAGGCTTTATCCATCTCAAACAATAGTTCAGTAGAATGAAAGAAGGCTTTTTAACCTTTCTCACATAACTTTTCCATGGTTTCAAAGATCTTTTCGGGAGATGTTGATGATATTGACTTAATTGTAGCA
>Ga0302280_1001660_pt1 | contig 17976 bp, 4 predicted proteins | sample III_Fen_E1_1_FD_198771 | JGI IMG/M metagenome (GOLD analysis project Ga0302280, IMG submission 198771) | Peat permafrost microbial communities from Stordalen Mire near Abisko, Sweden - III_Fen_E1_1 | ecosystem: Environmental > Terrestrial > Soil > Wetlands > Permafrost | place: Sweden: Abisko... | reverse complement strand
AAGGATGATGAAAATATAATAAGAACTGATGATAAGGCTAGATTAATTATAGAAGCTTCAAAAGACCCTTTAGAAAAGACTGCTACTAGAGAATGTCGTAATAAGATTGAAGAAGCACAAGACTTATATGAAGATGATAATGCTACTAAGATTAATTGTATCAATAAGTATAAAAGTAAATTACAAGAGATAAAAGAACTTCCTACTCATAATATAAAATTTAGAAAGAAACTCAGTGAGAATACCTTTATCTCTAATCAAAGTATGAAATCCAGTAAAACACCGGATGATATGAATAAAGGATTTGCCCTACTTGATCGGATAAAACCAAAGGATATAACTTTATATTTTACAGATAAAAAGATACAGGAAGAACTTGATAAATTAACAGATGAAGAAATAGACTTATTCTCAGATATTAAAGGGATTATAAATTTTTTAGTAGAGAAGTTCTTACTTATAAATGAAAGATTGATATACAAGTACAAACAAGAGGATGATAATTTTATTTATCATGAACAGGATGGAGATAAGCTGGTTAAGAAATCTGAGAAAGATCCTCTCAGGTTCAGTACTACATTCTTTTATGGACTTAAGAAATTTTTAATGAAGAATAAGAAAGCTGAATTATGTAGATATGTTAAAAATCTTAATGACACTACTATAAGAGAAACTTTAATAGAATTATTAACAAAGGTTGAAAATTAGCAATTATAAGAATTATCATTATTCAAACCTTTAAATATGTTTAATTTGCGCGTTTTGCTTTTATCGCGCAAATTTTGCTTTCTAACGAACTTTATACGCTTTAAAAATCAGTCTATTTTGCCTTTTTTATAATACCCTGACGAAGTATGGTCTAAATAAGAGTTATTTATTTGCGCGTCAAATTTTTTGTTTTAAAATGCTAATAAGACCAACAGTTGGTTAAAAATATAATTTAGATATTATTATATCTAAATCTCGGAATCAGGTTTGACCGATTTGCAAACAACTTGTAAAATTAAACTTGGAAAATACCAGCTATCCTAATTGTTAATTTGTATTCGCTACGATGTCTTGGGTTAAATTCTCATCTTCTATCCACGTAGAATCTACAATCCTATTATCATCTGATTCTTCAACTTCCCTGCGATGTTCAACCAACAGCTTAACAAGCTTGTAAAAAACAATGGGCATCTCTCCTCCTGCGGAACTCATAATTATAGATCCCGAGGCAAATACTAAAAAAGTATGATAAGACTGTTTACGCTTCTCATACTTCTGATCCTTAGCTGATAGGGTTTTGAAGAAGTCATTATACGTTACGCTATCCTCAATACATTCTCCCTCTGCAGTGATTCGTAAACGGGTCATGAGAGGATCTACTCTATCTGCTGCTTTAAGCTTGATATTTACACTAGTCCCTATACTACTTTCAAAGATAGAACGGAACTCAGTATGTTGATTAATATAATTATCCAATTTATCCCTTCTAATGCGGTATCCACATTCAAAATCAATATTTTTCATAACGCACCTGAATATTACAGATAGTCCACTCGTTTCTTGTCTGTTTAGGGGAGGTTCGGTCTCAACTAAATCTTGCGGATTTTCGCACTCTCCAACAACCTCATCTTCGGCATCATCGCCTAAATCGTCATTATTAGACTTATATGTGAATAAAGTTTCTCCAGTCCATTCCTCTGCCTCAATCATCAGACTATACATGTGTTTTATAAAGTCTACAGCATGAGCTATGGTTTTACATCCAGTCATTTGAAGCTTGCCATTTCGAGATACTTTAACATTGAGCATTTTTCCATATTCTAAAATCATAACAGTGGATACTGAATGACGGAAAAACGTCTTACTCTTTTTTTTCTTGGGCTTTAGAATTACCCCACGAACCAACCTCTTTTTTGTCAGAGAAATAATGGATCCTACAGGAACATCCTTGTTCGGATCTTCTGGTTGAATTTTCTTTTTACGTCCTCGTTTTTTCTTTACAATCGTCCAATCTGTCACGGGCATATATTTGTAAAACTTATCGGTATTTATGATCAAATTAGTATGAGCTATAACAGTCATGGTAGATACCTGAACATTTGTAAACGATGGTATCTTGGGATTTCCGTCAGATCCGAAAATAATTGTAAATACCCGAGCTTTACCGTTTCTGATCATACATTTTCTACTACTATGTGTATTTAGACTTGTTTGATCTGGAAAAGGAACAAGTAATGACATATGGGTTTAACTAGGTGATAGAATAATGTCTTTAAGTCTTAAATTCAATTATTAAAAATTCGCGTTAAATCAAAAAATTAACACGCAAAGTAGATTTTTTATTATAGGCCTATTGCAGATAGAATTTTTGATTATTTAGAATCAGAAATATTTAATCAGATACAAGATAGTGGTAAATTATTTATTAAAAACATCGAGCTCTTCAAATCCTTTGATCAACGAAATATACTCAGATACCGGCCATCCTTGCCGTGACTTATAAGAAACATAAACTGTTCCAGGTTTTTCGTGTTCATCTAAATGTAATAAAGTTGCTAATACCGTTTCATCGTCAGTATAAATATAATGTTTATCTCCGGATTTAAAGAATTGAGAAACAAATGGACATGATCCATTTAATTGTCGTTTGGCCTCAGCTATAGCAAAATGATCTGGACGTGTAGCTTTTTCTAAGGTTTCTATAGTATCTATGAGTTTATTTCCTCTAGCTGCATAAACTGCAATCTTTCCTACAGCGGATGTAATAAGAGAATTCATGATGGATATTGTGATGTAAATATGCCTTGTAAAAATCTCAAAATCATTTACAAGGTATAAATGATTGGTATTATAATCTTAATTTTTATATAGTCAATCCATAGGTAGTTAAAAAATCCGAAAATGCCATCACCTTTGCCCCGTTAGCTCTAGCATCTCGCATTTTAACAGTCTCTTTCCCCTCCAAATCTTTCACAACAAGTATCGTAGTCTTTTTTGAAACGGCAGAAACGACTCTTCCACCTTTTCGTTCAATATTTCTTTGTAAAGGGGCATCTGCTCTACATCCAGTAAATACCATTGTCTGCCCCGAGAGATCAGCTTTATTTTCATTTTCCTCGTTTTTGTCATCATCACTTTTTCCTTCCTCTTCGCTGTCCTCTTGATCAGGATCACAAAGAGTAATTTCATTGTGTTCAGCTAACCATTGGTTAAATTCGATAAGTTGTTCAACAAAGACGTCTGCACGCTTTTTGAACCCTTTGATACTAAGGATTTGTGTTTTAATATCATCCAGTTGATCAGGATCATCAATTTTTTCCAAGTTTGGGATCTCTTTGGTGATAAGGATAAGAAGCTTCTTTCCAATTTTAGGGAAAAAACAACTTGCTGCCATGATTTCGTGTAGAGGTGCATTAGTGATGGCTTGCTTAATGTTCTTGACAATTCTCTCAGCTCCCTTCTTCTGAAAACCGTCAATTTTGATAATATCGTCTATAGTCGCGTTAAAAATATCTTTTAAGTTATCCAGCCCACCTTCATAGAGTTTTGTAACTGTTTTTTCTGCTAGATACTCTGAGCCGCGTTGTTTGAAAAAAGATACAATCTTTTTAACAGACTGCTCATCACTTTCTACACCCTCAGGTAGAGCTATATCTACCTGTTCCCCCTTGTCATTTTCGATCCATCTATACTCCACCTCCGGGAACTGAGGTTCAACTTTTTCGATAGTTTCTAAAATTTTAGAAATAACTCCTCCAGATCTAGTCACTATAATTTTTGCTCCTGGACCCCACCCCTGCTCCTTAACGAAACGAGCATTATTTCCTGTAGCCCACGAGAGGTCAGCTCCGTCCAAATGAACTGTTTCAAAATTTACTCTGGGTTTGTATAAACCATGTTTAGATACTTCCCATACTACATTAATTATAGTTGTTATAGCTGTATCACCTAGGATTTTAAAAGCTACAACATGCTCGGGATCTTTATTTTTTGGTAATGGAAGAGGCAGATCGGTAGCTAGACAAATTCCATCTATATCATAAGCGGATCTATGTTTGCGTAATTTTACCTCAGCAGTGAGAGTTTCTGTTGTAAGATCCTTAGCAGAGAGTATTGCATAGGGGGGAATTTTAAATCCCTTATCCTTGAGGATTTTGAGCTGAGCCGACTGTGGAAGAGGATCACCAGAGTAAATATGGTATGCTACAATATCAATATCTCTGATATTGTTGACTGTGGCAATTTTGGAATTAGTTAATCCAGAGACTGTATTGCGGGTATTACTATCATCTGGATAATTCCTTGCAAAGGTTTCTAGAGGAATGACTAATTCGGCACGAATAGCAAAATCTTCCTTGAGTTCAGGGTGAGATATATATGGTAGAAGAAAACTAATATCAGTACCTTCTTTTTCGTCTCCACGTTTTAAAAGACGTGTCGTCATCTTAGAGCCAATTTGAATATATTGTAAAAATACTGAATTTCCGTCTAGCTTATCTGTCACGACAAAAGAGTCACATTCCTTATATTTCTTTTTATATAGTTCAAGATCATGATCGTTTTTATATTTTGAAAGTCCCCACATAGGTATTGGAAGAGATGTGATTATTGGTTTAGATCCTGATGGTCGGATAACTGTTGCCGATTGTTTGGAATCTTCAGATGAACTATGAGATGCTTTTGGTTTGATTTTTAAGACTCTCCTAGGCGGAGGTGCGCCAACTTTCATGTTTTTGGTATATTTACCAGAAAAAATCGACTCGATAAGATCGTAATCTTTATCGGTTATAATAGGTTCCGAATGATGATACGCTTCACTCAATGTATCAAGAAGCCTCTGAAAATTTGGTTGAGCCAAATTTTTTATTTCCCCGAGTAAAGAGGTTACTGGAGTTTTATTCATAAGAGAAGATATAATGAGATCATGTTCTGGATTAATAGTCATGATTGTATAGATCTAGATTGTTTAAGTCGTATTATTGATAAAATGATTGAGAAATCATTTTATAAAGAATATTAATAGATTGAAGTAAATAATTTATAGAGAGTGTTTAAAGTATACGTTTTACTTTGTTGTAGTAATAAATAATAGAGGAATTTACTTATATAAAATTATAACTGAATATTATTTAGATAGAAGCTATAGCATAATTTGTTCCACCGAAATTAATGACTATCAGACCGTTTCCAGAGAGCATAGTTGTAACATTCGTCACTCCAGAAATTGTCCAGGTTTGTGACGACGTATTGAGAATGTACTGTAAGACCCCTACTGTTGATATTGCCACAACTATGAGAGTTTGTGCAACAGTTGTTCCAGTTAAAACTATCCATTGTTCTAATCCTGTTGTTGTTGTAGTAGAAGAATAATTAGTATTTATTAATGCGGCATTACCAGAGCTATAAGTTACCTCACTTGTTGTAGGATTAAAATAAACAGTCCCAGTTCCTGCAGTCATTGGCGTGTTTCTAATTGCACTTACATAAAAGCCTCCGGTACCAATATCATTAAGAATGTTTCCAGAACTATTGAGAATAATTGATCCCGTACTAAGTGTATTTGGACCAGCTTCATACCCGATAGCTATAGAAAAGGGTCCTTGATTTGTTTGACCTGCAGAATTGCCTATAGCAATCGAATTCTGACCTTGATACTCTAATCCAGCATCATACCCGATAGCAACAGAATTTATTCCTTGAGATACAAATCCAGCTTGATACCCGATACCTATGGAAAATTCTTGCTGAACATTTGCCCCTGCAAAAGGACCAATAGCTATTGCTCCAGTTTGTTGATTTGCATTTCCTGCATAATAACCAATAGCTATTGCTCGAGGTTGTTGACCTGAAGATCCAGCATTATTACCAATACCGATAGCTCCTACACCTTGTTCAGTTTGTCCGGCTTGATAACCTATAGCTATAGAATACTGTTGTTGAGATTGTTGAGCTGCTTGATAACCGATAGCTATAGTATCTGGACCTTGAAGTGTTTGACCGGCTCCATCTCCAATAGCGATTGCATCAATTCCCTGAACGGCCAATCCAGCATTATTACCGATACCGATAGCTCCTGTACTTTGCATACTATAACCAGCTTGATATCCTATAGCAATAGCAAGAGTTGATTGGCCAGTTTGCCCTGCCTGATAACCTATGGCTACTGCATAAGATTGTTGAGCATATTCACCTGCATTATTTCCAATAGATATAGCGTAAATTCCCTGAGTTCCTTGTCCCGCATTATTACCAATACCAATTGCCCCTGTCCCTTGAACAGTTCCACCAGCATTATTACCTATTGCAACTGTAAGTGGCCCTTGACTAAGAGAACCTGCGCTATTTCCTATAGCTACAGCATTAACTCCTTGTGTTCCAGCTCCAGCACTTCTTCCTAATGATATAGAGTTTGATCCCTGAAGAGTCTGTCCAGATGTATAATATCCTATAGAAATAGCATTAGCTTGCTGACTAATATTACCAGCTTCATAACCTATAGCTATAGAGTATTGTTGCTGATTTACTTGACCGGATTGAAGACCTATAGCCACTGCATTTATTCCTTGTCCAGTTTGACCAGCATTATTACCAAGTGTAATGTTTGTGCTACCTGTTACAAATGCTCCATTAGTTCCTGTATTTGGATTCCAGAAAAGATATTGACCCCAAACTGTTCCGGTAGCTGATATACCTCCAGGTCCAGTTGGCCCAGTTTGAGATAATCCAGCAGATCCAGTTGGGCCAGTATTTCCCTGGATACCCTGCGCTCCTGTAGGGCCAGTATTTCCTTGAATTCCTTGAGGGCCAGTATAGCCAGTAGGACCAGTGTTTCCGTTAGTTCCATTTGTTCCTACAGGTCCAGTAGCTCCTGTATTTCCCTGAATTCCTTGAGGGCCAGTATAGCCAGTAGGACCAGTATTTCCGTTAGTTCCATTTGTACCAGCAGGTCCAGTAGCTCCTGTATTTCCCTGAATTCCCTGAGGGCCAGTATAGCCTGTTGGACCAGTGTTTCCATCTACTCCATTAATTCCAGATGCTCCTGTAGGGCCAGTATTTCCCTGAATTCCTTGAGGGCCAGTATAGCCAGTAACTCCTTGAATTCCTTGTGCTCCAGTTGGACCAGTATTTCCAAATCCTGCTGGTCCGGTAGCTCCAGTTGCTCCAGTTGCCCCCGTATTAGTCATTCCTACTGCTCCAGCAGGTCCTGTAGCCCCAGTTAAAGATAATCCTATAGCTCCAGTTGGTCCGGTATTTCCTTGAATTCCTTGAGGACCTGTATAACCTGTAGCACCAATTGGCCCTGTCGCTCCTGTAGTTCCAATAAAGCCATTTAACAGAGTCAAATTAGTCACAGTCAGATCATCAATTATTTGATTTGATATTATACCAGAAACTACAGTTAATGTCGCTGCAGCTGTAAGCGGGTTGGCAATATTAGCTACATAAATAAAATTACCATTGCTCAATATACTCCTAGCAGAATGCAAAGTATTTGTAGATGTAATAAATACTGGAGATGAACGGTTAGTAACATCATAAGCATATATCCAGTTGTCTGTAGAACTAACAATAACGTTAACATATAAAACATTTCCTATAACAGAAACCGCCTTTCCACTTCCGCCTCCAAAACCTGTTATAGTGATAGAAGATAATACAGTAGGACTTGTAGGTATAGTAACATCTATAATCGTAACTAAGTTAGCTGAAGTGACATATATGGTATTATTAAAATATTGACAAGTTGTATACTCATTTACAGTTCCTAAACTTAATGTAGTTAAAGTAGGAAGTCCGGGAGTAGAACAGTTCCATATTTGTAAAGTATATGGTGAGGTATAAATAACATTAGCTACATAAGTTGTAGAAAACAAAGTTGTCATACCTGCACATTCATTAGTAGTCCCTTGTAAATATGTGAGGGTAGGTGTTCCTGGAGTTGTAACATTGACAATAGCAAACCCGCTTCTATTAGTAGAAACAAATACATAATTACTTCCGGATATAGTTCCGTATGAACATTGATATTGACTACTACTAGCTGCATCTATAGAAAAAGAAGTAACAAACGACAACGAAGAAACATTAGAACAATTATAAACATTAAGATTTCTAGTTGACCCTGTAACATATAAATAGGACGAGCCATCTGTACATATTCCTTGTATACTTATTGAAGGGGATGATATAGATGATACATATTTTGGGTTTAATTGATCTGTTATATTAACAACTACTATAGATGCAGTATTAAAGTATAAAATAGCACAGAAATTTTGAGATACACCAAGAGAACTATTTGAGAAGAAACACAAGTCATAAGGTTCATTAACACTAACCAACGGTAATGTAAGAGCAGTATAAATAGATACAGAATTGAAAGGAGATGGAGTTTGAATTTGTGATACAAGATCATCAAAATTATTCTGCTCGTGGACAGCCGAATACGTATTTAAAAGAGTAATGATCGAATCGTTTATAGCTGTAGTACCAGTTGCGCCTTGAGGACCTGTTGGACCTGTAACACCAGTATATCCAGTAGCTCCAGTAATTCCCTGAGGTCCGGTAGGCCCTGTATATCCAGTAGAACCTGTAACTCCTGTATTGCCTTGTATTCCTTGTGCTCCAGTAGCACCAGTATTTCCAAGTAATCCTTGAGGGCCAGTAGGGCCTGTATTTCCTTGAATTCCTTGAGGGCCAGTATATCCTGTTGGACCAGTGTTTCCGTTCGTTCCATTTGTACCAGCAGGACCTGTAGCACCTGTATTTCCTTGAATTCCTTGAGGGCCAGTATAACCTGTTGGACCGGTGTTTCCATCTACTCCATTAGTTCCAGCTGCTCCTGTAGCTCCAGTATTTCCCTGAATACCTTGAGGACCAGTATAGCCTGTAACTCCTTCAATTCCTTGTGCTCCAGTTGGACCAGTATTTCCAAATCCTACTGGGCCAGTAGCTCCAGTTGCTCCAGTATTAGTCATTCCTACCGCTCCAGCTGGTCCTGTTGGACCAGTATTTCCATCTACTCCATTTACTCCCTGTGCTCCTGTAGGACCAGTATTTCCTTGTATTCCCTGTATTCCTTGTGCTCCCGTAGGACCAGTATTTCCTTGTATTCCCTGTATTCCCTGTGCTCCCGTAGGACCAGTATTTCCTTGTATTCCCTGTATTCCCTGTGCTCCCGTAGGACCAGTATTTCCATCTACTCCATTTACTCCTTGTGCTCCCGTAGGACCAGTATTTCCTTGTATTCCCTGTATTCCTTGTGCTCCCGTAGGACCAGTATTTCCTTGTATTCCCTGTATTCCTTGTGCTCCAGTAGGACCAGTATTTCCTTGTATTCCCTGTATTCCTTGTGCTCCCGTAGGACCAGTATTTCCATCTACTCCATTTACTCCTTGTGCTCCCGTAGGACCAGTATTTCCTTGTATTCCCTGTATTCCTTGTGCTCCCGTAGGACCAGTATTTCCATCTACTCCATTTACTCCCTGTGCTCCTGTAGGACCAGTATTTCCTTGTATTCCCTGTATTCCTTGTGCTCCTGTAGGACCAGTATTTCCATCTACTCCATTTACTCCTTGCGCTCCTGTAGGACCAGTATTTCCTTGTATTCCCTGTATTCCTTGTGCTCCTGTAGGACCAGTATTTCCATCCACTCCATTTACTCCTTGTGCACCTGTAGGACCAGTATTTCCTTGTATTCCCTGTGCTCCAGTAGGACCAGTATTTCCATCTACTCCATTTACTCCTTGTGCTCCTGTAGGACCAGTATTTCCTTGTATTCCTTGTGTTCCAGTAGGACCAGTATTTCCTTGTATTCCTTGTGTTCCAGTAGGACCAGTATTTCCTTGTATTCCCTGTATTCCTTGTGCTCCAGTAGGACCAGTATTTCCTTGTATTCCCTGTATTCCTTGTGCTCCCGTAGGACCAGTATTTCCATCTACTCCATTTACTCCTTGTGCTCCCGTAGGACCAGTATTTCCTTGTATTCCCTGTATTCCTTGTGCTCCCGTAGGACCAGTATTTCCATCCACTCCATTTACTCCTTGTGCACCTGTAGGACCAGTAGCTCCTGTAGGACCAATATTTCCAGATCCCGCAGGACCAGTAGCACCTGTACTTGTAGGACCTAGAGGATAGCTATTATTAGGGCCGGTAGCATAAAAAATACCGTCTGCTACAATTAAAGAAAGAGATTCTGCTTCTAAATTTAAAACCGTCAAAACATTGGCAGTAACCTCATTTGCATTTATCTGACTTGCTATAAGAGAATTTGTAAGAATACTTTCGCTGTTTGCGGTCAATGATACGCTACCTAAATAAAGAGTTTCAGTACTAATATATGCGGTTTTAAACTGATTTGACATTGAACCTAAATTTATTAACGATCCTGTAGCAGGAATTATATCACTGTAAATTAATCCTCCTGTAAATACACTAGACGCCGGGCCTGTAGGACCAGTAGCTCCCTGTTCTCCAACACCAGTAAGAAGATCATACAACTGTCCGCTAACTTTTTTAAATATAAGATCACCTGTAGGTTCGCTATCTGTTCCGTCACTAACATATATAGCTCCACCAGAACCTGGATTAACTCCTGCAGTAGAAACAGGCTCAAACGCGACATAAGTAGGATCTATACCTCCTGATACGTTTAATTTGCCATTAATTGTAATATATCCTGTACTCCCACTTTGGGAAACTTGAAGAATTGAAATTCCGGCAAGAGCCCCTGTCCCGGAAAAAGAAAATGTATTTCCGTTTAAATTTACATCAACGGGCTGGTTTAAAGTCCCGCTACTAGAAAAGCTACCTAACGGACCAATAGCCGAGTTATAAACAGATATAATATCACCAGCTGCTCCTAGCAGACTCTGGGACCCAGAAAAAATTTGATTTGATATTGCCCTTTGAGGAAAATTTATTGGTATATTAGAACTTGACATTTAACGTATCTAGAGAAAATATCTGCTAAATATTTTCTCCTATATTTTAACATAGATCTGATGGTCGGATAGCTGTTGCCAATCAACTATGAGATGCTTTAATTTTAAGACTTTCTTAAGCGGAGGCGCACCAACTTTAATCTTTTTTGGTATATGTATAGATCTGGATTGTTTAAGTCGTATTATTGATAAAATGATTAAAAAATCATTTTATTTTATATAAAATTTCTCGTTTGGAAACTAGAAAGACGAATTTCTTTGGTGTTTTATTAACCAACACGAGTAACACTCACCCAGCTATAATTAGGAGATCCAATTACATTTATATTATGCCCGCTTGAGACAATGTCAGGGACAGATACTGTTGCCGTAGTATATGCCGTAAAATAAAATGTTCCTGATAAAAGTCCAGAAGAAGAGGAAGCGTTACCTATAACATTCACTATATTACAAAATGTCTTGGCTACACTAGGAAGAGAATCGTATACTTGTACACCTACAGCGTCTCCGCTAGTTGAGCTTGTTAAACAAGAAATAAAATATGTGTATTGATATATACCACCAGAAATAAGTCCTGTAATATCATTAGCTCCTGCTACATAACCAAGACCATTAGTAGCTACAGTAGGAGAAGATCCTACACATACCGCGAATGATGCTGGAGATGTTGCTGGAATACTAATTGTTATAAATTGAGTACTGGAGGGAGCAGACGCTGAACTATAAGTTAATTCGCTTGTAGATGGGTTGAAATAGACGGTTCCTGTACCAGCTCCAGCAGTTGTATTCCTAACTGCACTTACATAAAATCCAGCAGTTCCTATATCATTTAAAATAGATCCAGAACTATTAAGAATAACAGACCCTGAAGTTTCATTTGTTTGACCGGCTCCATATCCTATAGCTATACTATACAATCCTTGCGTAATTAAACCAGCATTATATCCAATAGCTATTGCCCCAGTACTTTGTTGAGATTGACCTGCAAAATATCCTATTGCTACAGAATATGCTCCCTGGGAATTAAAACCAGAAGTAGTTCCAATAGCAATTGAATTAGTCCCCTGAGTATTAAATCCTGCACTACTTCCTATAGCAATTGAATTATTCTCTTGACCATTTTGAGCAGTACTGTTTCCAATAGAAATACAATTCATGCCTTGACTAAGTTGCCCGGAACCATTCCCTATAGCAACAGAATTCTGACCTTGAAAATATGCCGCTGAATCAAATCCAATAGCGATTGAACTAGATCCCTGGTGTGATTGTCCAGTATTTTGACCCATTGCAATCGCATTATTTTGTTGATTAAAGTTTCCAGATTGATAACCAATTGCGATAGCGTACTGTCCTTGTGTACTTTGACCTGGAGCATATCCGATAGCTACAGAATTAGTCCCTTGATATGTTTGACCAGCTGAATAACCAATAGCTATCGATTGAGTTTGTTGGGATTGTTCACCTGCCAGATATCCAATTGCTATCGATTGTTGCTGTTGAGAGAATCTTCCAGCTAATTGACCTATAGCTATAGAAGAAGGTTGTTGGTAAGTAGCCCCTGCGCTTGATCCTATAGCAACTGAATTATTTCCCTGAGAATATTGTCCGCAGTTGGAACCAATTGCAACTGACTGCATTCCCTGAGAATTTGCTCCTGCACTAACACCAAATGCTATACAACTTATTCCTTGGTAACTAGATCCCGCATTTTGTCCTATTGCAATAGATCCAGTTCCCTGTTGAGTATAACCTGCACTATCACCTATAGCTATACTTTCCGGAGACTGAATATATGCACCAGCATTAATTCCTATAGAGATTGAATTTAAACCTTGCTGTGTATATGCGGCACCATATCCAATAGCTACTGCGTTTATTCCTTGCCCAGTTAGTCCTGCATTATTACCCAGAGTTATGTTAGCTCCTCCTACTACAAATTGCCCCCCTGGTCCCGTATTAGGATTCCAGAACAGGTACTGTCCCCAAACTGTTCCTGTTAATGATAATCCGCCAGATCCTGCTGCTCCAGTAGGACCAGTAACAGAAGAACCGATAGCGCCTGTAGGACCCGTTAATGAAACGCTTGAATTGTAAGTTAATTCTTTTGTTGTTGGATTGAAATAAACAGTTCCTGTCCCTGCTCCTGGAGCAGTATTTCTAACTGCACTAACGTAGAACCCAGCAGTTCCTATATCATCAAGAACAGTATTAGAACTATTGATAATAATTGACCCTGGAGTTTCATTTATAACTCCAGCTAAAGATCCTATAGCTATTGAATATTGTCCCTGTCCCGTCTGTCCTGCATTAAGTCCTATTGCTATAGCTCCAGTCCCCTGTCCCGTCTGTCCCGCATTATTTCCTATAGCAACACAATTAGATCCCTGATTATTTTGACCAGACAAATATCCTAAAGAGATTGATTTACTTCCTTGTAATGTCTGACCTGCTTGATATCCTATAGCTACCGATTGACCGTTTTGGTTATACTGTCCTGCTTGATATCCAATTGATATCGATTGAGTTGCTTGAGTTATTTGACCAGCATCTGTTCCTATAGCTATTGATGAGGATTGTTGATTTTGTTGACCTGCATTATAACCCAGAGAAATTGATCCATTTATTTGACCAGTTTGACCTGCAGAAAATCCTATAGCTATACAATTTGTATCTTGATTAGTCTGTCCGGCTCCATAACCAATAGCTATGCTTTGTCCGCCACCCAAACCACCTTGGCTTTGTTGTCCAGCATTTAAACCTATTGCTATACATTGTGATTGTTGAGAAAATTCTCCCGAATTATAACCTATGGCTATAGATGCAATTCCCTGAGTATTTGATCCTGCACTAGTTCCTATAGCAACAGAATTTGTTCCTTGAGTAGTATTACCAGCACTATTACCTATAGCAACTGAATTTGAGCCTTGACTACTATTGCCGGAATTAACTCCTATAGCTACTGAGCTACTTCCCTGAGTTGTTGAACCTGCATTATTACCTATTGCAACAGAATTTTGGCCTTGACTACTATTGCCGGAATTAGTTCCAATAGCTACGGCATTTCCCCCCTGAGTTGTAGAACCTGCATTAGTCCCAATAGCAATAGCTTGACCTCCTTGCAATGTTTGTCCAGCCGCTGATCCAATAGATATAGAACTACTACCTTGAGTAGATTGACCAGCATTCTGTCCAATTGCAACAGAATTACTCCCCTGGATTTTTTGACCAGCTTGATATCCGATAGCTACAGATTGAGTTTGTTGTTGAGTTTGACCGGCTTGATATCCGATAGCTACAGATTGAGTTTGTTGTGATGATTCTCCGCAAAGTTGCCCTATTGCAACTGATTGGTTTTGTTGTGAAAAATTTCCCGCTTGAGTTCCTATAGCTACAGAATTTTGGCCTTGAGTACCTGCCCCAGCATCTATCCCTATAGCTATAGATTGTAACCCTTGTAACGATTGTCCTGCAGATTGTCCTATAGCTACAGAAGAGGGACCTTGTTGTGTTTGTCCTGCATTAGCTCCAATAGCTACAGAATTTAATCCTTGTCCCGTAAGACCGGCATTATTACCCAAAGTTATGTTAGCTCCACCTACTACAAACTGACCATTTGGTCCAGTGTTTGGGTTCCAAAACAGATATTGCCCCCAAATTGTTCCTGTAGCTGATAATCCTGCTCCTGTAGGTCCTGTAACTCCCTGAATTCCCTGTATTCCAGTAGGACCGATTGGTCCTGTCAACGAGACGCTTGAACTATAGGTAAGTTCGTTTGTCGCTGGATTAAAATAAACGGTTCCAGTCCCGCTACCCGGAACAGTATTTCTAACAGCGCTTACATAAAACCCAGCAGTTCCGATATCATTCAAAACAAATCCAGAACTATTTAAAATAATCGATCCTGCAGTTTCACTTGTCTGTCCAGCTTGATATCCAATAGCTATACTATATTGTCCTTGGGTATTTTGACCAGCATCAAATCCAATAGCAATCGCATAAGCACCTTGAGTAAGTTCTCCGGAATTTCGTCCAATAGCTATAGCAGCACTACCTTGAGTACTATAACCTGCAGCTGATCCTATAGCTATTGATGTCCCTCCTTGAGCAGTGCTACCAGCACTATCTCCAATAGCAATCGATTGACCTCCTTGAGAATATTGTCCAACATTAGATCCAATTGCAACAGAATTACTCCCCTGGGAATTTTGACCAGCTAAATATCCGATAGCTACAGATTGAGTTTGTTGTAAAGTTTGACCGGCTTGATATCCGATAGCTACAGATTGAGTTTGTTGTGATGATTCTCCGACTTGATACCCGATAGCTACAGATTGAGTTTGTTGTGAGAAATTTCCCGCCTGGGTTCCGATAGCTACAGAATTTTGACCTTGAGTCCCTGCTCCAGCACTATTACCTATCGCCACAGAACTAGCTCCCTGAGTAATTCCACCTGCGCTAGATCCAATAGCTATAGCATTGTTTCCCTGAGTACTATTTCCTGCACCAGCACCAATGGCAATGGATCCTAATCCTTGCAAAGTTTGCCCAGATTGATAACCTATTGCTACAGATTCTGTCCCTTGAGAGAATTGTCCTGTTTGATAGCCTAAAGCTACAGAATATAATCCCTGCCCTGTTTGACCTGCAGAATTTCCAAGTGTAATATTTGTGCTACCAGTTACAAATGCTCCATTAGTTCCTGTGTTTGGATTCCAGAATAGATATTGTCCCCAAACTGTCCCGGTAGCTGATAATAATCCCGTAGGACCAGTATTTCCCTGTATACCTTGTGTTCCTGTAGGACCAGTATTTCCCTGTATACCTTGTGCTCCTGTAGGACCAGTATTTCCCTGTGCTCCCGTAGGACCTGTTATACTCAAACCATTTGTTCCAGTAGGACCTGTATTTGAACAATAGACAACAGTTAAATTGGTCAAAGTCCCAAGTGAAGATTGTAAAGTTGAAATTGGATCAAGATTTATGACCTGAGCAGTTGTCCCACAAACAATTGAGTTTGTCGTTATTGAACTATTAACCCAACTCGGAACTCCTGTAGCCCAACCCATCCTTGGAAGAAAATTTGAAAACATTCTGTTACATACCATTGTTGTCCCTCCACTTCCAAAAGATTGACATTCCGTCATACTTCCAATTTGGTTTGCCCAAAAACTTGTATAAAATGTCAAATGTTCACAAAACTCAACATTGACTGTAGAATAACTTTTAAAATCTCCCGGATTAAGATAAGGAAGATAAACACCATTGTTAAAATAGCATTGTTTAAGTGTCATGTAAAATATTCCATATCCTCCGCTTAAACCAATATATGAATTTGGATCTGTTCCAATCCCGCATCCTCCTGCGTATAATTCCATATTATTTAATGAAACTGCATACGATTGACCTCCTACTGGAGCTTGAAGCGCTCCGAGAAGAAATTGACCTGATATTTTCCAACCAGCATTCATATACGTTTCCCTATCAATACATCCTTCAAATCCCCCATTTGCAGAAAATGAAACTGGACATGTTACACCAATAGATGGGTTTGACGTTATGTTTGTAACAAGATGAATATTACAATATGGAGCGACCACGAGAGTTGCTCCAACCATTCCCGAAGTGAAAGTTGTCCCGCTTCCTACAACTGCAGTTGTCGTTTGAGTCATGCTCCCTATATTATAAAAGAGTGAAAATGCTAGAGGACTTGTGATAGTTTGAGATATCGAAGTTGTGAGACTTGTCGAAGATGTAAAACCTGTAATAGTTTGTACAATTCCACCAGCAGGAACAATATTAGATCCAACCATCCCTGAATTGAAATTTGTCCCATACCCAGTAATTGTGTTTCCAGATTGGGTTATACTTCCGATAGAACCATAAATCAGATTAAAGTATGTTCCAGCTCCAACTGTTTGTGAAGTTCCAACCGTAACTACTGTCGAAGACGTAAAACCAGTGATAATTTCACTCAAACCACTTGCTGGAACAATTGTTCCTCCAACCATCCCAACAGTAAATATGGCCGTCGAAGCAGTCACTGTAGTTGTTGATTGGGAAAGGGTAACATTATTATAATTAAGGGTCATTGTAGTTCCAGCAGTAATTGTTTGGTAAGTTCCTAAAGTCAAACTAGTTCCGGATCCAAAAGTTGTGACTACTTCATTCAACCCTGAAGATGCAACAATCACACCACCTACCATAGAATTTGTAAAAGTTGTCCCTACTCCAGTAATTTTGTTCAAAGTTTGAGAAATGGTTCCAGTCGTATAAGTCGTATTAAATGTTGAGATAGAAAATTTGGTTGGAGAAGACACAGTCTGAGACGTCCCGACTGTTAGACTAGTCGACGATAAAAAGACTGTAATGATTACTGGAACATAGGTTGTTGTTACAGAATTGAAAACTGACAAGGAACTACCAACCATATCAGAAGTGAAATTCGTATTATATCCAGTAATTGTTGTCCCTGCTTGTGTTACTGTCGGAGAATAATCGATTTGATATGTTGAAGCCGTGAAAGTATTGGACGTTCCAACAGTTAATGAAGTTGAAGAATTAAAAGTTGTAATATTTTCTGGAGTGGGGGCATTCGGAACATAGTGGGATGTATATGTTCCTCCGAGGTAAACAAGACCATTAGCAACAAAATAAATAGGAACATTTTGGGGGACATAGATATCTTCAAAATAGTCCCCACTTTGAACATTTACCACATATCTTGAAAGCAACTTTGCCTGATTTATTGGATTATTATTAGAAATAAAGTTCACAGCCTGGGTTATTGTTTGAAACGGAGATGTAGGACCTCCTGATCCAGATGACGAACCTGCAATTGAATCAACATAAATATTCAGAGGGCTTGAAAAATTTGAAATTGGACCTGTTGCTCCTGTTATAGATAATCCAGACGGTCCCGTAGGACCAGTATTTCCCTGTATACCTTGTGCTCCCGTAGGACCAGTATTTCCCTGTATACCTTGTGCTCCAGTAGGACCAGTATTTCCCTGTATACCATTTGGTCCTGTAGGACCAGTATTTCCCT
>Ga0302280_1001659_pt1 | contig 17990 bp, 28 predicted proteins | sample III_Fen_E1_1_FD_198771 | JGI IMG/M metagenome (GOLD analysis project Ga0302280, IMG submission 198771) | Peat permafrost microbial communities from Stordalen Mire near Abisko, Sweden - III_Fen_E1_1 | ecosystem: Environmental > Terrestrial > Soil > Wetlands > Permafrost | place: Sweden: Abisko... | reverse complement strand
TGGGACAAAGAAAGTGCCTGTGGTCGGTATCGTGGAGAAATCCGGTCACGTTAAAACCAAGATAATTGAGAAACTGACCACCCGTAACCTAATGGCTATGCTGAACCACTCTGTTAATACAGAGGATTCGGTATTAATAACCGATGGTTTTAGGAGTTACAACCAGATGGATGAGGCGATAGAACACATTACTGTTCGCCACAAAGACCGTAAGGCTGGGGCTGCCAATGTGAACACCATTGAGGGTTACTGGGGGCTGATTAAAAATGGCATCAGGGGTAACTTTAAATCACTTAGCAAGAAATATTTACCTTTCTATTTAGTAGAATACGAATATAAGTACAATAGGCGTAAAGACACGCCTAAGCAGCTATTTGACGAGTTTATCCATGCAGCCCTGACTGATGAATCCTGTATGCTGAATAATAAACCTACTAAAGATACAAAGGAGGTGGTTTATGGATGGTAACAAGTTTCTATCGGGGGCGGTATTCAGAATATATACATACTCTGGAATAACTTGTATAGTGTCCATATTTTTATGGCAGGAAGTAAATATGCTTACTGCTGGTCTCGTAGGAGTCGCTCTATTTCTGTTTTTTTACGTCTTTCTCGAAAGGTACGTAAAATCACAATTAGAAGGTATAGAAAAGCCCCAATCAAATATAGACTGCAAGCAAAAAGAAAATGATAGAACCTAAAATGAAAGTATATAGAAATGAATATGATAAGGCTTAAATATACCAATGAATTTAACAATGCCCCTATTAGTCTATCGTTTTCATTGACATCTATATTTGCACTACTGCCAGCAGCAAACTGAATAACTAAAACCAATGCGGACAGGATTAAAACATTCATTATAAACCAACTAACAGACAGAACAAAGCATAGGATAATAGAAATCCAAAGAGGTAATTTTTGAAGGTACTGTGGCGAAACAAAGTAAATAGCAATAAACCAATAACACATTAAAGTAAATATAGAAGAAACAATAATAAGGACAGGTTTAGGTAAACCCCTAATAGTCTTTCCGATTTGCTTAATCAATTCAGTCATCCATTCCATAAACGATAAATTTAAACATCAAATATACAAAATACCATGAAACAGCAAAATCGTACCGACTACCCTAAAAGTAGTGCCAATAAGTTAAAAATAATACCTACACGGTGAAACGTGCCTAATATTATTCATAATGAGCCCAACCTTGAAACAATGTCAAGGATGGCAACAGACTCCATCGACCTTATTGTAACCTCTCCTCCTTATAACTTTGCTGCATCAGGAACCAGCAGGCCTAATAAATACAAAGAGAAAGGAGATAAGTTAACACAGGACGATTATTTTGAATGGAGTAAAGAGATAATAACAGAATGCATCCGGGTATCTAAGTTAGTCTGCTACAACATCCAGATGCTCGTAGGGAATAAAGAGGCACTGTTTAAGTTGATAGCCCACTTCAGTGGTAATATAAGGGAGATAATGATTTGGGATAAGTTGATTGACAACCAATACCAGGCTATAAACCCTAAAGTTTTGAATAGTGATTTTGAGTTTATCTTCATATTGGCAAAAGACGGCGGTGGCCGGATGATAGATGAGGCCCAGTTTGAAAAAGGAGCGGTTAGTAACGTAATTCGCTTAGGCCGGCAAAAAATGCCTTATGAATCTCACGGAGCCTGTATGCCAGAACAAATATCAGATAAACTGATAAACTGGTTCTCAAAAAAAGGCGATATTATTTACGATCCGTTCATGGGAGCCGGAACTACAGCGGTAAGCGCACTTAAATATCACCGGAAGTTCATAGGTAGCGAAATAGACGCTGGGTACTGTAAAATAGCAAGAGAACGGATACACCCGTATCTGACGCAATACGATATGTTTGAACAAAAATGAAATACTGGGATAATATATTAAAAATGCTTGCTTGGTTTGTCTTCTGGATATTAATATCTGTAGGCGGGTACTTTTTATGTAGCCTAAAAGCTAAAGACTTTATCTATTTTAATTGGCCGAGCAGATACCAAACAACATACCTTACGTGCTCCGGAGTTCTACTTCTATGGGTTACGTACGAAGGAATAAGATTTCTAAAAAAATGAAACAACTAATAATAACCCTTAACGACAATGGGGATATAGAAATAAAAGTCGAAAATCTAACGATACCGGAGATAAGCGCTATCATGGACAAGATAGATAACCTATCCGACAACGAGCATTCAAATATAAACGCTAATATAACAATCAAAAACTAAATTATGGGACTAAACACAATGCCAAACCTACTGTGGCTATCAGTACAGGACGGATTATTATTAAACGACAAAAAAGGAATTAAAGCCAGGAGTTACACCGGAACACTTGTAAGCGTAAAGCAGGTAACAGATATTTTCAAAGAAGAAGGTAAGGACGACAAGCCGATAAATAAAATCGAAGTACGCCTAAAGGATACGGCTTCCGATGAAATTGCCTGCGTAAAATTCTACGAATGGGGCGCTTATGCCCAAGGGTTCTTCGCCCGCGTTAAATCAGCCGATGTATCCAAGCCTATTGAACTGGCCGTATCTAATCAACCGGAACGTCCTAAAATCTGCTATTGCTGGATTAAACAAGACGGCGTAATTATCCCGGAAGACAAAACCAACTTCCCTCAGCCGACTAAGACCACCAAAGAAAAGGACGGCAAAACTATTGAAGTTAATAACTATGAGCCTTGTATTGCTTTTTATCCAAGCGTTATTGCTGATTTGACCGAGAAGATTGAAAAAACTAAAGGATCGGTGGCTGAAACTGCGGAAGCAACCATCCCGAGTGAAAGTGAAGGTGAAGATTTACCGTTCTAGTTTATGATTTGCATAACACACGGTCGCGACCTTGATGGATGGGCATCTGGCGCCATAATGAAACTGAAATACCCTACAGCGACCATAATTGAATATGATTACGGTGAACCTTATCCAAATATTCCTACTGGACAGGAGGTGATAATGGCTGACGTCTCTATGCCTATGGATAAGATGTACGAGATAGCAAAAAACTCTGGATTCAAGTTTACATGGATAGACCATCACGTTTCAGCCTTTAAAGATTACGAGGAGTTTAGCGCAGGTAAAGATAAATGGTGTAATGCCATTCTGGATAACAAAATCTCGGCCTGTGAAGGAACCTGGAAATACTTATTCCCAGATATGCCTACACCTAAAGCAATTACTTTACTGGGCGAATACGATACCTTCCGGAAGAGCGAACACTGGGATACCGATGTAATGCCGTTTCAATTCGGGATGCGGGCTATATGCAATTCAGTGAAATCATTTCCTACTACTGTATTGAGTCCCGAAGGGTTTTCACAAATGGCCCCTTCTATCATGAAAGACGGTCGCGCAATACTACAATATCAGGCACAGGTTAATGAGGCCGACTGTAAGAGGTCGTTCCCGTTCACTTTTGAAGGATTTAGATGCATCTGCTTAAACACAAGTACATTTAGTTCCGATGCTTTTAAGACCTGTTATGACCCGGAGAAATACGATATAATGATGCCATTCAGATTCAACGGTAAGGAATGGGCTTTTTCGCTTTATACCACCAAAGATATTGATTGTAGTGCTATTGCAAAGCGTTATGGAGGCGGTGGACATGCGAAAGCGAGCGGTTTTATGATACCAAATATTAACGAATTTTTTAAACTAAACAAAAACATGGACACAGACAACATTACATCGATTGCGAAAGTATGTCATCAGGCAAACAAGGCTTGGTGTGAATCAAATGGAGATGCAACACAGCAAGACTGGGACTCCGCAGCGCAGTGGCAAAGAGACAGTGCCATTGATGGTGTTAAATTCAGGCTGTCTAATCCGGATGCCGGCAAAGATTCACAGCATAACGCATGGATGGACGATAAGGTTAAGAATGGATGGGTATACGGCGAAGAAAAAAATGCTGACAAGAAAACGCATCCATGTATTGTACCGTTTGATAAACTTCCAGAGTTTCAGCAAAAGAAAAATGCTTTGTTTTGCGCAATCGTTGACGCCTTGAAGTAATGGATCATCCAGGATATTTCATCCGCCTTGTAGATAATAAAGGCTACTTCCTGCACTTTATAGGGGAAGACGAAGACGATATGCACTACAAAGTGAAAGCAGGACATAATGGTGCCGCTATCTGGACTAAGACAACTGGTGAGTTGTTCATAAAACTCCAAGGTATTGGAAATGTTGAATTAGTCCCAGTTATTGAAATAATAGGAGTTGAGCCTCCCTTAACATCCATAAACACCATAGAAAACTAAACACTATGCCAGACATATCCATGTGTGAGAACAATAAGTGTCCATTAAGAAAGAACTGTTATCGGTTCCTTGCCAGGGCAGGGTACGTACAGGTATATTCAGATTTCGCGCCTGATGAAAAAGGCAAGTGCGATGGATATTGGGAAATTACATCAAATATGCCTGTGAATATGAATCTTTTCATAGAACTTAATAAAACAACAGAGTGAAGACATTAACATTTCGCAACGTACTGCCTACTATTAGGATAAACCCTAAAGGAGATGTTACCGTTAGCCTTTGCGCCAGAACGCACTTATCATTAAGTGAGGGAGATGAGGTTTGTTTCCGTCAAGAAGGAGATTCCTGGTATATATGTAAGGGATCTGGGAATAGGCTTATTCTTAAAAAAGAGAAAAAATCAATCCCGGGAAATGAAATGCTTAGGTTTTACAACCGCAGTTTTGTGTACGAAATAAGTAACGCCATGTCTATATATAATCCTTTCGTATTGAAGGTTGGAAAAGTAAAAATAATCAACAATACCCAGATGTATAAACTGGAGTTAAGCACAAAATTAGTACGCGCTTTCTCATGACAAATCAAGGGAACAATATACTTAGTGCTAAACTTTAACAAACAACAATAAATCAGAAATATGGGAACAAATTTAGATAAGAGGGCTTTTGAAAAACTTATTGAGGAAGATATAAAATACCTTAATGAAATAGCCGAAGAAAGTTCTTTAGAAAGGCAACACATTGTAGATATTCTAGAGCAATCAGTTGACTGCTATTATCCTGATTCGGATAAAGATTTTAACTTATTTTGGTTCACAAACTTTAATCGTCCACGTTATTCAAAAGAGGATGAATCATTCTCTGAAACCGTGCTAATGAATGACGGAGAAGGATTTCATACGGTCGGTTGGTTTGATTTTAAAAGAAATGAATGGCAGTATGATGGGGATTTCGCAATGCCTTCAAGATTTTTTTGGAGATATTTCCCAAAATTGAGAAAGCCTCCATTATCCACGAAACTATAAAACGAACAAGTATGAATAATTCCGCACCTATCCCTTTTGAAACGCCGTTAATAGTTTTGGTAATGTCATAGTTAAAGGTAGAACGTGTAGTTAAGTAGTTGATATTAATTGACTTCATAATTTTACCACCACTTATAAACACAAAAATACTCTTTTGTCAGTAAGCTGTGAACATCGGAATTGTAAAAACTGATAAGATTATTGTCGTATTTTAAATTCTAAGCCTTATAATTGTGGTATGAATATTTTCAATAAAGGAGATTACCGACCCGTACCACCCGAATTAAGAACTATGGGTATTGCTTCCCTGCAAGAATTGTCTAAATTTCAGGAGCAATTTAAAATGTATGATACTGATACAAGCATAAACACTATAAGAGATGCGATTGTAGCTAACTATTTAGGGTATGATTTGCTTAACTTTGAAAAACATGGTTTTGATGCAAGAAAAAGTAAAGTAGAGCAATTTATTGAAATAAAGCAATGTTCTTTAAACTCTGGTAGTCTTAGCGGCACATGGAATGATACCAGCGAGGAAAAAGCAGTAGCATTTAGCGACCCCAGAGTATTTACTGCAATAGCAATATGGAAGGGGGCGAGTGATTTGCAATTTATGGTTTATGGTCAACACAATGGCGTAGGGGAATATTTACTGAAAAGGGTTCAGGAAAGAAAAGCGGGAAGCCGTGCAACTCAAAAGATAGCCATTGAAACATTAATAGGTACATACAAGTTTAACGTTATATGTCCACCCGATAAAACAAGGGAATATGTTCTGCAATTATTAATCGCTTACAAAAGAAAATTATCAGAATATGTCACACTCTCACACATTCAAACCGTTCAGACTTTTCAATAAGTCATGTTATGGATTAACAGAGTTACAATCTAATTCTGTGGATGCCTTAATAACAGACCCGCCCTATGGTATATCATATCAAAACCATTATTGGGATAAGGATTTACCAAAAAAAGAAATTTGGGAAAATTGTTTTAGGGTTTTAAAGCCTGGTTCATTTGGTGCTGTATTTTCTTCAGTAAGATTGATGCACCGCCTTATGGTAGATATTGAAGATTCAGGATTTTTAATAAAAGATGTAATATTTTGGGCTTATCTTAATGGTATGCCTAAAAGTAGAGATGTGGCTTTGGATATTGATAAGGAATTTGGAGTACAAAGTACGAAAGTCGGTACATACAAATACGTTCAGGGATATGTAAAGGGCGGAGCCGAAAGCTATACTAATGGAGAGGCAAAGGGAAGATTTGAGCCAGCTTCTGAATTAGGTAAGAAATACAAGGGCGGCGGATTGGGTATAAAACCCGCTTATGAGCCTGTTATTTTAATTCAAAAACCTTTAGCCAAAGGATTAACCGCAGCCGAAAATATAATACAACACGGAACGGGTGCATTGAATTTAGAAGCCACACGGATAGCCTATGAAAATGGGGAAGGGAAGGTAGGGCATAATCCGCACCCCGTCGGAAGAGTAGCATCTAATGTAATTAGAACTGATGAGTTTAATGACGGATATGATAAGTTTTTCCTTGTCCCTAAAGTAAGGCAACACGCTGACGAGTTTAATGACCACCCGACAATAAAGCCTTTAGAGATTATGAACCATTTAGTAAAATTACTAACGTGGGAAAATCAAACAGTATTAGACCCCTTTATGGGTAGTTGCAGTACGGGTGTATCTTGTAGGAATTTGAAAAGAGATTTTGTAGGATATGAAATAGCAGAAAATTATTTCAATATTGCAGAAAAAAGGATTGGGTCAAAAGTAGTGGAAATAAAATCAGTAAAAAAGACCAAAATCAAAAATCAAATTCCTTTAGCGATTTAATCCACTATATCTGCATCATCAAAGCCCAATTCAAGGGAATGTCCGAACTTTGGTAATGCCCTATTAACAAGCCTTTGAAAATTTCTCCAATTATACCCTGCCGCCTTGCCTAATGCTACAAGGGCTGCAATATGTTCTTTTAACTTTGGGTGTCCAAAATCTTTGTCAATAAATTGAGTATGCTTAAACCTCCGTCCCTTATTAGGTTGGCTTGGATTTAGTATTTTCAACTCTGTTAATACTTGGGGAGCAACCCGTGAGTAAACGAAATTATTAATGTAATGCCCCATAACTCCGGGGTTCTTACCCTTGTTCACAATATCCCAATTCCAACCCTTCATTTTGTAGATTGTTTCAAAAAACTCATCCGCAAAAGTTGGTATGTATTGTGCGTGTTCCTGTAATAAGAACTTATCTAAAAACTTTTGCAACTCAACCCTGCCTCTTACATTTTGGTAGCCTGTAACCTCATCAATTAAGGCAATAATACCAATCTTTGAAAAGGCATCATCTAATATTTCCGCACTAATCCCAACGTGTTTTTGTCGTGCCGGTAGTGTACCTTTCAAATATGCTTTAGAAATTGCCCGTGTTATTTCCTGTAAAATCAAGGCATCATAGCCATAATGTTTTGTTTGTTTGTAGGTGAAAATTATAGGATTTTTCAGCAGTGCCACAATCTTATTAGTTTCCAATGACTTATCTGATATTTGGTCTAATAAAGCTACCAATCTTGCAGCGCCTCCAAATTCCTTGTATTTTTCGGTAGTAGTTCCCCCTTGTTGTATTGATAGTGCCTTGAATAGCCCCTTTTGAACTATTACCCTTCGCCCATCTTCCAATACATAGCAAGGTATCTCTATTTTGTTTATGACTAAAGGGGTGTCAGGTGAGCCATAAATGGCTTTAGGTGTTTTGCTCATGCTACTGCTTTTTGTAATGTTAAGTCAAAGATATTCTTATTGCCTCTGTTATTGTAACGGAAGCAAAATTCATCTATGTATTTGTTAAGGTGTTCGGGTGTAACGTAGTGGTACTGTCCAATAACTCCACGTTTTAACAGGCTCCAAAATCCTTCTAAGGTATTGGTATGGGCTGCACCGTTAACATATTCACCCATGCCATGAGATACGATTTGATGCCCGTATAATAAGCAAAGCCCGTTATATGACCTCCATTCATCCGACATAATAGTAGAACCCTTTTTTACATTGGCTCTGATTTTGCTTTGTAAAGTCTTTTTGGTAACGTCTTTTACCTTACCCGCTTTTACTTTGCCGTCTCTTTGTAACATACCAAATACAGGCGTTTTATCTTCACCGCCTCTGCCTTGTCCACCTTCGGTTTTCTTGTCATTATGCCTATTTTTATTCTTTCCACCAACGTAGGTTTCATCTACCTCAATAATACCTTCAAGTAATTCGCCATACTCTTTAAAAGCCTTGCGTATTCTCATAAGCATATACCAAGCTGTATCTTTAGTTACCTCAATATCTCTGCCTAATTGACGGGCTGATATGCCTTTCTTGGCATTAAGTACTAAAGTAATGGCCAAGAACCATTTTTGAAGGTCGCACTTTGTTTTATGAAATATCGTGCCGACTGTTACACTGAAAGAAGTATTACAGTTGTTGCAATGGTAACGGGTTGTTCCCTTAAGTGGTGTTTGATTCAAGGACTGGCAATAGGGGCATTTTGGTACGCTGTGCCATCTTACGAACTCCAGATGCTTAATGCAATCTTGCGTGGTTGGGAATCTTTTGTAAATTTGAATTAAATTCATTGTCTCTGTTTTAAAGTGTTGCTACCGTTAGACAGGACAAAGATAATACAATAATTAGCAGAAATTACAAATGTTAATAACTTTTTCTACCTGTATCTATGACATTACCATAGTTTTTTACGACTTATTTTGTGATTTTAGTTGTATGATTTCATACCTCTACTTCTCTTTGCTACTGCGCTTCTTGGGGCTTCCGGCGATTTTGTTTTTCAATCTTTGTGATTGCACACGCATTTCTTCCAAGGTAACAGGTGGTGTTTTGATAATATTTCCATTCCCAATTTAGCTCTTTCTTGAAAAGTCATTCCCGGTTTCATCCCTGTAATTTTTATAGAATCTCAAAAATACATAAAATTATGGTAAAGCCAGATGACGAACTTCCCTATAAAATACAATCCGCTTATTCCGGTTCCTAATGCTGTTATCCATATTGCTAATATTTTTAAAATAGCATCACGTTTTTCTTTTTTATGTTTCCCCGTATAGCCTCCTCCATGAATAAAGAACTTGCCTTGTAGTGTGATGGTTATTTTATCGGGTTTTCCTCCCCATTCATTTAATTCGTTATTTGTATTTGGTCTATTACCGATAGAATTGTCCGCTTTAACTTTAACAGCCACCTCATAGGCAGTTACTTTTTTGAAGTCAATGTATTTTTCGCCCTTTAATAATTCAAAAAGTTCTATCGCATCTTTATCTTCTAAATCCAGTTTTGAAAATAATTCTACATACGCATGGGATATAGTATAATCACCCGCTACACAATCGGCTACATTTTCCACCTCAAAAATACAGAGCGAATTATTGTTGTCAATTAACGTCTGTAAAACGAGGTCAAGACTTTCTTCAAATTTCAACATGTTTCATAATTTATTTCATATAAAGCGGTGATAATGAACGCCAATAATGTTTTTTTACTTAATTTTGTGGATTAACATACATATTATGAACATAATTTCTTGGTTATTAAAAAAGAGGGTTAGTGGCAAAAAGGTTGAATGTGAAAATATTTCAATATCTCAATTATCGCTCCCAGAGAAAGAACAATCGTTGCCCATAGAAGATATCGGTTTAATGACACGATCCGGGTACCGTTTGCACGTGACTCCTCCTCAATCTCCTTATGCCTTTTCGCCTCTTCTTTCTTATCATTCAAATCTTTAACAAAACCCGGGAAAACAGCGCCTTTGGGCGATAGCAGCCTTTTACCTGTTGGAGTGCGGAAAATAAGTCGTTCTTCTATTAGGTATGCTTCTAAAACATCATACTTACTAACATCAAAGAAAAAACATTAAGGATTTGTGTTGAAAGATGAGCCTAAATACGATGAAAAAGAAGATAATAAGCATATGCGATTCGTTATTGTGTGTATGATTGTTATATTTTTCATCGTAGCCACCGCAACTGTTATTTACAAAGCATAATTGAAACAGAAAGTCAAATATATTTTCAAGGATAGGGTACATCCTGCTTGCAGTGCTGTCTATTGCAGTCGTTATATCTGTATGTTATTTACCGATATTTGCAGTACGTAAAATATTCAAAATATCTGACGATTGCGCGGTAACATATATTATTGTTTCCGGTGTTGTGGGTGTTGTGGCTTATTATCTGTTATTGGCGCTTTACCATATTGGGAAGTTTATCTATGAAGACGTAAAAAAGAAAAATAAAAAAATATAGGCTTGTTAAAGAAGTTGATACTATGAATGGGATTATATCATGGCCCATAGAAAAGCGATTGAGATTTTTAGTGTTTACATGGTGGATCCGCACCTATCTCGGTGAAGTGTATAATGATGGGTCGCATTCTTTTACCTGTTATTATGCTGATGACCTCGAATCCGGGTTAAAGAGAGTTAAAATCCTTAACGGTGAGATTCCAGAGAAAACCCGTGAATATTATTCATGATAACGGTAAATAGCATCAGCGGAGGAAAAACGAGTGCCTATATGGCTGCACATCATCCTGCCGACTACGACCTGTTTGCCTTAGTTAGAACGGATGACGTCCGCTGTAAGTTCCCTGATGAGTCGTTACGTAAGCAAGTAGAGGATAGAATCCAAAAGCCTTTTATAGATACCCTTGAAGATGATGATATAATTTACACCATGTTTGAACTGGAGCAGTTCCTTGGTCGCAAAATAACATGGGTAACCGGAATTACTTATGATGAAGTAGTCGCAAAGAAAGGCGGTTGGCTGCCAAATAAACTTCACCGGTTCTGCACCACTTGGTTGAAAATCAACCCTATGTTCTATTGGTGGTCGGAAAACATCGGAGAGCCTATAGAAATGCGTATTGGATACAGGGCCAATGAATCTGGACGTATGAAGCGGATGTTAGAGAAATTAAACGGGGGGGGGCTTATTGAATTTGAGGCCACTTTCGAAAAGAATGCGCGGGGCCAGAACAAATGGGAGAACGTAGGATGGCAAAAGCCAGTTTTCCCATTAATAGAAGGAAACGTGCTTCGGGATACCGTTGTAGCCTTCTGGGATGGAAAGCCCGTAAGGTTCGCTGAGATTAATAACTGTGTAGGATGCTTTCACCGGTCTCCACTCGTCCTCTGTCAACAGTTCCAGAAACATCCAAATAAGATGCAATGGTTCAAAGAGAAAGAGAAAGTAGAAAAATACGGTGGCAAAGGAACTTGGCGTAGCGATGTTACGTACACCGAGATAGAAGATTACCAGGTACAAGGCAAATTAGACTTGGATGATTGGCAGGCTTGTGATAGCGGTGGATGCACCGATTAGCCCAAAAATACGACAAATTACCAAATTGTTAATAACTTGAAACGATTTTACGTACACCGTGTTGTGTATCAACATATATTTGCATCCGTGTTAAGTATTTCATCATGTTACAACTAATTTTACTATCTCCACTCCAGCAGGCTTCATTACATGATGAGGAGCTTAACACACGTTCCTGCTGGATGGGGATTTTTTGTTTTATATGGCGCTAACGAACCAGCCTTACTTGCCTCTTTATGTGGATGACTGGATGAATAACACCAAGTTAAAGCAATGCTCTGCTGGGGCTCATGGCGTAATGATTGCTGTTATGTGCCTGATGCACAAGGAGGATACGTACGGCTCTGTTTTGCTTGACCAAATTTACAACCAAAGCGACAACCAAGTTAAAAACTTTGCTTCATTCCTTGCTCGCGTGACTCCTTTCACTTTGCTTGAAAGTGAGCATGGGTTAAAGGAGCTTTTGCACTGGAAAATACTAAAATTAGATGGGAATGTTTTGATTTGTGAAAGAATGGTAAGGGATGGTGAATTAAGCCGATTACGTAGCAAGATAGGGGCATCTGGCGGAAAGAAAACACAGAAAAAAATCAGGGAAAAATCGCCTTTTTAATTTGCTTTACCAAAAGTTAAAGCAAGTACTGGAAATGAAAATGGAATTGAATATGAATATGTAATTGATAATACATAAACATATCTACTAATAAATATCTACTGCTCAATATCTAATTACAAATAGTTAAATCAAGTAAATAAATATTCTTTGTCAATTTCACCACAAAAAACGACATTACGATGATAAAACCCGCAAATCAACTTTTTATTTTTGAACCACTCCCATCAGAAAGAGATTTATTCAACGAATTTAGAAAGCAATATCCTGGAACGAAACGAGGTAATGAAATTGAATTTGAATCATTCGCTAAGAAACATAAAGATTGGAAATTAGTACTGCCTCAATTGGGCACATACCTGAAAAGACAAATAGCGTTACACAAGAAAAGGAAGGATGCTGGACAATGGGTTCCTGAGTGGCAAAACTTAAAAACTTACTTATTCCAGCGCTCGTGGGAAAGGGATAATGACGATGAGGAACAGATAGTTAAGCCAAAAGCACACGTTAAAACACAACAGCAAAAGCACGAAGAAATGTTACGTGAACGGAAGAGGATAAACGACAATCTACGTGCGGAGGGTAAAAAGCCATTCTTCTCGGAAGCGCAGTTAAACGAACCGTTTGTTTTGCCAAAGGATGTTATTAGTTTTACGCTAAAAGAACAAAATGACTAACGGATGGACGAATGTATGTTCACGGATGAGATAATGCTTTAAAACGCTTAAAAACACGTATCGGATAAAATGAGAATAGAATTACATAACGGTGAAGCATTGGAGGTTTTAAAAACTTATCCTGATAACTATTTTGATTCTATCGTGACAGATCCGCCTTATGGAATTTCGTTCATGTCAAAGAAATGGGATTACGATGTTCCGTCAGTTGGTATTTGGAAAGAAATATTACGTGTGTTGAAACCTGGAGGTCACGTATTGTGTGCTTGTGGAACTCGAACTCAACACCGTATGGTTGTGAATATCGAAGATGCTGGTTTCGAAATAAGGGATGTCATAACATGGCATTATGGATCTGGGTACCCTAAAAGTATGAACATCTCCCTAAAAATTGATGATAAGTTCGGTGCCGAACGAGAAGTTGTTGGGCAACGAGAGGATATTCTTAAAAAACAAGCAAAAGATTTACGTGAAGGTAAAAGGAAAATAGTTGATTCATTAAATTCGGGGTCGCCAGAAAGAAATAATGGTTTTTCAACAGCATCCGCTGATATTACTGCCCCATCTACGAAAGAAGCAATGAAGTTTATGGGGTGGGGTACCGCATTAAAACCAGCGACAGAATTTTGGACATTAGCACGTAAACCGATACAAGAAAAAACAGTTGTTGATAACGTACTAAAATACGGGACTGGTGGAATAAATATTGATGCTACTCGTATTTCTACAGATGAGATTATTACAAATCATTCACGAGGAAATGAATCTGCCGTGTCAAAAGGTAAATATGGAGATAGTAAAGCACAGGACACTCATCAGACATCAGGGCAAAAACAGGGGCGCTTCCCTGCTAATGTTATTTTTGATGATTTTACCGGGATGCTTCTTGACGAACAAACTGGAGAATTAAAGGGAGGCACTTCAAACGGCAATGCAGAGATAGGGGAGTATTCTGAAGGAGTTGTTAAGTCTATGAGGAGAGGCACGCTAATATCACGAGATGACATAGGAGGTGCTTCAAGATTTTTTTACTGCGCAAAGCCAAGTAAAGCCGAAAGAGATAAAGGATTAGGGGGGCTTGATTTCAAGAAAGACATCGGGCACAACCGATTTGATAAGTGTAAAAACTGTGGCGGATTAATATTACAAAATCCTGATAGGCCATCTGCATGTAAGTGCGAGAATCCAGAACGGGAAAATAATATCGTTAAAGGCAACTATCATCCTACCGTAAAACCGCTAAAACTTATGTCTTATCTGGTGAAATTAGTAACCCCACCAGGCGGAATAGTTCTCGACCCATTTAACGGAAGCGGTACTACAGGCATTGCCTGTAAAATTGAAGGATTCTCTTACGTAGGCATTGAACGTGAAAAAGAATACTGTGATATTACGGAAGCAAGAATAAAAGCATGGGATGTTACTAAAACCCCAGACGAACAATTAGAACTATTTTAACTATGAATTTAAGAGACCTATCATTATCCGACCTAAATCAACTCGGATGTTACGTGAATCAGAAGTTGATTCAGTTACCGCAACCGGGATGCGATACACAGGCAGGTAGAATTGAACGTCAAATACTAACAGCTAATCTTGAGCGGATTAATGTTGCCATAAATAATCGCATTGCTTCTATTGAAGACCTTTATGTAGGATTCACAATTAAACTTTAAAAATGAGAAACACAATACGAATAAAAATTAGCGAAGACGGTAAAATAGGAACTGAGTTAAACGAACCGTATCCAGAAAGAGACCTTTCGGGTAAAATTACGCCTGAGTTTACGGAAGGAGTTTCGGAATACAACCGAATATCCAACAACCCGAGAAAGTTTAACGCGATACATAACTGCCGGCCAATATCTGATACGTGCGATACGCCTGTTTGTTTGGATATACATCCCGGAGAAACATATCTGGCTGAAGTCGTAGATGAGAACACGGTAATACTTCTCGATAATTTAAGTGAAGGGGAGTTGTATCCCATTCAAGACGATACGTGGATGTCCTGGTGGTGGAATGCAGAAATCGTTCTCAATAGATTTAAGTGAAGGACAGCAGGTGCATCGTAAGTGCGGTTCTGTTTGTGAAAAGATGGAGATGGATTTAGATATTCCGACACATGCCGTTTACGAGTGTCCCAAATGTAACGTGAAATTTATTTGCGACGCAAACCAAACAACAGTATTATGAAGAATAAAAATATCGTAGATTTTAAAACCGCTCAAAATCTTAAAGAACTGGGCTATGGATTTGGGGATACTAATCCTGAATATTTCTATGCACCTAATGTGAATTTACACAAGCCTCTTGATACAGAGGAGAAGTTTGTAGTAGTTCACAGAACTAAACCTTTTGAGGGATTTCACAGTGGTAAATGGATTGAAACTTGGGGAGAGGCTTACGAAAAAAAGCTATTGGATTTAACCATCCCGGCACCGTTATGGCAACAGGCTGAAGAATGGCTTTATGTGAAATATAGAATTGTGGTATCTCCAGTAAAAGAAGAAGGCTGGTGGTATTGCGATGCACGTAAAAAAGATGAATTGTATTGTTTCATAACACCTGCGCAGAGATGTAAAACACCGCAAAAAGCAAGGGAATGCATTATAGGGCATATCGCGCATAAGTTAACGTCGAAAGCATGAGAACGGACGGATACGTAGAGTCGGTAAATTTCAGCGATATCACATACGAACATTCCGGCGGATGGCATATCGTAAAAGTGGTTACGAAACATGATGGAGGAAACGAGGCTATATTTCACGGTGAAAGCAAACAAGGTGCCTTTGATGCGCTACGAGAAAAATTGAAACGCTACGGAATATTTTTAATCAATGATTGGACTCAACTCAAAACATTACAAAAGATATGACATACACTCCCGGTGATGTAGGAAACGAGACCGCTTATCAAGGCGGGAATAGCGGATGCTGTGTTGCATTTGCTTTAGTGGCTTTAATCATTTTCGGTGCAGCCGTATGGATAACCGGATCAATACTTTGGAGATAGATGCTACTTGAGGATAACAACAAAGTAGCTACGATAATTTCCACAGAGTTAAGCGGCAGCGGGCACAACTTAATAATCGGTATTGGTATTAATCTGGAAACACAAGAAATAAATCTCATATGCCCTGTTGATATTTCCACGGTGCAGGTTATTGGTATTCTACGAGAGATTGTTAACGGTGGCGGTAGTGATTACATAACACCAAATAGAGTTTTGAATTAATGGAACAAATCAAGTCTCTCTTCATGTCGGACTTTCACTTGGGGTCTATGAAATCTCAACCAAAGAAAATCTTTGAGGTTTTAAATCAATACAAGTACGAGAATCTATTTCTTATAGGGGATACGCTGGACATTAAAAAGTATTGGCGTAAAAGTTGTAATCAAGTTGTTTTGGTGATACTAAAATCTGGGGCCAATATTTACTACATTCCAGGCAACCATGATTCGTATATGCGAAACTTTAACGGTACATCCATCGGGAACATAAGAATATCGGATAAGTTTATTTACACGGACATGAAAGGCCGACGTATTTTAATCTGCCACGGCGACCAGTTTGACGGCTTCGTGAAAGTACATCCGTTCCTATATAAATTTGGGGATAAACTTTACGAGTTATCAATGAGGGTTAATAAGATATTTAATTGGTTCAGGATGCTGTTCGGTTATGAGTACTGGTCTTTATCGGCTTGGTTGAAACAGAACGTAAAGAAAGGACTTGTATTCCTGAATGATTTTAAGGATGTAGCGATACAGGAAGTTGAGAAACAAGATTGTGACGGTATTATGATAGGACACTTACATACCCCAGAGGTTGCATCTTACTCGCGTCCTCGTAAATGGGTGGACATTAGCAAGAAGCAGAAAACGTCAGCTATTGAATATTACAACACAGGGGACTTCTGCGAGTCATGCTCGTATGTAATTGAAGACTTAAACGGTAACTTTGAATTACGATATATAAAATGAAAATACTTTACGGAGTCCAGGCTACAGGCAATGGACATATTATGAGGCTAAGGGAGATACTACCGTACTTACAAGAACGGGCTACCGTCGATGTGCTTGCGGCAGGCTCTATGTCGAGTATTAACTTAGAGTTCCCAGTCATGAAAAAACACGGACTGTCATTCTTTTACAAGGACGGTGGTCTTGATTACTTATCATCCATAAAGCGGGCTAAGATAATGACGCTCGTGCGCGATATAAAGAACCTACGTGTGGAGGATTATGATATAGTAATATCAGACTTTGAGCCAATAACGGCTTGGGCATGTAAAACGAAAGGCGTATCATGTATATCTATGTCCCATCAGGTATGCTTCTCGTCCGACAAAACACCGCGACCAGTTAAACGTGATTTTATGGCCGAAGCGGTACTTAACTATTACGCCCCTTACGGTGATAAAAAGATAGGGTTCCATTTCGGGTCTTACGATACATTTATACATCAACCTCCGGTACGTAAAGAAATATTAACGGCAAACGTAGAAGACCTGGGGCATTATACCGTATATTTGGCGGCCCATAGCTCACGAGAGATTATTAACGTATTATCACAGTTTAAGGCTACGTGGCACGTATTCGCTAATGATGCCAAAAAGGAATACTGTGACGGTGATATTACCGTTCACCCGCTAAATGCTAAACGGTTTACCGAAAGCCTCGTAAGTTCTCGTGGCGTAATATGCGGAGCAGGCTTTGAAACACCCTCCGAAGTTCTTTACATGGGGAAGCGGCTTTTATGTATCCCAATCAAAGGACAATACGAGCAGGAATGTAATGGTGCCGCTTTAGAAAAAATGGGTGTTATGACATCACGTAGTTTTAATGCCGATGTCGTTGATAAATTCATGGAATCAAAACCTATAACGGTGAAATTTAAAAATAATATCCAAGATATCGTGGATGAACATGTATTTGGTTTATGAAAGCACTTAATCTTTACGCAGGCCTTGGCGGAAA
>Ga0302280_1001656_pt1 | contig 17999 bp, 14 predicted proteins | sample III_Fen_E1_1_FD_198771 | JGI IMG/M metagenome (GOLD analysis project Ga0302280, IMG submission 198771) | Peat permafrost microbial communities from Stordalen Mire near Abisko, Sweden - III_Fen_E1_1 | ecosystem: Environmental > Terrestrial > Soil > Wetlands > Permafrost | place: Sweden: Abisko... | reverse complement strand
ACCATTAAAAAGAAGATTACCATCGCTGGAACAAATGTGGAGGTGAGCGTAAAAATGCAGGAAATACAGAGCGAATTAAATACAGTTACTATTTCAGCCGGCTCTTTTGAGGCTAGTGATACTAAAAAAGGTACTGTACTGAAACCACTTGACATAGTCACTACGGCGGGCTCGGCGGGAGATATTGACGGTGCCATAAAAACCCTGCCCGGTACCACACGTGTAGGCGAAACCGAAGGGCTTTTCGTTAGGGGCGGCTCTGCCGGTGAAACAAAAACCCTGATCGATGATATGGTAGTGGCCAACCCTTATTTCTCCAGTGTGCCCGATGTACCGCAAAGGGGCCGGTTTTCACCTTTCTTATTTAGTGGAACGGCCTTCAGTACAGGCGGTTATTCTGCCGAATACGGGCAGGCGCTGTCTTCTGTACTGGCGCTTACCACCAACGACCTCGCGGATGAAACAACTACAGGCATTAGCATTATGGAAGCAGGCCTGGGCTTGTCGCACACCCAGCGCTGGGGACATTCGCAACTGAGCATTGAAGGTTCATACACCAATCTTTCCCTTCTCTATAAAATAAACCCGCAAAACCGCGACTGGCAAAAGACGCCTATCGGTGAAAATGGTGATATTATTTACCGCAACCAAACATCTAAAACAGGCATGTTCAAATTTTACGGTACCGCCAGTACAAACTCTCTGGGGCTTAATTTCTATGACGTGAACCACCCTGAATTCACCCACGAGTTTTCACTCACTAATTATAATTATTATACCAATGCCTCTTACCGCGACCTTATAGGTGGCAGCTGGCAGATGTTTATTGCAGGTTCATACAGTTATAACCACGACCTGATAAACCTAAATAATTCTTATGGCCTCCCAGATACCAACATTACTAATATCCAGCAGCTTGCACAGGCGAAAATTGTATTTACTAAGTATTTTAAAACGGTGGATGACCTGAAATTTGGGGTAGAAGAGGAGAGCTCGATATATTCATCGCAGGCGCCATTTTTTAAATATTTTATAGCTGATTCCGGCACAAAAGCCTCTTTGAGTGAAACCTATTTTGCGGCTTTCGCTGAAACTGATATATTCTTTACCCGCAACCTGGCCGGGCGATTTGGCGTACGTGCAGAACATTCAGCCATATTGGGTAAATACAATGCTGCGCCACGTGCATCACTGGCCTATAAAACAGGCCAGTACAGCCAGGTATCAGTTGCCTATGGTATGTTCTATGAAACACCTGATAAATCAATTTTAATTGATAATCTTTACCTGAAAGACAATTTGAATTTCGAAAAAGCAACCCACTATTTAGCCAATTACCAGTTCATGAATGATAACCGAACATTCCGGGTAGAAGGATATTATAAATCTTATCAGCAACTTGTGGTAGAACATAAAGACTCCTTCACAGCTTTTTTCCCTAACCAGCAGGGGTTTGATAATTCAGGTTATGGCTATGCGAAGGGTGTGGATGTGTTTTACCGCGATAAATCAATTAAGAATATTGATTACTGGGTTTCTTATTCTTACCTGGATACCAAGCGACTATATCTTGCATATCCTATAGAAACGCAGCCTACTTTTGCTGCCACCAATACCCTTAATATTGTTTACAAAGAAATAGTAACCCCTCTTAATACCCAATTTGGCGCTACCTTCACTTATGCTACCGGCCGGCCATATTACGATCCCATTCACCAGGGCGATGAATTTCTTACAGACCGCACTGCACCCTACCGTGACCTTAGCCTCAATGCAAGTTATCTTACGGCCATAAAAGGCAATTTCACTGTCATATTCATTTCGCTTTCCAATGCTTTAGGTTTCAATAATGTATATACTTATATAGTTTCAGACGACGGTAAAACCAAAGAAGAAATAGGCCCGCCGGCCCTGCGCACTTTTTTTGTCGGGATGTTTATCTCTATTGGCACCAAACCCAATCAGCCAAGTAAAGCAAACGTAAAAATTTAACCTTGTAATTGAAATCACAATAAATCGCTAAATTGCAAAACCAAATAAATGCTATGAAAAAATTACTGTTCATACTCCTGCTTTCCGCTTCTGTTTTTAAAGCAACCGCTCAAGACGACCTATACACACAGGCTATGCAGTCTGCCGTAGCCACGCTTGATACCGCTACTGCATTTGGAACATATCAGCAACTAAGTAACCAGTTTGAGCGCATTGCAGGCGCCACACAAAAAGAATGGCTGCCCTATTACTATGCCTCGCTTTGCAATACCATAGCCTCTTTCATGGTAACTGGAAAAAACAAAAAAAACCTTGATGACATACTCGATAAATCCCAGGCGTGGATAGATAAAGCAGATTCTATGATGCCAAATAATTCAGAAGTATACGCCGTAAAAGGCATGGTTTTGCAGGCGCGGATAACTGTAAACCCAATGAGCCGCGGCAAAAAATACGGTATGATGGCGACCGATCTGCTTGAAAAATCAAAAGAGCTGAACAAGAACAACCCCCGCCCTTATTATCTTGAAGCGCAGGGCACCTTTTATACCCCAAAAATGTTTGGCGGCGGCAAAGAAAGGGCTAAACCAATGGCTGAAGAAGCCGTTGCAAAATTTGCTGATTTTAAACCGGAAACACCGATCTCGCCACACTGGGGAGCCAACAAAGCGAAAAAACTGGTAGACGATTGTAGTAACTAAAAGAGATTTATTGGAGATATATAGAAGGAAAAGAATTCCCTCTTTATAATTAAATATTCAAAATTTAGAATTCAAAATTCTTTTCCCCGGCTAGGCCATTTTTCTGACATTGTCTTCGGAGAATTCGGAGTCAAGTTCCTTGATAAAGTTATCGTAGTTTTTAAGCAGTTTATCTTCAACTAGTTTCAGGTCAAACAGCGACTGTGAAGATATATTGAAAAAGTAATTTGCAGAATTATCGCGGGAACGCTCTCCGGTGAACCTTTCCCTTTTTAACGCTTCTATGATCTGGCTATTGCGCGTGTGGCATTCTTCCCGTTGATACAGTACAGCACAGAAATTTTCGATCACATGCTTTAAACCATAAGAGGTGATTTTTGTATTAAGTTTATCCTGCTTTTTCAGGAAATGACTGACAATAAATCGTATACTGTCAACATTCAACTCCCCCTCACGCGGCGAATCCTTTGCAAAATCAGATATTTTCATGAATCCAAATTAAGATTAATCCCCAAAATATTACAACTGTTCAAAAAACCCCAAACATATTACTGTTTCTTCCCCCGGGCCTTTTTGAAAAAGCAAATATATTAAAAAAACAATATAATCCTAATTTTAATTTAATTTTTTGATAATAATTAATTTACCAAAGGTTGATATTTAAATCAATATAACCGAACTGATGGACTGGGTGGGTGTTTTTAAGAAAATATCAGTGCGCCTCCAGCCAGTTGTCCCCGGCACCCATTTCTACTTCAATAGGGACATCCACTTTCAGGGCATGCACCATTTTTTCATGAACGATAGATTTTACTTCTTCAAGTTCAGTTTTCAGGGCATCAAATACCAACTCGTCATGCACCTGGAGTATCATTTTTGATCTTAACTTCCTTTTTTCAAATTCGTTATGGATATGTATCATTGCCACTTTTATCATATCCGCTGCAGACCCTTGTATGGGCGCATTTATGGCATTTCGCTCTGCAAAACCCCGCACAGTGGCATTTCCTGAATTAATATCCCGTAAATAACGCCGCCTGCCAAGCAATGTCTCCACATACCCATGCTCACGCGCAAATTCTATCATTTTATGCAGGTATTCGTTTATACCTGGGTATTGTTTGTTGTATTGGGCTATTATCTCAGCCGCTTCACTTCGCGGTATCCTCAGCCGCTGGGACAAACCAAATGCCGATATACCGTAAATAATGCCAAAATTCACCATTTTGGCTTTTCGCCGCATATCTGATGTAACTTCGGCTAACGGGACATTGAATACCCTGGCAGAAGTAGCCGTATGTATATCTGTTTTCAGTTTAAAAGCCTCAAGCATATTGGCGTCGCCGCTTATAGCAGCAATAAGCCTTAGTTCTATTTGCGAATAATCCGCAGAAAGTATAGTGTGGTTTTCATCCCTGGGAATAAAGGCTTTCCTTATTTCTCTCCCCCTTTCAGTCCTGATAGGGATATTCTGTAAATTTGGATCAGTGGAACTAAGCCTGCCTGTGGCCGCTACCGCCTGGTTGTAGGAAGTATGCACCCTGCCTGTATGTTTATTTATAAGTAATGGCAATGTGTCTATATAAGTGGATTTCAGCTTTTGCAACTGCCGGTAATCCAGTATTTTTTGTGCTATATCATGTTTTGCAGCAAGCAGGGTAAGTATTTCTTCTCCGGTAGCGTATTGCTTAGATTTAGAAGTACGCTTTGCTTTATCGTCCAGTTTCAGTTTATCAAATAGCACTTCGCCAAGCTGGGAAGGGGAATTGATATTAAATTTCATACCCGCCAGTTCGTAAATATCCTTTTCTATCCCACCCATTTCATCACCAAGTTGCAATGAATAGGCATTGAGCGCCTGTTTATCGATCCGCACGCCTTCTTTTTCCATATCCGCCAATACGGCAATCAGTGGCACTTCCACTTCCTGGAAAAGCTTTTGGGCATTATTCTCTATTAAAAGAGGCTCTAAAGCAGTTTTCAATTGCAGGGTAATATCAGCGTCTTCACAGGCATAGTCGCGGATCTTTATGGGTTCAATGTCCGCCATACTCATTTGTTTTTTGCCCCTTTTCCCGATCAGTACATCAATATGGACCGGGTCGTAGTTGAGGTATTTCTGTGAAAGGGCGTCCATTCCATGCCGCTGGTCAGGCTCTATGAGGTAGTGGGCCAGCATGGTATCAAATACAGGGCCTTTTATTTTAAGGCCGTATTTTTCTATCACTGCCAGGTCAAATTTTACATTCTGGCCAATTTTTGTAATGTATTCGCTTTTAAAAACTTCCTTCAATGGAGAAAGCAATTCCTTAGCCGCCTCCCCCTCTTTCGGAATAGCTATATACCATGCCTGCCCGGGTTTAAAACTGGCCGATAACCCTACTGCAAAGCAATCAATAACGTCTACACCTGACGTTTCAGTATCAAAACAAAATTCTTTTTGGGAATGAAGCAGTTCGGCAAGTTTTATTACTTCTTCTTCTGTTTCAAGCAAAGTGTAGTCGTGTTCTACATTTTCAATGGTTTTCAGTTGCGTAAGTTCTGCTTCAACGACAACTTCTAGTTTTTCTTCTTGTCTCTCTTTGGATTTAGCCGGAACAGCGGGAGTGCCAAAAAGGTCGCCCATCCCTTTTACAGGAGCGGGTGCATAGGTATCTTCTTCGCCGAAGATCCTTTTACTTATATTTTTAAATTCCAGTTCAGCAAACAATTCCTTCAATTCACTGTCATTTTGCCCGTCCAGGGTCAGCGCTTTTTCATCAAATTCTATAGGCGCATTTATATCAATAGTCGCAAGTCTTTTAGACAATATGGCTTTGTCAGCGTTTTCTTCTACAGTTTGTTTCAGTTTACCTGTAAGTTTAGCTGCATTGGCAATAAGGTTTTCAACGCTGCCATATTCTTTCACCAGCTTTATCGCGGTCTTTTCACCGACACCAGGCAGGCCGGGTATATTATCAATGCTATCGCCCATCAGGCCAAGGATATCAATAACTTTAATCGGATCGTCAATATCCCATTTTTGTTTAATGCCCTCCACGCCGAGTATCTCGGCCGGATTGTGCCCGTAAGCAGGTTTAAACTGAAAAATACCGGGTTCAACCAATTGCCCGAAATCTTTATCAGGCGTCATCATATACACCGTATAGCCTTGTGCCAAAGCTTTTTTCGCAAGGGTACCTATAACATCATCTGCTTCATATCCATCCACCCATAAGTTGGGTATGCCGAAGGCTTCTGATATTTTTTGAACATAAGGTATGGCTATTTGTATATCTTCGGGTTGCTCCTGCCTGCCGGCTTTGTATTCCGCATATTCTTCATGCCTGAAAGTAGGTTTATGCGTATCGTACACAATCCCGATATGGGTGGGCTTTTCTTTTTTGAATAAATCTAAAAGAACATTAGTAAAACCAAAAACCGCCGAAGTGTTCATTCCCTTTGAATTGATCCTCGGGGCGCGAATGAAAGCGAAATGCGCACGGTAAATAAGCGCGAAAGCGTCTAAAAGAAAAAGTTTTTTATCTTCTGCCATTATATTTCAATTGACAGCGAAAATAAGCATAAAAAAGAATTAAATGACCTCACCCCACAAAGAGAGTAAAAACATTTAACCTCATTCTTTTTTCTTCACCACAACCGGCACACCTGCCATGTCGCCGATGATATTTATAAGTTCTGAATTATTAGGAAGGACTATTTTGGCATTATCTTTCAGCGTCTTTTCAACGGCCTCTATTTTTCTCAATATCTGTGCATTGCCGATAAAGTACTTTTCAGCGGCTTCGTTCACCAATCGTATGGCCTCCGCTTTGCCTTCGGCGTCAAGTATCTGGGCCTGTTTTATGCCTTCTGCCTTTTTTATCTCAGCACGTTTCTGCCCATCGGCCTGCGTTTCTATGGCAGAAGCAAAGTCTATGGCCGCCATTTTTTCATTTTCTGCTTTCACTATCTTGTTCATGGTGTCCTGCACATCCTTTGGTGGATCTATTTCTTTCAGTTCGGTACGGACAATATCAATTCCCCAAAGCTTGGTTTCCATTTCCAAAATAGTCATCAGGTCTTTGTTTATTTTAGAGCGTTCGCTGTTCGCCGATTTTAAAGTAAGAGTACCAATAATGTTCCGCAGGGTGCTGCGGGCAAGGTTCACTATCTGGTATTCGATATTATTTACATTATACTGCGAATTTTTCACGCTATCTTCATCGGGTTTTATACGAAAGTAAACCTGAGCATCAACATGGGCGTTCAGGTTATCATTGGTTATTATTTCCTGCTTTTCAGCATTCACCATCTGCTCGGTGATATTCACGCGGTATAGCTTATCAATAAATGGCACGATGTACGCCAACCCCGGGTCCAGGTAACGCTGGTATTTCCCCAGCCTCTCTACCAGCCCCCGATGGGTAGGGCGGATCGTCTTAAGCCCCGAAAAAATAATAAGAAAAACCAAAATGCCTAAAACAGGCAGGATAATTTCAGATATCGACATAAATTTCCCTTTTTAAAATTTTATGCTAAGGTAAGGATGTTTTGGAAATGGGGGTGGGTTTGTTAGATTAAATTTTAGGTAGCTGTCGGGGCATATAGAAGGTCAGGATACTTTACCTAATTAAAATCCACAAATCATGTGGTGCTTAATACTTGTCGCAAAGAAAAAAAATAGAAAACCTGTCAAAAGTCATTTTTCGGTTAAAGGCAAGATTTTAATTTTACGGCAAATTAAAACATTTAATCTTATGTTCATCAAACAATTGTATACCAACTGCCTTGCGGAGGCAGCATATTATATTGAGTCGGAAGGTGAAGCTGCTATTATTGACCCTTTACGCGAAACGGCGCCATACCTTGCTTTGGCAAAAGAAAGAAATGCTACGATCAGGTATATATTCGAAACACATTTTCACGCTGATTTTGTTTCGGGCCATATTGATCTGGCCCGCGAAACAGGCGCTGCCATTATCTATGGCCCCGGCGCCAAAGCACATTATGATATTCTTTCAGCAAGGCAGCATGAGATTTTTCCATTAGGCAATATAAAAATAAAAGTGCTGCATACCCCCGGTCATACACTCGAATCCAGTTGTTTTTTGCTGATAGATGAAAACGGTAAGGAAAATGCGGTTTTCACCGGCGATACTTTATTTGCAGGGGATGTCGGCCGGCCAGACCTCGCCACTTCCAAAGACATTACTAAAGAAGATCTTGCCGAAATGCTTCACGATTCTATTTATGCAGAACTAATGCCACTGGCTGATGATGTTATCGTTTATCCCGGCCATGGGCCCGGGTCTGCCTGCGGCAAAAACATAGGCACTGAAACGGTGACTACCATTGGAAAACAAAAGCAATTCAATTATGCGTTACAACCTATGACGCGTGATGAATTTATCCATGTTGTGACAGCTGGTCTGGAAGAACCGCCAAAATACTTTTTTATGGATGCGGCCATCAATAAAAACGGGTATCAGGATATTGATAGTGTAATGAAGCACAATGCAGTGCCAATAAGTCCGGAACAATTTAAAACCTATGCCGAAAACGGTAATATTATTCTTGATACAAGGAATGCAGATGAATTCGAAAAAGGGTTTATCCCCGGCGCTATCAATATCGGCTTATCAGGGCAGTATGCTATCTGGGTTGGTAGCCTGCTCGATGCCAAAATACCCGTTATACTCGTTACAGATTTGGGTAAAGAACAGGAAGCTATACTGAGGCTGGCGAGGGTGGGGTACGAAAATGTAAAAGGCTATTTAGACGGTGGCATGGTAGCGTGGGAAAATGCTGGCTTGCCGGTAGATACTATTGAATCTATAAACCCTGAAGAATTCGTTGCCGTATACAATAACAGGGATACTATTTTGGATATTCGCAATGACAGCGAAGCAGCCAATGAAAAGCTTTCCTCCGCCATACACATTCCTCTTGCAAAACTAGAAAGCTTTGTTCCTTCTCTAAATAAACAAGATAAAATATATATACATTGCGCAGGAGGCTACCGCTCCATGATAGCAAGTTCTATATTGCAAAAACATGGTTTTGAGCATGTCATAAATATCCGCAAAGGAATAAAAGGGCTTAAAGAAGCGGGGGTTTTACTTGCAGTATAAATTGTTTAATATTTCTACTTCAATTTTAAAGTTGCAAATCGTAAGATATAAATCCATTCTGGCACCTTTTCCGTATATGGTTTGTAACTTAAAAAATGAAGGTTCAGATGAAAACATTAAAATATTTAAGCCCGGTTATTATTATCACGATCCTGTTTTTCACTATGGCTTTCAGAAAGGCCCCAGCCATGGAAAAGGCCACTTTCTCTATGGGTTGTTTCTGGCACAGCGAAGAAATATTCTCAGAACTCAAAGGGGTGAAGGAAGCAGTGCCCGGCTATGCAGGCGGTACAGAAAAGAATCCTACTTACGAACTCGTAAGTTCAGGAACTACCCGCTACGCCGAATCAGTAGACATAACTTATGACCCATCGGTTATTACCTATGGCCAACTTATGCAGGTGTTTTTTACAGAGCATGATCCCACTACACGAGACTACTCTGCCCCTGACGAAGGCCCGCAGTACAGGTCTGTCATATTTTATCGCAACGATGACCAGAAAAAACAGGCTGAGGCATATATCGCCCAGCTAACTGCTTCAAAAAGATATAAAAGCCCTATTGTAACCCAGGTAACGCCCTATACTAATTTCTATGAGGCAGAAGATTACCATGTCCATTATTACCGCCTGCACAAAAATGACGGAGGATATATAACCAGTGTTACCGGAGCCGAAATAGAAAAATTCAGGCGAGATTTTAAACCGCTTTTGAAGAATTAAACACTGGTTTTATCCTACCCAGCCCCCAGTGGTAAACTGATAAAAATACATAACCTGAACTATGAGGTTAATAACATAAACCAAGTAAAATGCTATGTTGCCTATAAGAGCATTCTTATTGTTCAGGAAAAGATAAAGTAAAATATATAACGTAAACAAAAGATAGCCTGCCAATACAAGTATATGTACATAGCTTCCCATCACCAGCCAGAACGCAAAAATGCAAAATAAAGTAATCCAAACTTGTTTAAAACTAAGCTGCAACTGTCTCATACTAAATGAAAACGCAACTGCAAAAAAAGCAGTAGGAATGATATAGCGGTTAAGGCTAAACAGGCTTCCGCCTTTAAATGCAATAGTAAAGAATGTAAGCCCTGCCACACAAAGCAAAGAGAAAATAAAAGCTTTATTTTTCTGCTGTTCTACTTTAAATATCCATCGAAAGAAATAATATACCATCATTGCTGATGCACAAATCCCGGCCAGAAGAGCTCCCCCATCCAGGTAGTTTTTATCTCCCCATGTAGTAAAAGGCAATTGCGGAAACCGAAACCCTACACCCCAGTATTTTTGCGTTTTTATAAATCCTATCCATTCCCCTGTTTGGGAATACTGAAGCCATGAAACTATGAATACCCCTGCCAGCGCACTGAAAGAATATAAAAGTATATTCCTAAACCTGTGCGGGTTAGAAGCGGCTATTAATTCCGTGATAATGATAGCAGGCAGAAATACATTAGCTGCTGAGCGGCACAGCGAACATACAAACAACCCAATCATTACCATTATGGTATTTTGTTTCAGCATCCCGCAAAGCAGAAAGACTGAAACAAGAAAAAATAAAGCCTCTGAATAAGGCACGTACATAAAGCAAAGCGATGGCAATGACAGGAAAAGCAGGATTTCCTTTTTGCTGAACACGAACTGCTTTGCAATCAATACAAAGCCTGAATAAAACATAAGAATATTCAAAACTATAATGCCATAAATACCTAAACCAGTGAATCTCCATAAATAAGGGAAGCCGGGAAAAAAGGCAATGTTAGTGCCAGTATAATCTACATAATTGTAACCGGAGTTTTTGATACCGGCATAAAAACGGACATCATTCCTGTAGAAACTATTAGGCGAATGGATCAGTTCGCGGCCTGTGATCAGGACATAGATAATATATACGCTTATAAGAAGCAATAAGTGCAAGCCTGCATACCGAAGTATATACCAATAGGAATTTGTCTTATTTTCCAGCAAGTCTGCCTGCATTTATCAGAATTTCAAAGGCAATATTAGGTAAAACACATTTATTAAAATTTAAAAACATGTTCAATCTTGCTATCTTACTTATAAATCATTTAATTTCGGCTTTTTTTCCGTCATGCCTGAAACCACCGTCGACGAAAACACAAACCTATGGAAGCTCGCTAAAAAATGTTTGCTTTTTACTGCATTGGCACATATTCTTGCCGCATATTTCAGCATAGGATATATCCATTACGATGAACATTTCCAGATACTTGAATTTGCAGCGTATAAATTAGGGCTCGCCCCTGCCAGTGGACTGGCATGGGAGTTTTCCGCCCATATCCGCTCTGCTATGCAGCCTGCTTTTGTTGTCTGGCTTTCCAGCCTTGCAGGTAGCCTTGCTAATCCATTTACAATTGCTTTTATCCTTCGTCTTCTTTCGTCATTTTTAGGCCTCGGCAGTATTTCATTAGTGGTTTTCATCGCCCTCAAATGGGTTAATACTTATCCGGCAAAGCGTTTTTTGATCATTTCGGCTACACTGCTTTGGTTTATCCCTATCATACATTCTCACTTTTCTTCTGAAAACATTTCCGGCTCGCTTTTCTTTCTTGGGGCGGGTTGTATTTATCTGGCAAAAGAGAAAAACACAAACTACCTTTTGCTTATTGGCGGCTTATTGCTCGGCCTGTCATTTGTTTGCCGCTATCAGCTTATTTTTATGATCCTTGGGCTGGCAATATGGGGAATATTCATCGCGCGGTTTTCTTTTCTCAAAATAATTTTAATAGCCTTGCCACTTTTGTTTGCAATTGTTATTGGTGTATTTATAGATCATTGGTTTTATGGGCAGTGGGTATGTACTTTCTGGAATTATTATAAAGTAAACCTGGTCATGGGCAGGGCGGCAGATTTTGGCACATCGCCGTGGTGGGAGTATTTTATATGGGCTGCAGGAGACCTTATCCCGCCTTTCAGTATCGCCATGATGGCTGGCGTTTTCTACTCGTTTTATAAGTACCCCAAAAATGTTATAGCGCTTTCCTGTATTCCATTTATCCTTGCACATTTTATTATCGGCCATAAGGAACTACGTTTTATGTACCCGCTCATAAATGGCCTTCCAGTACTGCCGGCTTTATCTTATCCTTTGGTAGAAGATATTTTCAGTCCCGGCAAAAAATTCCAATGGGCCCTCAAGCTTTTCTGGGGCATAAACATTATAATGATGGCTGTTTCCTGCTTAAAACCTGTGCGCGCCAATGTGCAGCCTTTTTCTTATATCTATCAGCATTATAATGGCAGATCTGCCTCTTTGCTTTCGTTTGACAACAACCCCTATTCCGATGTAAATATGATTTTGTGCTTTTACAAACCTTCCGATATACATATCTACGAAAACGTTAAACCAGTTCAGGCGGATAGCTTTGTTTCAAAAATAAAAGGGCCTGTTTTACTTGTTTCCAGTAACTCTAAGCTTGACGACGAATTTATAAAAACACATCCTACTGTTAAATTAGTTTATTCCAGTTTCCCAATGTGGCGGGACTATTTGAATTTCAGCAAATGGGGCCATACAGATCTTTATAAAGTATATGAAGTGAAGCCCTGATTTCATTATTAAATGAGATTTAAATAGATACACCTAAAAAAGCTACTTTTAAGATAAATTAATTAATTTCGGTTTTTCTATGCCATGACTGAAACTGTTACGGGAAACAATGCAAAACTGATGAGACTGGCAAAAAAATGCCTTCTTTTTAGCATAATTGCACATCTGCTTGCTTCTTATTTCAGCATTGGATATATTCATTACGATGAGCATTTTCAAATACTTGAATTTGCCGGATACAAATTAGGAATTACCCCATTAAATGGCCTCGCATGGGATTATTCCGCTTTGGAAAGACCTGCCATGCAACCAGCTTTTGTGGTAGCTATAATGAACCTTTTAGGCAGCCATCCTGATCCGCTTATATGCGCCTTCATTCTTCGCATTTTTTCTTCTCTCATTGGGCTTGGCAGCCTGGTTTTAACAGTTTTTATCGGCCTGCAATGGCTCACTTCTTATGCTGCCAAACGTTTCCTGATCCTTGCAGCCTCTTTGATTTGGTTCTTTCCTTATATACATTCGCACTTTTCTGCCGAAAGCATTTCCGGTTCTCTTTTCTTCATTGGTGCTGGTTGTATTTATTTGGGAAATAATAAGCTGCCTCAACAAAAAAAAAAGAACACATACCTTCTCCTGCCTGGAGGCTTCTCCCTGGGTTTGTCCTTTGTTTGCCGTTACCAAATAGCTTTTATGATTTTTGGGCTTGCAGTGTGGTGCATATTTATCGCTAAGTTCTCATTTCGTAAAATTCTTTTCATAGCGCTTCCCCTTTTATTCGCCATTAGTATTGGCTTTATCTTAGACCATTGGTTTTATGGACAATGGCTGTTCACCGAACTAAATTATTTTAAGGTGCAATTGATACAGGGTAAAGCCGCTGAGTTTGGCATACAACCCTGGTGGTCATTTTTTAAATGGGCAGGCAGAGATATGATATTGCCTTTCAGCATTGCCATCATAGCCGGTATACTTTATTCTTTTTATATATTCCCAAAGAATATCCTCGTACTTTCACTTGTCCCGTTTATAATTATGCATATAATTATCGGGCACAAAGAGCCCCGGTTCATGTACCCTCTTATCGATGCTATTCCTGTTTTGCTTGCCCTGGTTTTTAATGAGATACAAAATATATTCTCTCGTGGCAAAAAATACTGGCAATGGGTTTTCATACTTTTCTGGGGCGCTAATATTGTTTACATGGCAGCATCCTGCCTAAAACCTGCGAGCAATAATGTACAGCCATTTTCTTATATCTATCATCATTACGATGGCAAATCAGCTTCTTTGCTTGCTTTTGAGAACAACCCATACACAGATATAGGCCTGACTTTGTATTTTTACAAACCCTCTGATATTCGCATTTATGACAGCCTGAAAACAAGACAGGTGGACAGCATTACCTCAAAACTAAAAGGCCCGGTTTTGCTGCTTTCAAACAACTGGCAGCTTGATAATGAATTCACAAAAACCCATCCGAATGCGAAACTGGTTTACCGCAGTATGCCCATGTGGCTGGACAATTTTAATGTCAACAACTGGCTCGGCAAGACAAGCATGTATAAACTATATGAACTGAAACCATAATGATTGTTAAATTGCTGAATTATTGAGGAAACCAAGCCCTGAAAGGGCGTAATATATCAGCGCAGGGTGTAGCCCTGCGTTTTGAAATTTATAAATAAAATGCAAACCGATCTGATAAAAGACTCCAAAAAAGGCCTCCGCCTCATAGATGCCATTACCCTGATATCAGGCTCTATGATCGGGTCAGGGATATTCATTACTTCGGCAGATATAGCAAGGCAGGTAGGCAGCCCCAGCTTATGCTCAACTGGATAGCGGCTGGGATACTTACCATCTGCGGGGCGTTGAGCTATGGCGAACTGGCAGCAGCTATGCCCAAGGCAGGCGGGCAATATGTATTCCTGAAAGAAGCATATAACAAACTCTTCGGCTTTCTTTATGGCTGGACTTTATTTACCGTAATCCAGACCGGTACCATAGCAGCGGTCGGGGTAGCATTCGCAAAATTTACCGGTGTATTTTTCCCAGCCATATCAGGTGATAATGTATTGTTTAGCATACTCAGCTTCCATTTTTCCACCCAGCAATGCCTTGCTATTGCGGTCATTGTTTTGCTCACATTATTCAATTTCAGGAGCATCAAAAACGGCGCTTTTGTCCAAAACCTTTTTACCTTTATCAAAGTCGCGGCGCTGCTGTTTATGATCGTTGCGGGATTGGTGGCCGGTATTAACGGCAAAGGCAATATGCACCATTTTACCCCTTTGTTTACGGGCTCATTTTCACTGGATACTATTCTTATTTTTGGTGCGGCCATGGTCGGGTCTGCTTTTTCGGCAGATGCGTGGAACAATGTTACCTTTACCGCAGCAGAGGTCCGCAACCCGCAAAAAAACCTTCCTATAGCACTGGTATTAGGTACGGGTATGGTCATATCCATTTATATCTTAGTTAATTTCATCTACCTGTATATCATGCCTATCGATGCAATTGCCCATGCCCAAAACGACCGCGTAGGCACCCTGCTTATGGAAAATGTATTTGGCAGCGCGGGCCTGTATTTTATGGCTGCCGTTATCATGGTTTCCACTTTCGGCTGCCTGAACGGGTTGATACTTTCCGGGAGCCGCGTCTATTATGCAATGGCGAAAGACCGCCTCTTCTTCCGGCAGGCAGGGCAGCTTAACAAAAACAACGTCCCCGCCAAATCCCTTATCTTTCAATGCATCTGGGCCTCCTTATTGACCCTCACCGGCAGCTATAGCAACCTTCTCGATTATGTCATTTTTGCCGTCCTCATCTTCTATATCCTCACCATCTCCGGCATCTTCATCCTCCGAAAAAAGCAACCCGGCCTGCCGCGCCCTTACAAAGTTTTCGGCTACCCCTACATACCCATCCTCTATCTCATAATCGCTACTACTATTTGCATTACCCTTATCATCAAGCGCCCCGAATATACCTACCCGGGCCTCGGGATTGTATTGCTTGGCATACCCATTTTTTATTTGCTGGAGAGGCGGAAGAAGAATTGACACTGTCAAAAAAACCTTCCCTCAAAACTATCCTCTGGTATATGGATACCGAAAATTGCAAGTGTCTGTCTATAAAAAACTTACCTATTCTCTCCCTCTAAAGTAGAGGGAAAGTAGAGGGATTGGTTTAAAAATATGCCTTCAAGTTGTTTAAATAAGGTTTTGGGGCGCAGGAAAGGTAAAAAGTAGAGGGACATTTCATCTTAATAGAGGGAGTTTTTCTTTAAAGTGGCTTGTCTTAATTCCTAATTGTTTTTCAATGGACTTCACGCTTTCACAAGCGTTCTTAGTATCTTTTTTACAAATGCCCGCAACTAAGATAAGGAGATTTTTTGAGAATACCAAATTTAACTTCGGAAAGCTTCGCTCAAAGCGAAGGCTTCCGTGAAGCGCCCATTTTCTTTAGAAGCCGGAGGCCCCCAGAGCCTCGCATTATCTGGATTTTTTGGTAGTCCCTTTAATCACCCTCCCACCATGTGAAATTTACAGGAAGAGTTGTGTCCTTGAATTGCATTTTAGCCCTTAAAACAATAGTTTTAAAGTCTTCAATATTATCTTCAAAAGGCCCTTGTTTTCCAGTGAAATGTCCAAATATCCTTAAATTGCCTATATCCTTATCCACGAAAAAGAGCATAAAAGTGTCTTTAGTTATTAAAAAATCTTTTGTGGTTAATTTAATAGCTTTGTGAGAAAGAGTGTTATACAAATTTAGGGCAATATGCACTGAATCCTTTGAAAGCCTTTTGTACTTATCTGCGCGATGAATAAAATCATAACTCATAACGGAAATGTCTAACATATCATTCTATGTATTAAATTTAAACTGTTTGTATCTTAAAGAATCAGTTGGAAAATAATAACCATCAGGATCAAAAATAGTGCTTGGCTTTATAGAATCATTTTTGATAGATAAAGAGCTGGCAGAATTGTTTTGAATTACTTCCTTCCCTTTTCTTCTTTCCTGCTTACAAGCTATTAGACAAAAAATAATCGATAAAATTAATAGTCCTTTCACAATTAAACTATTTGTTAGATAAAGTGATTCACCAAACAAATATACAATATCATTTCTTACGCCCCCTTACTACACCCCCTGAAATATCGCCATCATATTGGCTATGGCGTTGGGGGAGTGCAGCAATTAGGAATTATTAAGGGAATCTTTTGAGTCTAATTAGTTACTTGTGGCTTCTGCAAAAAAAAAAGAGAAAGAGTATGGAATTTTTCCCACTCTTTCTCTTTCTGTATTCACTTGCTCAAAACTTACATGCCCGGTATCGGCATCACCTCATGCACTTCAATAGTAGCATTAGAGTTCCAGCCGTTCAGGTGTGGGTGGCCATTGAAGATAGCTTTTGCTTCATCCATGTTTTCAGCCTGAATAATAGAGTAGCCAGACACTTCTTTGCTACTGTTAGCAGTTGAGCCGTTTGGACTAATTTGCTGTCCGTTCATAAGCGGAGCGCCCATTTCTACAAGTTTATCGCCTGTTTTTTGCGCCCAGTCTCCCCAGGCTTTCATTCCTTGAGCCTGTTGTTCAGGGGTGGCAGCTGCCATAGCAGCCATAGCTGCTTCATCCATCGGTGCGTGGTACAATACTACAAATTTTTTCATGTTATTATTTTTTTAAAGTGTTTAGGATTCAAAAATATAGATATTTTTTGGGAAAGAGAAAGGCTTAACAAGGAAATAACAAAGGGAGAAAGAGAATACAGAAAGTGAAAGAGTGAAACTTGAATTATTTGGAAATGTTTCCCCGTTTGCTTGCGTGCAATATAGTCATGCCTACAATTTCGTCTTTATCATAACGGACAATTATATCATCGGATGTCATTTCAGAATGGCCAGCATGGTTGGGTTTTTTAAAATGGAGGTACAATGTATCCACTTCAGCATCATAATCAGACCATACATTTTTATGTTTAATAAAATACGGTAATAATCCTTTCAGTTCATTTATTGCAGTGGTTTCCATAGTACTTTCCTTTTTAATAGTTCATTAGGCTTATTACTTAAATATGAAGTAATAATGGAACCGTCATTATTGTTAATTTCTTTGTAAATAGCGACAATATACTTATTATGTAAATCTTTAAACGACCTAATAGCAAGAAGTTCACCATCTGTACCTTCATAAACGCAATCAGGCTGTTCAATGGTTTCAAAAATTTCAAAATAAAAGCTTGCAATTTCAGGATGGCCCATCGAAATATGAAGCCACCTCTCACTTGTCATACGAATTGGAACATTGTTTTTGGAAATTGCAATATCCATTTGACTAAGCTAAATTCAAAAAAGAAAGAGTAACAGAAAGAGAAAGAAAACAGAAGGCTTTCCTCTCTTTCTCTTTCTGTATTCTCTTTTTCAAAAAGTGCCCAGGAGGGTAAGATTATCGAACAATATTGCAGAGGATTTTAGAAAAATTAATGATGCAAGCCGGTTTTTTAAGTTAAAGGGGGAAGGAATCTGAATCTTAGAAAACATGACAATTAAAAATTGCTTGAAATATTATCTTTTATAAAGTGTTTTCAATTTTATACTCAGTATACTCGCTC
>Ga0302280_1001655_pt1 | contig 18012 bp, 8 predicted proteins | sample III_Fen_E1_1_FD_198771 | JGI IMG/M metagenome (GOLD analysis project Ga0302280, IMG submission 198771) | Peat permafrost microbial communities from Stordalen Mire near Abisko, Sweden - III_Fen_E1_1 | ecosystem: Environmental > Terrestrial > Soil > Wetlands > Permafrost | place: Sweden: Abisko... | reverse complement strand
CGCCCGGATGAACATACTGGATGGCTCGCCATGCTGACTCACCCGCTTGATCACCTTCTCACCAACCAGATTCTCGGTGACTTCGCGATCAAATTTGACATCGAACCATTCCACCAAACGCCGAACTTCGGCCCGCGCCAATGGCGATGACGGCAGCAGCGGCACTTTGGTGTACACTTCGTCTAAATAGTCGCAGATCGCCCGACCAACCACCACCGCGTAGCCGTCTTCGACCAACACGGGCACATCTCCTGCCGGGTTCAGGGCCAAAAACTCCGGGCGCCGGCGCCAGGGCTGCTCGACCGTCGACTCGAACTCGAGCCCTTTTTCGGCCAGCGCCACACGCACCCGACGGGACGACGAAGAGAGGGGATAATGAAAAAGAATCCGCATGGCGGCTGAACTTTAACTCGACGAAGGGGGTGACGACAGACGGAATACGACGGGAGTGACCTAAAAAGACACTGGCTACCTCTGATCGGACGCTACCACGCTCCCCCGTACCCGCGCCACCGCCCGTGGCCATCAAACCGAGGGCCCCATGTTGAAGCCGGCCCCCGGTCGATAACCGAATCATGATTCCCCGCTCTTGCGCCTCCTGGTGACGACTACTTGGCAGGAGCCAGCGGAACCGTCGGAGCCGCCGGCGCCGTCCATCCCGCCGGCTTGACCGTGATCCGCCCTGCCGCCTGACGGGCAAAGGCGTGTGGCCGATGCATGTCTTCCATCACCGCACCAGGAAATTCATAACTGCCGGGTGTCACCGCCCGCACCGCGAAGGCCAGCTTGAACGTCCCGACCGCCGACGCCCTCCCTTCCAGGTTCAGGGAGGCGACGTAGCGGTCATCCCGAAGCTCTACAACCCCCGGATCACTCAACGAGTCTAACCAGTCGAGCTGCTCAGGCCTTCCAACACCAAAGGCTTGTTCTTCAATTTCCCACCCCGCCGGCAACGGCTGGCTGGCGATGACAGCGTGGAAATCCTCATCTTTATCCGCCGTTGCTCCCTCCAGCACGACCACCAGCACATCGTTCTGTTTGACCGCGTCCAGATCAACCGGAGTTCCATCGCGCCAGAAGAAGTTCCGCTTGATCTTGAAGCCTTCCCGAGCCGCTGGCGACGGCACCGTCGGTACGCCGTAGGTTCCCACCGCCCACCACACCGGCTGACCGCCGGCATTGTGGACTGTTATTCCCTTGGCCAGCTCATCCGGCCCCGGCACCAGGCGCACCGGGTCTCCCTTGGGCACCGGGAGCCCATTCCGGGTCAGAGCCAATGGCACCCCCCCTTGCATCAGGCTATTGGCCGCCAGCAGCAAACGAGCCTGCTCTTGGGTGTTGGTCTCTCGAATGGCCGTGGCGGTTACGGGCAACCGATCCAACAGAGCCAACAAGCGCGCATGGGTCAGTTGATCGGCCTCGGACAGTAACGTCACCAATGCCGCCGCATCCCGCACCGTCGAGCCATAGTCCGCCCCCCAATATTCCCGGACCAGCTCGGACATCGCGGCGTCAAAAGCCGCATTCGCCCGGTCACGGTCCCCCAACCGAGCCAGCGCCGCCCCGATCTGAGCCTTAGCCAATGGTGTTGGCAGATTCTTCATAGCCGTGTCGAAGAAGTACCGCATCGGTCCCGGCGTCGCCACCCCAGCCAGCGACAGCGTGTAAAAGGCATAGGCCTGGTTCACGGTGTCGGTTAAATATTTCTGATCGGCGACATAGTGGCGCAGCCACGTCAGACCCAACACATACCCCGCCTCGGGGACTGAATAATTGAGCGCCCGTGCCCGCGTCAGGAACTCTAAGGCATAGGCGGTCAGCCACTCTTCACTACGGCCCCCGGCGCTCCACAATCCAAAAGCACCATCATAGCGTTGCTTATCCATCACCTGGGCAATCGCTTGATTCACTCGCCCGCGCCGGTCCTGTTCCGACATTTCCGTTTGGCCCAACCCATGCGCCACCTCGTTGACCGATAGCAACGGCAGCGCCCGGCTCACCAGTTGTTCCAAACAGCCATAGGGGTAGCGATCCAGAGCCGCAAGCAGGCCCACCACATCGAAGGGCGGCCCAGAACTCAGAGTCAATGACAGCCCGGCGGTTCCGGGAACAAAACTGGACAGCATCGATGCATCAACGCTGACATTGCCACCGGGTGCCAACTGTCGAACCGTAAACGCGGTCTCCACCGCCCGCGATGGTCGCACAGTCAACCCAATTTTCTGATGGGATGTCACCACCGATGGTCCGTCCAATGGCCCTGTAACATCCACCACCACGCCGCCGACGCCGGATGCCTGGGCGGTGATCGCCGTTACCAATTCCTGACGAGCCCCCGCTGCAAGGTCGACCACCGCTTCCGTCTTAGCCACAAGCGACGGCGGCGCAACGGCGGTAACCCCGGCGATGCTGGTCGCAACGGCGGTGGCCACCGAACCGGGCTCCGGTGCCCCCATGAACTGCACGGGACCGTCTCCGGTCACACTCAGCCGATAGCGCCCCGCCGGCCCCTCGACATTATGGAGAGAGACGGTCATCTGACTAACGTCACCAGGCGCGAGGAACCGGGGTAAGGTGGTATCGGCCACCACAGGCTCGCGCATGATCAGTTTGGTCGACAAGGCCCCCAACCGAGTCCGGTCGAACGCCACCGCCATCAACCGCAATTGCCCGTTGAATTCAGGCAGAGTTAACCGAATCGTTGCCTTACCCTCGGCATCCACCGCCACCGGCCCTTGAAACAGCGAGACCACGGTAATTGAAACCTTGGGCAACCCAGCAGCCAACCCGCTACTATCGCCCCCTTCCCGCAATATGCCGGTTGGCCCATCGATGGTATCGATCAATCGGCTGTAATCATCGCGAATATCCAGTCCCAGAATCCGTTTAGCGTAATAATACTGGCCTGGGTCTGGAGAATCAAACTGGGTCAGTTGCAAAATCCCCTCGTCCACCGCCGCCAATGTCACATAAGCAGGACCGGCAGCCCCTCCCAAGGCGCGACCATCCCCCGACGTGACCTTGATCGGGACGTCCAACACCTGATTCGGACGAACCACCTCGGGCAGATCGACAGCCATCTTCAGAGTGCGCGAAGCGGTATCCAGGGCCACCCATCTCAAGCCGATCGCCCGCACCGGCAGCCGATCCTTGCCATGCACGGGTGGCCGATAGACCGTGGCGGTAACATAGGCTCCTGGCCCCCATACCGAATCCACCGGAACATCAACGGTGCCGCCGGTCTTGGGGATGCTGAAGGTTCGCAGCCAATGGATCCGGTCGGTCGCCACCGTCAGCAGGACTTCTCCGGCGAAGGGCGGCTGAATGTGGACATGCGCGGTCTCGCCCGGATTATAGGTCGGACGATCGGTCGTAACCTCTACGGTATCGGGGGTATCGCTGGTGCTGGCGGAGCTTTCCCAACCGGACCAAAAGCGTAGAGACGAGGCAATCCCAGTTCCGGCCTCGGAAATCTCCAACCGATAACGGCCCGGAGGCAACGTGCCGAAATCCTGCATTGTCGGCACAGCATCTGTCACCGCGAGCGAACCGGAACGAATCGATTGGTCGTGCTCGGTTACCCGATAAGCATAACGCTTCCCGTCATAATACCACTGAAAGTCGTTATGTTCTGCCAACACCTCCCATGTGAGCTTGGGCTTCGCAATCTGCTTGCCGTTATTATCCACGGCGATGACATCAAAACGGGCAGCCTGCCCACTGTCAAAGACCCTGCCACGCGACGTCCCGTCGTCGGCGTGCGGCTTGATGCCGATGGCGTAAGACTGGGTACGCACCGGCACGGACAGGGTTCTCTGAACAGAACGCCCCCCCGGTTCGCTCACCGCCACATGAATAGCGGCCCGCAGAGGCTTGGTGGTGTCGGGCTGGGGCGGAAGGTCCACGGTCAGATGGGCATTGCCGGCGTCGTCGCTGGGTGGCAGCGCGAGATCCCTGGTCCGCCCGGTCACGGTCTCCTGAGCCAAACCAAAAGAATAGTCATCGAAGTCCGGATAAGGAGAGGAGTCTTCCTCCAGCGCCACGTCGGCGGTGCCAGTGAGGCCGACAGCCGGCGCCCCATACAAAAAGCGGCTGGTCACCAACACGTCGAACGGATGACCGGGCTCGATCATAGCCCCGCCAGCGGTCAAATTGACCGCCAACCGCTCGGGAACAAAAGCCTCCACCTGAAAGCTCACCTTCCCGATGGAGGCGGCTTTGGGGTCACCGTAAGCCTCGACGGTCCATTCCCCCATAGGAGCGGTGGCGCTCAAGGCCAAGGGCAGCACGTAACCGCCCGTGGCGACCGGCTTGAGGGTGCCGGCGTAGAATTCCGTGCCGCTGGGACGCAACACCTTGACCGTCAGCGGAAACTGATCGACAGCAACCGTCAGGTTATCCCTCAGCAACGCCGTCAAATTGACGGTCTCACCGGGCCGATACACGCCGCGATCGGTATATAAATAAGCGTCCATCGGTCCCGGCTGCGCCCGCCCCCCAACCCCCCGATCACTCAGATCAAATGCCGCCAGCGTTAAATCCAGCATCGCAAAATCGCCGTCATGAGCATAGGCCGTTACCATCACCGGCTCTTGCCCCCCGATGCCACGGGTCAGGCTGGCAGGAAAGGCCACATGACCATCCGCATCGGTGGTTGCCCGCGCCAATTCGCTATTGTTGCGCGCCAACACCACCACATCGACGCCCGCCAACGGCTTGGCCGAGGCCAACGAACGGACCATGGCATGAATCCCGTCGCCGCCTCGGGTGGTGGTCAGCCCCAGGTCGGAAACCATGATCCACTGGGTCGCGGCCTCGCCATCGGAATCGTCGTTCCCCTTTTCATCAGGGCGTTCGACCATCGCGGTCAGGGCGTAAAGACCAGGCTTGGGGTCAGGAATCAGGGTCCGAATTGCGACCCCGGTCACCGCTTCTTTATTGCGTTCGCCATGAACGTCGAGTGTGCCCTGCCATACCATTTCGCCGTCGGCATCTTTAATCTGCTCGCGATCATGCTCGGACAAGGCCGTCCACAGGGTTTCGGCTTTCAGCTCCGTCGTCAGATTGCGATCGTTGATTCGGTAGAGCTTCAGCTTCGCCTTTTCGACATTGACCGAAACCAGCGGTAAATCGCCCTTGTCGCCACGCGCCAAAATGAATGACTGGCCTCGGAACGCCACCGAAGCCGCCCGGTCCTTTACGTCCACAGTCTCGGTAACATCCTGCTTCAGCACCATGCCATCGGCGCCGGGCAACCCTCGGCGAACCAAAAGCTTGTATTCGGCACCATGATCCAGCCCGCTGAGACATAACTTATTACCGTCGGCAATGACGGTGATGGGCGTCGGCGGTGTTAAACTGATAAAGTCTTCAAAATGAAGATCGCGGCTGATTTTCAGGCGATCCGAAAAGGACAGGCAAAACTGTGCCGGATTTTGGTTGGCTTCAACCGAAAATTCTTTAAGCGTCAGGCCGATGGCTAGCCGCAACTCGTTCAGGCGATGCTCGGCCTCGGGTAAAGCAATGTGAGCATTCTGTCCTTCGGAAACGGCGGCATCATAGGCCACTCTCGCGCTCTCTGGCTGGTTCAGGGGCCCATCAAGCAATCGGGCCAGCCACACGAGATCATCCACCCGCTCTTTGCCCTGAGACGCCCGCCTCAAGCCCAACCATCCCGCCTGAAGCGCCCGCTCGAGATTAGGCTTAGGCAAGCTGGCCTGGGCCCGGGCCAACGCCATCCAAATCGCTGCGCCATTGTCGCCAAGGGCAATCCCATGTTCGAGCGCCGCGACGGCTTGGCCCATGTCATGGGCCGCAACAGCCGCTGCTGCCTCCGCCGCCGCAGCGGCTATGGCCGCCGGATTGAGTTGTGGGGGCAGCTTGGCCCGCAGAGTTTGAGCATATTTCTGAGCGTCGGCATCCAAGCCCGGCAACTCCAGGTCTTGCGCCCAAGCCCGCCCACCTCCAAGCCCGCCCAGCAGGACCAATGCCAGCACCAACCAACGCAATGAGGGAAAGGCGATCACGGCTCCGGGCATGACGTTAACTCCTACGAATAGCGAAGGGGCGCCGCCAGACTACCATATTTTCGCCAAACGAGAGAAGGGCAGATGAGGAATTACCGACGGCGAAGGGCCATGACACCCCTCATACCATCGAGCTTTCATGTTGACATCTTAAGGCGGCCCTCAGACGCCGGGCGGGCGCATCCGCGCCCTTGGCTGCGCGTCCACGAGGACGCGGGGCCGCCGTCGCGGCCCGATACCATCGGGCCTTGATGGTGACTCATCAAGGCGGCCCTCAGACGCCGGGCGGGCGCCTCCGCGCCCTTGGCTTCGCGTCCACGAGGACGCGGGGCCGCCGTCACGGCCCGAGGACCGGCACTGTGTCATTGTTCTGGCTCGCCGGTATCACATGATCCTCGATAAAGTTTCTGTCACAAGACATTAAATTAACCATAATAGACTAAGATATGGTTATCGACCTATATTAATGTAACAACATTGGTTTTAACCCCGACATGCCACCCATGTATGAATCCATCAGCCACGATTTTCTACGCTATTCAGACAGCTTGTAAGACATAGAGCATGTCATATATCATCCATAAGCTAGAGTCGTAAATACCATCATTTGGTATCTAAATAATATATCAGGATTAAAGCCGTGAAAGGCTTCCCAGAGACTGGGACGACAAGGAGGGCATTCCATGCGCATCACGATCAGGACCAGACTCGGAGCCGCTTTAAGCGTATTCCTCGTTCTCTTCATCGCCAGCGGATGGTTCTCTCTCAATCGATTGAATCAAGCGGGTGGTTTCGTCCTTGATCTTGGAAGCAATTGGTTGCCCAGCGTCGAGAGCCTAGGGAACCTCCAGACCTTGACCACCAGCTACCGCTCTTTGGAAGCCACGCACATCCTGACCACCGACAACGTCGGTTTGGCCGTCATGGACAAGAGAATCGCCGCCAAACGCGACGAGATTGAAGCCATGCGAGCAAAATACGAGCCCTTGATCTCGTCGTCCGAAGAGCGGGGTGCCTACAGCAATTTCGCCCGAAGCTGGGCGGAATACATGGAGAGCAGTAACGCCCTTCTTGAGCATTCTAGAAAAAATGAAAACACTAAAGCCTTTACCATCTTCGTCGATGACGCAAAAACATTTGACCAAGCCAGCGAATCTCTCAATCAGGCGAAACAAATCAATGTTGATGGCGCCAATCATTCGGTGAAATCGGCGGTCGATAACTATGATTTCTCGTGGTTTGTGATCTGCGCTCTGATCCTAGCGATTGCTGCGCTGGTCAGTGGAATGGGCCTTTCGCTTGATAAACAGATTTCCCGTTCGATTATCGCCATGACCGCAACCATGCGGGCGTTGGCGGCGGGCAATAAGAAAGTGCTGATTCCAGGGCTCAACCGCTCCGACGAAATCGGCGCGATGGCCGCCGCTGTGGAGGTGTTCCGGCAAACCGCCATCGAAGCCGAACAGCAGGCCCAAGCCCAGCGCGCGGCGGATCAGGCCAAGTTGGCCCGCATGGAAGCCCTGAATCGTTTGACCATGGACTTTGAAGCCAAGGTTCTGACCGTCGTCAATGCATTGTCGGGCGCTTCCGGCGAAATGCAGACCTCGGCGGCGTCGCTCAGTTCCACCGCCGAACAAACCAACCAGCAAAGTTTAGCCGTAGCCTCGGCCTCCGAGCAGGCATCGGCCAATGTCCAAACAGTGGCCTCGGCAGCGGAAGAATTGGCGTCTTCGATCGCTGAGATTTCCCGGCAAGTAACCCAATCAACCAGGGTCTCCCAGACGGCGGTCGACGGAGCCGCCCGAGCCCGTCTGGTGATTGGTGGATTGGCCGACGCGGCTCAACACATCGGCGAAGTCGTGCAACTGATCAACAGCATCGCCTCTCAAACCAATCTTCTGGCCCTCAACGCCACTATCGAAGCGGCACGGGCCGGTGATGCCGGCAAAGGCTTTGCCGTTGTTGCTTCGGAAGTCAAAATTCTGGCCACCCAAACCGGCAAGGCCACCGAAGACATTGCCCGCCAAGTTTCGACCATCCAGGCCTCCACCCAGCAGGCCGTCGATGCGGTCAACGAGATCGGACTGATCATCAGCGAGATCAGCCAAATTTCCGCCGCCATCGCCTCAGCCGTTGAAGAGCAAGGCGCCGCCACCAAAGAAATCTCGCGCAATGTTCAGGAGGCCGCCAACGGAACTCGGGAGGTCAACCTGCATATCGCCGACGTCACCCACGCCGCCACCGTCACCGGAGGCGCCGCCCGCAAAGTCAGTGCGGTGGCTGATACCGTGGCTCATAAATCCCGTGATCTACGATCAGAGGTTGATTCCTTCTTGACCGATGTTAAGGCCGCCTGATGATGTCGATACCATGAAAGCGGCCCCTTAGGCGCCGGGCGGGCGCATCCGCGCCCTTGGCTTCGCGCCATGGGGCGCGCGGCGGCGGTCGCCGCCGATACCAACGGCACGGACTATTGTCTAGGGCCGTTGGTATCACCCCCTTGCGCCAACCGAACCCGTGATCGTCCAGAACTTGCGGTGGGCCGCATGTGCCCACCCCCCCGGACTAAAGAGCAAATGATGGAATGAATGATACCGGGAAGTCTAGACCATGACACACGGCCAGTATCGGGCCGCGATTGCTGCTCCGCCTGCTGGGTTTTATTCGTTGCGGGCTGATGCCTGTATTTTGATAATTCATTGATGGAATCTAACACCGCAGCCGCTCGTATATCGCCCCTCATCTTTTCGATATTTAGAAATTCGATGACATCAAAATCATTAATCGCGGAGGAAGACGCACCAATTAGTATATTGTGAGAAAATTTTGACGAAAAATCAATCCCACGCTGACCTAGCCAGACCTGATCCGCATATGCTAATTGAGATAATCGATCATTAGACTCGGGACTGATTGTAAACATCGATTCAGATGTCTTTAAGATCGGCGCCTCAGAAATTAAAAGTAAAAATTGATTTCTAATTTGACAGATTCGTTGCCACAATTCAGTCTTTCCGATAGAAAATAATTCATCCCAATTTGGTATAAGCATATTAAATTGACGAAGATAACAAATAATATATGGCTCTAATGTCCTATTGAGTCGATAATGAGATGACACCGATAAATCAATTTTATTATTGGAAATCTCTGATATCATTACATTGATCGATGAATTAGCATCATCATACGCCTTTATCAATACCCGATCTTTTCCAAAAACCCTTTCCCAGGGTTCGATCATTTTTTCAAATCGACAATATCGATAGAATACATCAGGAGATTGTGGCTTTAATAAATTTGGATCCCATAACATACTGATAAAATCATCAATAGTTCCCCTCGATCCAGAAAGAACCCATGTTGAGTAAGCCGCCCGAACAACAGAATAATGATCACGTATAAAAACCATAATGGTTGGGAAACAATGATAAAAATCTTTTGCCAATTGCTTAATTTCAATTTCAGAAAATCGTGATGAAAAATGCTCAGAACTGATTATAATTGATTCATTATTACTCTTACTATTGATTAGTTTAATTAAATTTTTAACTGACACTTCTCTTGATATCTGACAATCACTTCCAATATAATCCCATAATTCAGGAGATAGGTATGAAGCGCTAAGAATTGAATGATTATTTCCATATAACAAGCACTCTAATTTTGGATAAAATACCCCATATTCCTCCAATACATCGCTATGATCATAGCAAAATTGTTGAAATGATGTTGTTCCTGTTTTCTCTAATCCAATATGAAATACAAGCCTGCCTGCCATAGAACTCTCCATATTACGGCTGCTTGTTTTTCATAAACATTATGGATATTAACAAGCAAATCTGAACATTTTCAGTACCATACCTTGATAGCCTCTCTATGTCGAATGTGTTTCAAATCGTAACCTATCCGGTGTAGTCCGTCAGGAGTGGCGTCGCCCGCCCCTTGCGCTGACCCTGCGTCCGGCCTAGCGTCCCAACCACGGGCAGGCAAACTGAGGGAGGATCAGGCGTTGGGGGCTGATGAGCTAAAAACTGGGGGCCGGCGGTCCCGTTTGGAGGCGCTCCGGCAGGCGCTGGCCATGCGTGGTCTTGACGGCTTCATCGTGCCCCGAGCCGACGAGCATCAAGGCGAATATGTTGCGGCGCGGGCTGAACGGCTGGATTGGCTTACCGGCTTTAGCGGTTCGGCTGGATTGGCGGTGGTTTTGCCCGAACGTGCGGCCCTATTCGTGGATGGCCGCTATACCCTCCAGGTCCGCACCGAAGTCGACAGCGATAGCGCCGGAGCCTACGAGTTCCACCATCTGATCGACGAGCCCTTGTCCGATTGGCTGGTCGGCGCCTTGCCTGCCGGGGGAAGAATCGGTTACGATCCTTGGTTGCATACAGCCCAATGGGTCGATAAGCTCAAACCGATCCTGACTCGAGCCGGCCTTATCCTGGTGGCGGTCCTCGAGAATCCTGTGGATTCCATTTGGGAAGACCAACCGCCGCCGCCCCTGGCCGTGGTCGAGCCCCACCCGCTTTCCTGCACCGGACGGGAGTCTGCCGACAAACGGGCCGCTTTGGCTCGGGATATCAGCCAAGCGGGGCTCGCAGCGGCGGTTCTGACGCTCCCGGATTCCATTTGCTGGCTACTCAATATCCGGGGCGCCGACGTGCCGTGCCTGCCCGTGCCGTTGTGCTTTGCCATTCTGTTCGAGGATGGTCGAGTTGACCTCTTCCTGGATCGGCGCAAACTGACGCCAGGGCTGGAGCCTCATCTGGGCACAGATGTTACGATTCGCCCACCCGACGCACTTGCGGCGAGTCTGGATGCCTTGGGACAACAAAAACGGCGGGTTCAGGTGGATCCTGCGTCCACGGCAGCCTGGATCTTCCAGCGATTAGCCGCTGCGGGTGCCGAAATCGAACGACGACCCGACCCCTGCGCCTTGCCCAAGGCTCGGAAAACCCTGGCCGAATTGAATGGCGCTCGCGCCGCCCATCGCCGGGACGGCGTGGCACTGGTCCGCTTTCTGCACTGGCTGTCAACCGCCACTGCTGACGGCATCGTAACCGAATTGGAAGCCTCCGACCGCCTCCATGACTTCCGGCGTCAGGGCGCACTGTTCCGCGATCTCAGCTTTGACACCATTTCAGCGGCGGGAGCCCACGGCGCCGTGGTGCATTACCGGGCCACCGCCGCCAGCAATGCTCAACTCGACTCGGGCACGCTGTATCTGGTGGACAGCGGCGCCCAATATCTGGACGGCACCACCGACGTCACACGAACCGTCGCCATTGGCACGCCGTCCGCCGAAATGCGCGAGCATTTCACACGAGTCCTGAAAGGACACATCGCGCTCGCTTCCGCCCGATTTCCAGCCGGCACCACCGGCAGCCAGCTCGACGCCCTCGCCCGTCAATCCCTGTGGGACGTGGGCTTAGACTATGACCACGGCACGGGTCACGGCGTCGGCAGCTATCTCAGCGTCCATGAAGGTCCGCACCGTATTTCCAAATTTCCAAACCGGATTCCACTACAACCGGGAATGATTTTATCCAACGAACCTGGCTGTTATATTCCAAATCGCTACGGCATTCGAATTGAAAACTTGCAAGTGGTCCGACATGCCGCCGATCTGCTCGAAGGCCGACGGGAGACCTTAGCGTTCGAGACCCTAACTTTAGCCCCCATTGACCGTGTTTTAGTAGATTTAATGCTTCTAACCCCCTCTGAGGTTAATTGGCTCAATTATTACCATCGGAGGGTGTATGAGACGTTGGGGCCATTGCTGGACGCTGAACCGGCGGCTTGGCTCGAAGCGGCAACCCGATCGATCGACGGCCCATGAAAGGCCACGGTTAGGTTTGGAGCCGCCACCCAACTATGCTATGAGTTCGGCCACGCGGTCCCCGAGCGGGATGGTGACATTTGTCGCGGTCGGCGCAATAATGGGGTGCGCGGGGCTGGACATGAGAACCCCAGACAGCCGGTCAGCGTCCATGCAGGACGAGGTTCGGTTAACGGAATGAGGCGGAGATCCTAGATGAAGATTCTAGTCGTCGATGATTATGCCACGATGCGCCGGATCGTGCGCAACTTGCTGACCCAAATTGGCTTTACCGATGTCGACGAAGCCGGCGATGGCGTGACCGCCTTGCAAAAGCTCCGCGATAATAAATATGGTCTGGTCATCTCCGACTGGAACATGGAGCCAATGACAGGTCTGCAACTGCTGAAGGAAATCCGGGCCGACGTTAAGCTCAACGCGACACCTTTCATCATGGTGACGGCGGAAAGCAAGACCGAGAACGTGGTTGCCGCCAAGCAGGCCGGCGTCAACAACTACATCGTCAAACCGTTCAACGCCGAGACGCTCAAGACCAAGATCCAGTCGGTGCTCGGGACGTGACGAGGTGGAGCAACTCCCCCAGCTGACCGAGGACGAGTTCGAGCATATCGAAGAAGAAATCGCTCGAACCACCAAGGGACGCTCTTTTCTCAGGCGATTCCGCCGCCGGGCCATGGGGGCCGCGACGGAGGAAATTCGCACGATGCTGGAGGAGTTCCGCCTGTCGTGGCGACAGCAAACTCAAGTGCTGGAAGCCGCCGGTCGGGTCAATGTGCTGCGTCAAGAACTGATCGAGATGGCGGCGTCGATCGAACGGGCGCGGCGGGAAATTGCTGCGTTACAGCCGGCCGATGCCGACAACAACCGGATCATAACGGCCACCAACGAACTCGACGCTATTGTTATTTCGACCGAGCGTGCTTCGTTCGAGATTCTCAATGCCGCCGAGCATTTGATGGAGTTGTCGGGGCAGTTCCGCGAAGGCGGCGCCGCCGGCGACCTGTGTAACAGTCTCGAGGCCGACGTCACGGCCATTTTCACCGCCTGCTCGTTCCAAGACCTAACCGGCCAGCGGACCAGCAAGGTGGTCAATGCGTTGCGATACATCGAGCAACGCATCATCGCCGTCATCAGCATTTGGGGCGCCACGGACGATAGTTCCGCCCCCATTGCCGACGAATGGGCCGATAAACGTGAAGACGCGCATTTGCTTTCGGGGCCGCAACGCGAAGGCAAAGGCGTTAGTCAACACGACGTGGATCGGATGTTCGAGTCGGATGAGTTTGTTCCGGCCCCTGCCAAATCCGCCCCCACATCGCTCCCATCGAGGGGATCGGCCTTTGCGGGGAAAGAGGCCAACCAATCCGATATTGATAGCCTGTTCGACAGCCCTGCACCGGCCCCCGCCGGGAAGTCAGGGGGGATGCCCAAGGCACAGCAAAGCCAATCCGATATTGATAGCCTGTTCGACAGCCCCGCACCGGCCCCCGCCGGGAAGTCAGGGGGGATGCCCAAGGCACAGCAAAGCCAATCCGATATTGATGCTCTGTTTGATGTCGAGCCTCCGGCCCCGACTCTGCACGATCAGCCAGACCAGCGAATCAGCCATTTCGACAAGCATCAAAGCCAATCTGATATCGATAGCCTGTTCAACAGTACGGCGCCCCCAACCCCCAAGCCACCGCCAAAGCTCCAAAACCAAGCGGATATGGATGCTCTGTTTGACAGTTCGGTGCCGACCCCAAGCAAGTCAGCGACCACGCTTCAAAGCCAGTCAGACATTGATGCCCTGTTCGACGCGCCTCCAGCCAAGACCACCCCACCGCCGCGCGCCGCCAAGGCCGCACCGCCACCACCACCGGAAGCCAAACCCAAACCCAAGGCGAAGCCCCCAGAGCCGGGCGCCGCCCTTGATCAATCCGCCATCGACGCCCTATTCGGTTGAAACGGCGCCAGTGGGCCCACGACGGCGGCCCCGCGCGCCCGCGCACGCGAGGCCCCCACGCCTACAACAGGCCGCTTTTCCCGTCCTGCCACCGCTGGGACTCCGTGGTCAGCAGGGCAATATGCTCGGCCTCCTCTGCCGCCAGTTCGCGATAAAGCTGGCGTTCCACCGTCCCTTCCGGGGCGGCAAGACCGCGACCGGCAAAGAAGGCTTGCGCCTTTTCTTCAAAAGCAATGGCGATCCGGAACAGATTGGCAGGGTCTTCTGGACGATGATCGATCCCGGCAAACACGGCGGCTCGAATCACCTGAAACTCTTCGGACGGCATCGGCACTTCGGTGTGATAGCGCCGACATAGGGTTTCCATATGCTCCTGTTCCATACCCGCCAACTTCGAGAACAGCTCTCGCAACGCCAAATCGGGCGCCTCAAGAGCGGCCCGACGATAGAAAGCCTGCCCTCCCAACTCGATTTCAAAAGCAGCACGCACGGCAGCTAAGGCTTCGGCATCTTCGAATCGACGCGAACTCGCTTCTTCGATAACTTCCAATTGCCCGCCGCAATGAGGACAACCGCCATAAGGGAAGGCGAATCCCTCACTCACCTTGGCACAAGACGAACAGCGCCAGCTCAACAGAGCACCAGCACAGCACACATATGCCTCACCGCCCTCAATCGGGCGATGACATTTGGGACAGCTCCCCCCCATGGCTTCTCCTTTCTCGCGCGCCGATGGGGCCACGGCGGTTGGCGGCACGAAGGCCGCCGCATGCTCAAGCGTCACCGGCCATATGCGCTTGCCCGCCGTCAGATAGGCCCCAATGGCCTTGGCGGCCCGGCGACCGGCTCCCATGGCCAAAATGACCGTGGCGCCCCCCGTGACGATATCGCCGCCCGCGAACACGCCGGGCAAATTGGTGGCCTGGGTTCCCTCGTCCGCCGTGATATGCCCCCATTTGTTCAGCGCCAAACCGGGCGTGGACTGAGGCACAATCGGGTTGGCGTTGGTCCCCAGAGCGTAGATCACCGTATCGCACGGCAATTCCACAAACTCACCTTGAGGAATGGGCTTGCGGCGACCACGATCATCGGGCTCACCCAGCGCCATCTTTTCCAGTCGGATATGGCGAACGTCGCCATTATCTGCCACATCAATTTCAACCGGAGCATGCAAGAAGAAGAACTCAATGCCTTCCTCCTTGGCATGGCGCAGCTCTTCGATTCGGGCCGGGGCTTCGGCTTCGGAACGACGATAGACGCACCGAACGGTGGGCGCTCCCAAACGCTTGGCCACCCGTAAGCAGTCCATCGCGGTATTACCGGCACCAATGACCACGACGCTTTTACCCAAACCGATCGGCGTATCCAGATAAGGGAATTTATTTCCACCCATCAGATTGACCCGAGTGAGGAATTCGTTAGCCGAATAGACTTGCCCGGCAAACTCCCCAGGAATCCCCAAGAACGACGGCGCACCGGCGCCGGCGGCAATGAACACCGCATCAAACCCCTTTGACTCCATCAATTGCGGAACCGTGAAGGTTTTGCCAATCACTTTATTGGTTTCGAATTGAACGCCGATATCCTTCAGACGCTGAATCTCGCGGTCGATAATATCGCGGGGGAGACGGAAAGACGGGATGCCGTACTGAAGCACGCCCCCCAACACATGCAGCGCCTCGTAAACCGTCACCTCGGCGCCAAAACGCACCAGATCGGCGGCGGCAGCCAAGCCCGCCGGGCCAGAGCCGACCACCGCGACCTTGCCCAAGGACTGAGCAAAACGAGGCGGAACCGGCTTCGGAGGACGGGCATGATCGCCAACGAACCGCTCCAAACGCCCGATCGCCACGGGCTCCATCTTGCGCGCAATCACGCACTGGCTTTCACACTGGCTTTCCTGTGGGCAAACCCGCCCGCAAATCGACGGGAAGACGCTGGTCCGATAAATCACGTCCAATGCGCCATCGATATCGCGAACCAGCAGATGACGGATAAAGGTCGGAATATCCACCGCTACCGGACAACCGGAAACGCACGTTGGCCGGGCACACTGAATGCACCGCTCGGCCTCCCGATAGGCGTCTTCCATGGAATAGCCGAGATTAACTTCTTTAAAATTTGCCGCTCGCTCGACCGGATCGCGTTCCGGCATCTTGACTTGATGAGGAGACAGTTGGGTCAGCTTCTTGTAGCCGCGCTTCCCTTCCTGGAAAAGCTGCTTTTCCAGATTGCACACATGGGAAAAATGCTCGCTGGCTTCAGATTCCTGACTCTTGAACCGCTTTTGCCGGGCGTGCAGCTCTTTAAAATCCACCAAATGCCCGTCGAAATCCGGGCCATCGACGCACGCGAACTTGACTTGATTCCCCACCGTCACCCGGCATGATCCGCACATTCCGGTGCCGTCCACCATGATGGTGTTGAGCGACACAATGGTTTTAACCTTAAAGGGCCGCGTCACCTCGACGCAGGCATGCATCATGGGCAACGGCCCAATGGCCACCACCAGATCCGGCTTTTCCCGTTCCAGCAAATCATGCAAAGCGGCGGTCACGAAACCGGGACGCCCATGGCTACCATCATCGGTACAAACCACCAGATCATCGGCATAGGCTTTAAGCTTATCCTCCCAGAACATCATCCCACGGGAGCGAAAGCCCATGATTGCCGTGGTCCGGTTGCCGGCCTCTTGAAAAGCCCGCAACTGCGGATAAACCGGGGCCACCCCCAAGCCACCGCCAACCAGGACCACATGGCCGATCTTGTGAACATGCTGGGGCTCGCCCAACGGCCCGACAAAATCATGAAATGTATCACCGGCCCGGTAAGCATCGCGCATCTCGCGGGTGGTCTTTCCGAGGGCCTGAACCACAATGGTTACAGTGCCGCGACTGGCGTCGAAATCGGCAATGGTCAGGGGGATTCGCTCGCCGCCCTCATAGAGCCGCAGCATAATGAACTGCCCCGGTTGAGCGGCCTGGGCCACGTCGGGCGCCTGAACATCCCACAGGAAGGATGTGTCGGAAAACGTCTCACGGCGAAGGATGTGATACATGACGGGCCTGGCTATTGCTGAAATCGACTGCACGACGCACGATTCTTAGTCAACTTCCCGCGCCTGCGCACCAACAAAGCGACACACCAGGCCGGTTGTCCTGATAAAGCAAAAACCGAGCCAAGAGCACCACGCGGCGCCAAGGCTCGCGCCCTTATGGAGACAGACCGATCTTGCCCTGAGTTGCCATATCGGCGACTCCGGTCGTCGGCAAGCCCGCTGTCCCCTGATAGGTCCAAACGCTGACCATGGTCATGGCCCCAAACTTGCCATCCGCTTTCAACTTGAGGGCCGTTTGCAAGGGCCGAACCAAATCGCCTTCGTCGCCCTTGATCAGGGCGCCGGTCATCAAGTCGATACTCCGTAGGCCTCGGGCAAACAGCGACGCCTCCGCCAATCTCCGACCGCTCAGATTCGAAGCGGTGGGCGGAAGCGGCCACAAATGAGCCATCTTGGCGATCTGAATCACCGCTTCCGGCCATTGGTTGGGGCCGGAAGCAATGGCGTCGTGGGTCGCCTTCATTTCGATGCGGGTTTCCCCTTTCAGGCTGGTCCCACGATTATAGACCAGAGACACCAAAGCGCCGAAGCTGTCGGGCGGCAACTGGCCGGAAGCAGGAAACGCATTCAGAGTTTTGCTGATCTGGGATGGCAATGAATAGGTGTTTAAAACCGTGGCGGCGGCGGCCTTGTCGATGACAATGGATTTGACCGATGCCAGCGCCTTATGGGCTGCGGCGCCCGTGAGCCCCTTGACCGCTTCGAGTTTCGCCATGTCTTCGGACGACAACAGGCCGCTCCAGGCTGACAAACTGTCAGGATCGGCGCCAATGTCGCAGCCATAACCAATGGTTACGCCGCTCTCGCCGCCGGGCCATTCGGGATTGGGCGGGGAGCCCTCAAAAGAGGTGATCAGGTTGAGAGCCGCATCGGACAGAGAAGAAGGCATAAGAGGCACCTTATGGTTTGGCGCAAAGCCATGGGGTCGCATGAAGATTGCTATCATAGACATGCAATCAGAACCATGGCACCTGTGCACACCGATGGGTTTCCGTCATATCATCGAGCTTTAACGTTAACCCATTAAAGCGGCCCTCAGACGCCGGGCGGGCGCGTCCGCGCCCTTGGCTTCGCGTCCACGAGG
>Ga0302280_1001654_pt1 | contig 18014 bp, 17 predicted proteins | sample III_Fen_E1_1_FD_198771 | JGI IMG/M metagenome (GOLD analysis project Ga0302280, IMG submission 198771) | Peat permafrost microbial communities from Stordalen Mire near Abisko, Sweden - III_Fen_E1_1 | ecosystem: Environmental > Terrestrial > Soil > Wetlands > Permafrost | place: Sweden: Abisko... | reverse complement strand
TAGCTCCCCACCTTGTCAGTTATCATTGACTTAATGTTACTTTCCAAATCACTCCACAACGAAAGCTTTGGGGACGTGTTTTCGTAATATATTTTTGTCCCTACCTTAATATCCTGGCTTGTTTGATTGTTGGATGAGCTGCTGCTACTGTTGTTGTTATCAGCAAAAGATTCATTGGAAGTTTCATCTGTAAATGTTTGATCCGTGGAAGGCATCGTTATATTAAAAATTCTAGTTTCTGTTTCCGTAATTATTAAATCCTCTTGGGAAACCTTGAAGCCATACCCGAATTTGTATAAAAGACTCTTTAAGGCTCTCCACACCTCTATATTTTCAAGATTAATGGAAGTCTTCTGAGAATCAATTTGAGGTGTTGTAATGACGTTGTAACCGGTAACTTGAGAAATGGTAGAAAGGTATATCTTAAGAGGAAGATTATTCCCCTTAAGTGTAATTTTGGCATTCAAAACTGCAGGGAGATCCGAACCAGGCACTTTGTCCTGGTCCGGACCGTTAGCTGGTTTAGCAGCTAGAGATGATAAAGGTAAAGCACTTTTGACATTCCCCGACTGAATGTTTTTTGTGGGTTCTATGGTTTTTTCGTTTAACGCAGCCCTTTCCGATTGTTTAGTTGTTAGGTTTTCGGTTAATATCTCGACATCCTTAACCGCCTGCTTCATTGAAGATATTGTTACCTTGGTATCAAAATCTTCCTTCTCTACACATCTAAGGACATAATCTTCCCCTGAAACACCAGTAACAGTCATTTCGGCAACCTGAGATAGTGCTGGATCCGTTGGCATCAAATCTAGCTTATTGGTTTCCTTGTTATTTCTTTCAATAACATAAGTGTCAGCACCAAATCCCCTAATAACAGCAACAATCGGCTCAGGGAAAATTACAGTGACGACATGATCTTTCTTAACATGTAAATATATTTCTTTCCCGTCATATGCGATTTCGCGTATAGCGGCGTTCGCATAGGTGCTGCAAAAAACCAAAAACAAGAATACTAAAACGGCTCTTCTCATATTGTCCCCTTGCAATTTTTAAGTGGTTTTAACAAGCTGCTCCTTCATAATCTGAAACACATCTATTTCAACTCCCCTTTTAGACGCCCGCAGATAAAGATCCATAGCAATATCAAAAGTTCCAGAACAAAATTTAGTTAAAGAAAACCTATGTTTCCTTCCATTAACCGTGCGTTCCAAAATTATGGTATGTTTTTTAAACATTTTTATCTTAAACCCATTGGTTCTTTAGGAAAATTGTCACCAGGAGCTTTATCACGTACTGGCACATAAAAGTTTCTAATAATCCTACGGGCGAATCTGTGACTTTTACGCATTATGCGTATATGCCCAGCCTTGAAGTTTCTACAGCTCTTTTGAAGTTCTTCTGTTAAAATGGCCTGTAGCATTTTCGCCCCCTTTTTAGCTTTTTTTCCTTGGTAACAGCTCAAGGATAACATGCAAACAACAAGTTGTCAAATTTTTTACTAAGAAATCTTATCAATTTTATAACTTTTTAAGCTGTTTATTGGTTATAAGCTGTTCATCATCAATATTTTACAGAAAAATAGAAAAAATTATAAATTTTTAATAAAATAGCACTTTTATCACATTTTTTTCTTGATTTATTGTGTTATTAATGTATACTTTAAGTATGGAAAACGTGAAAGAAACCTTTAATCAAAGAATCAAAAGATTAATCGCCAAAAGCAAATACAAAAATCTTCGGAAATTTCACAATGCTATTGTAGAAGTGGCGGGAGAGGATGCCATTACTTATGGCAGCCTACGTAATGCTATGCATCTATGCAAGAAACCGCATGAAAAAACCCTTTTCCAGATCGCAACTATCTTAAAACTTGATATTTATGATCTAATAAAAGGGACAAATCTAGAGCCATCTATTAACGGCGCGGCATCCGGATATATACAATTAAATGAATCTTCATCACTACATAACCTATACCATGGCCTACCCTTTAACCCTGAATTAATAAAAATCAATGCATTCGGGCAAACAATTGATGAACAAAAATATTTCTTTGATGGTATAAAACGTTTCAGATTTATTTATGTGACAAAAGGAACTGTTGATGTAATTCTGAAGCACAAAGACAGGGAACAAGAACGCAGAGAATTGAAAAAAGGCGATGTTTACTGTTTTGACTCATCGATCCTGCATTATTTTAAGAATAATAATGCAGGGTATGCAGAAATATTGATCGTACATTTCAAGCAGGGAACCCCCTTCGATGTTTGATTTCCTTACTTTCCAAGCAACGCTAACACTAAAAATATTGCCCCAATAAAAACTGCAAGCTTGATCCACCAACGCACATACACAAGAACCACCCCAGCAGCCACATTAGATACCTTCGTAGCCCTATCTTCAGAAATCCAGCCAATACCGAGGGCGCTAATAACAGTTTCTTTTAACTGTCTCAAAAAGAAAGGCAAATCAAAAACAGCATTTTCTTTACAATTCCTTCCCTTATCAACAGAACTATTCATTTCAGCCATAGCACGCCTCCTATTTCTTCTTATAGTCAAAACCGTTTTTATCAAAAAATTCCGTTAATCTCATCTGCAACATTTTATAATCGATTGGTTTAGGTAAAAAATGCGCCCCTAAATCAGCGCTTTTGGCTAAATAGGCATCTTCTTTCCATGAAGTAGTGAGAAAAACTTTAATATTAATTCCCAAGTCTTTGAGTCTCTTCGCCACCTCAAAACCGTCCGGGCCAGGGACATGAATATCCTGGATCAAAACATCTACATGATCATCCTTTACTACGTAAACCACCCTGTTACCGTCATTTCGAACAATTACATCACAATCAAATGGAATGTGGAGAAACTCTTCTAACTTATCCGTAAAATCTTTGTCATCGTCAACGATTAAAATCTTTGGTTTTGGCATTGTCTATTCCTTGGTTAATATTTTTATTTTATTAATGACTTCAAATATTTCCCTAAACGCTTTCTCGATGGTTTCCCTTCTTGCTGGTATTTCTGCCAAAGGGATGTTCTCTGTTATCATTGTTATAGTATTTAAATCATTCCCCAACAAATGATGAGTTAGTTCAGAAATATCACTATCAAAAGTTAATACCCCATTCCCATCCAGCTCATTCTTTACGGATCTTTTAATCTTTTCCAAGAAAGCGCCGGATGATAGCATTAACCCGACAATAATTGCTACATGCGTTCTTGAAATCTTAAAATTATTATCAGTGAATATTTCATTTGCCTCCGTAACGTTGTCCGTAAATAAGCTATCAAACACTTCCCACAATTCTAAAGGAACAATGCGCTTATTGTTTTCTAATGATTTCCAACAAACCACTTGTTCTTCATATTGATTAGCCATGATTTATCTCACAATTTTAGCCACAGCTACGGTTAATGCTGCCTCAACCTGGGAAATTATAACTGGTTTTGTTAGTATCCGTACAGGATTAAACTGTTTAAGATGCTCAATAATCCTTTCTTCTGCTCCACCCGTAATAACAATCACTTGAGTTCCCTTTGATTCTTTACTTATTATCTCCATCAATTCATGTCCATACATGCCCCCCAAAACACCTTCCGACTTTGGAATATGTAAATCAAGAATTACAATGTACGGAGTATTTTTAATAATATGATCCATAGCGTCCGTATAATTGTGAGAAAAGGACACAAGAAACCCCGCCTTTTCCAAGGCACTCTTATAAATTAAACACTGGCCCTCTTCATCTTCAACAACATGGACAGTTATTTCCTTATTCTTTACTCTCAACTTATCATACAACTCTTCAATATCAACGTCAGGATCTGTCAGGCTGTACGTTGGAAATTTGATTTCTTGGAGTAAAGCGTTTGCTTTGAAAGCTGCATCTCTAATTTCCTTAATACCGTTAAGAATGAAATCTTTTCTTTCGGGAGTTGGGGCTGCCAGAAACTTTTCAATAGCAAGCTTCAAACTACCCGCAGTTGTACTAATAGCATTGTGCTCTTTAACTATCCCGTGAACTGCCTGTCTGATGGTTGTTGACATATCAAGTCCTTTGTTGAGGTGATGTTTTTAAATTTAAAACTTTTTCTCCTTCTTCAAGCATCGTAATAAAATCTAGTATAGGCTTTGTTATATATCCCTTAGCTCCTAAAACCATACACTGGGCCTCATACTCGCCAAAACCAGAAACAACTATTATATTAAATTTTCCTGAATACCGCTTGAGAATATCCATCCCTTCCGGGTTCCTTGACTCACCTAAAGATAAATCAAGATATATTAAATCAGGGGGATCATTCTCCAAAATGGCTATGGTTTCTTTAGAATTCACGGCATATTGGAATATTATTTGAGCCAATTCTTCCATCTCCGAAAAATTGAATTTGTAATTATTCATTGCCCTTATATCATCTTCAACTATTAATACTTTCTTCCCTTCGAGCATAAACATCCTTTCTTTAATTTGTCGCAATAGGCACGTCTATCCAAAATTTGGATCCAAAACCACGGCCAGCAGAATAAAATCCGTATTTAGTCCCTTTCATTTGTGAACAGGCTTTTCGTACAGAAACTAGGCCAAAACCATGCCCTTTTGTTCCCTTAGTACTGGTGGAAACGTCAAATATGGCCCGCTGGGTGTCTTCATCAATACCATGACCGTTATCAGCTATCTCAAACCTTACATACTCGCCGTCCATCTTATATATCTTAAAATCAATTTTCTTAACGCCTTCATTCGCCTCAACAGCTTGACAACTATTATCAAAATAGGTACTCAATATTTCATTTATCGTATGAATATCCCCAAACACGTCAGGAACGTCTTTTTCGATCTCTACGTTTGGAGAAATCATGTATTTTCCTATAATCATCTGAGTTAAAATATTAAATTCCTTTAAAATATCATTCACTTTAATTCTTCTTAATTCAATCGTTCCTCTACCATAGTCTAAAATCGTATTTATGGTTGTCGAAATACCACCACAGGCCACCATAATCTCATTTTTCTTTTCTTCCAGCCTGTTGTAGTACCTTTGCTCTATTACAGACTTATATTTCTTCATAACAATTTCAATACCTGTCATGGCCCCCGAGATAACATTTAAAGGGTTCCGTATTTGATGCCCCATGCTTGAAACAAGTTTATCAAGTTGAAACTGTCTTCTATTCTTATTCTCTTCTTCATTAATTTTCTTTTGCTCATCTAAATATTGGACATTTTCAATCGCCAAAGCAAGATGTGAAGCACTCCTTCTAAAAGCTTTAATATCTTCATCACTGTAAGGGCTGCTGTCATTCTTTTCACCCAATAAAATTAATGCAACAAGACTATCCGATTTTACAAGCGGGACAGCAACTTCGGTTTGGGATTCTTTTATAATACCGTTTATATTTTGTTTATTTTTATGCCCATTCTCATGCATTTCTCTAATAATAACTGGCTGATTTCTCTGAACAAAGTACCCAATTAATTGCTTATTATTAATTTCTTTTTGATGTAACACCTCATTCGTTCCAGTAGAGTTTAATATTAAAAGCTCGCCTTTCCTCAAATAAAAGGCGACATTCTTTATTCCAACAGTTTTAAAATAAACCTTGCTTATATGGTGAATAATCTCATCAACTGTTTTAAATCGATTGGCAGCTTCTGAAGCGCTATCTAACGTTGTTCGATATCGTTTCTGTTCTTCTAAAATCCTATCTTCGGCTTGTTGCCTTAGATAGTTAAATATAAGTTGACCTGCCGAAGCTAAGACAAACATTACCCATGTTGAAACTTGCCACAGTTTGTATTTATAACCAATAAAAAATGGAAGCCACAGAACTAAAGAATAGACCAAAAGAAAAATTACTGAGTTAGTTATTACCACACGGGCGTCTAGAAGCCTATATCTCAAAATGGCGTATGTTGCGATAATACAATACACAGGAATAGAAAAATTACCGTATGGATAAATATTTACACCAAAAACAGGCAAAAAATTTGTAATTCCTCCTAAAAATCCAGCGCTAAAACCAATTATTAAATATAATGCTTGGGTTCTTTTTAGTCCTTCCAACTTTCTAAAACATAAAATAAATTCAACAACGGATGCCACTAAAAGAAAGACCCAAATTATTACCGAGATCGGATAATATATTCCAGCACTTTTAGCATAAAGTATCGAGCCTCTAAAAAGATATATTTTAGAAAGAAACAGATTTGTAAAATTCAAAATAAAAAAGAAGAATCCCTGTAAATAGGCAAAGATTATAATCGATCTACGATTAATATTACAAAACGCACATGTAAAATGATAAAACAATACAGCTATAAAAATAACCCCCGAGAAAGCAAATCTCCAACTTATAATCGCTTCTTGATAATTAGTAGCCTTACCTATAAAAAAAGCACCAACACCCCAGACACAGATTGAAATATTAAAAAACAACCAAATTCGATGCAATTTAGACCTACCGTAGATCGCCAAAATTATCAATAAAACAGCGGACGTAATGGCTAAAAATAAGCCAGAAATCGAATACAAAGATAATGTTGTTTGATTTAGTTGCATAGTTTGTTAGTTATTTGGCTTGGAAGCTTGAAAGATTCTATATTATTCTTGATCCGTTTTACCCAAACAATTGTTTGTTTCGCAACGGCCAGTTTTCGCATTTGTTTTTTATTAGAAGAATTCAAATAAAATTCAAAAAATAAATCAACCCCATTACGGGAAACTGAATTTACAAACATTTTAATTAAAATTCTGTCAAACGGCATGGCTTCACTTAAATGGGTCACTTCACAGTTTGTGCATACAAATTCACCGTCGGTTCCAACGCCCCTATAGTACTCAGGAATTATTTTATAAAAATAAAGATCCTCTACAGCTCCAAGCCACTTAGCATAATTCGAAAAATAAATATTCCCGACCAAATTGGAATTCTCAAGAGTCGTATCAAAAATATAATCCATTAAAAACTTTTTGTTTGTACTAAAATCCTTTACAGTATCCCCAATTGAAAGCACTTTATACGGTTCAGGCAATTGATCCAATCCCTTGATGTCATTTATTCTGGGGCCAACTGATTCCATATAATTCTTTATTTCTTCAGGCAGGTCACCAAGAACGCCCTCACCATGCCCGGTTACCTTTATCCAGCTTGTTCTTTGCTTGCAAAACGCAACTCTTTCGTATTGATCTCCCTTAATCTTTCTTCTAAACTCAAAACATATATCAAAAATACTTTTATTTTGCCTAGATACATCTTCTAGCCATACCCGTCCCAACACAACATCATTTCCTCTTAAATCACCAGTAATATCTAACTTTACTGAATTTGTCGCCAGACCCCACCCTCCCGTTTCAAGCATACTAGACAAAGTATCCATAATCGGAAGAATACTATATTCTCTAAGTTCCCCCATCCAATCAAAATAATTTGAAAAATAAACCCTTTTACTCAAAAGTTTATTTGTTTTAAAAGTAACAGGAAATTGTTTAGAAAAAACATACTGTTCTTGTGGCCCAGAATAATCAACTTGTATACCAAAATCATCCTCGTTAAACCCAAATTTCTTTAATAAAAGGGTCTTACTTGAGTCACTATTCATGGCCGCCTGATTCTCATCAAGAGTCAAGCCTTCTTGATAAAAAGCAACCACACGTCTTTTTAAATTAGTCAATTTTAAAGGAGTAATCAAAATGTACCCATTTTCAGATTTAACAACTTTTAAAACAATTGCTTCCTCTTTAATATGATCTATTTTTATATCCGATGATTCTTGATTTATTTTCTTTAAAACTTCAATTGTAGACCAAACCGCTGTTCCACTAAGACTCCAATCTCTCAACACAAAAACTATTTGTTCTAAGACTTCATGGTATTTCTTACCAATTATACTTTTCCAATCTTCTTTACTTCTTTCAGTGATCACCTCAATATCGCAACCCTGATCTCCTAACCCGGCCACACACAATAAGAAATTATTATTATGAGATAGTGAAATCCCAATGTCTTCTAAATAACTGCCTTTTAAAACTGGTTTTCCAGAAGGTAACCAATCAATATTATTAATTTTAACATCGACACTTCGATTCAATTTCTTTACCGTCCCATTGGCAGTAGATACCATTAATGGTACTTCAACCTGATGCCGTTCATTCTTATTTAATTTATTTAAACGAGGAAGAAACTGACATTTGAGCACAGGCGGTTGGAAGCCAAACTGTCGCGATAAACCCAATACTCTTTCATCAATAATACCTTGATCACGATGTGTTGAATCAACTAAGTCGTTCGCCGATGGATTATTTAATATATTCTCTAAAATTTTAAGATTGCAATTCTTTATTCTTATCGACAACGTATCTTCTTTGACTGTTGCGCTTGCCCTGTAATAATCGATACCAGTTTTTTTGATGCTTGAATGTATTAAATATTCTGAACTATTCTTATCTATTAGGAAATTAATTTCAATCTCCTCTATGCTTCGAGGCAAAGATATGTCCTTGGGAATCATAACTTGCATCGATTGCAACATTGAATCAATAAAGAATGGATCTCCAATAAGAAAACGATTATTAAACTTACTATTTTTCTTTAAAAATTCTCCCGCCGCTTCCTTATAAGCTGAGGTCAAATAAACCTCTCCCTCTTTGACTTTTTCATCATAATGCAATTGATGAATTTGTTTGATACATTGAAACATTCTCCCCTGAAACAAAATCGGCCCGTATAAATCCGTTTGCGGATCTAAATCAACAAATTCTTTTGCTTTCTCTTTAAATAGAGAATCGGCTGTTTCCGAAACTTTTGGCTTTTGACCTATTTCAAATACAGCGGAAAAATGTGGCGCCTCGTAACTAGTATCTTGCGAATAAATATCCACCTTAATTCTTTTATAAGATTTATTTTTCTCACGTTCCAGAATTTGAGCATGTATTTCTATTGTTGTTCCCGTCTCCTGCTGAACTGAAATAGGCCTTACAAGGTTTATATCTTTAACATTGATGCAATCAAAATTATCAAGACCCAAAACGAAAGCCACGGCTTGTGACATGGCCTCTAAGCCAAAAACAAATGGAAATAGCAACGAACCTTTCCAGTTATGGTCAAGCAAATATGGATCATCTTTAATATTAAGATGAGCTTGTGCTATTAATTCAACTCCGGCTAAAACATATTCAATCTGTTCTACAAATCTAAATTTGTTTGTCTTAACGGGCTGCGATTTCCAGGTATCAAGGCCTGCCAGTCTAGCCGCCACAACGACTTGTTGAACACCAGGATCATTCTCTATAAGGGAACGGAATCGTTTTACCCCCTGTTCAACTGGAATAGCCCCTATTCCTCTTTGCGCTAGAATTTCGACACTCCCCAGCTTTGCCCCCATTCCTACTTCATCCCAAATGCTATAGGCTATGCTTATAACCTGAGTCTTGGGATTCAGGACTTTGTATTGATTGAGATAAAGATTCAATACTTCATTGGCCAATCCATACCAACCACTTCCCTGCATACCAGTCAATCCAATAATAGAAGTGATTGCAGAAATTAATTTAGGTGGCTGTCCAGATAATGCCTTGCAAACATTAACAGCTCCTATAACCTTGGGCAAGGACTCCTTCAACGCATCGTTTGTACTCATTTCCCATAAATGCTTTATACTATTTAAGCTAGCTCCGTGTATAAAACCTGTTACTTTCCCATGCTTTTCTTGAATTTTCTTGATAACATCAATTACGTTTTTTTCATCCGTGATGTCACACTGATAATAACTAGCTGTTAAATCTTCTTCTTTAAATTGTTTTAACGTTTGATTAATTTCATTGGCATCATCTTTCTTATTTTGTGGCTCAGGAGAACGGCCTACTAATACCATTTGAGCTTTCGTTGACCTTGCAAACTCTAACGCACACTGCGCGGTAATCCCTTTTGCCCCGCCGGTTACTAAAACAACATCCTTTGTTGTCCACGCAATATCACGTTTTTTGTAATCAGCCAAATCTGAATTTTCGTAACGAACTACTTTCCTTGTTAATTCCGAATCATAACCTACTGCCTCAAAACGTTCATAAGTCTGAAGCTCATCAATGACCTTCTGAGATATTACTTTATCTGGGATATTATTATCAAAATCAAGTATTCTTACCTTGAGAGTTGGTATTTCGAGCGATAGAGTTGAAGCTAATGACTTGGCTGATGCTGACGCTATATCCTTCAAATTACTGTTTTCTCCAAAATTTCCTCCGCCAAACTGGACAATAACAACAAAAGCATCTTTTTCAAAACGTTCTGCATTTCCAAGACTAATTATCTTATTAAAACGTTTAATAATTTCTTTCAGAGAATTTCTATTGAGCTCATTAAATTTTTGATCTTTAGGAAGGATCGCAATTAAACAATTGGCATGACTAATTTGTACTTTTTCTTCTTGATCGTTATACCTCATTTTCTTTGTTTTGATCTTAAAATGCTTTAACCCACTCATTATTGTTTCAATCTGACCATCCTCTTCTTCGTCAGATATTAAAACTATGTTCTTTAAACCCTTAAGTTGATTAACGTTTCTAATTGCAATTTCTTGTGGAATTAATTTTTGAATAAAATTCCTTACCCAACCCTTATCCTTATACCTGCTCAAAACATCTGTTAGAGTCTCCTTACCAAACCCAGCTCCGCGTGATTGAACCAATAAATCAAGCTTGTCACGTACTTGACTTAAACTGTCATTTAAAACCTTGGACGGGTCAATCTTACCAGCCACTCCCAACATTCTAGTCGCATCGACCATGAGATTAGTCACATTTATTGAATCCAAATGTAGATCATCCGAGAATTTCAAATCTAATGTTATGGTTGACTTTTCGAAGCCAGTGAACTTATGTGTCAGTTCTATAAGCAAATTAGCTATATCATTCTTCCCATCTATGGCAGGCAAACCGCCAGGGATAATCTCTTCTGGCTGTTCATCAGCTACCGCACTTGAGCCTGTGAACTGCAAAGATTCCGTTTTCAAAACCTGATTTCCTAGCTTTAAAGGATGTTCGCATTGATTTTCAATAAATCTTTTTTTAGAAACAGGAACAAATTCTCTTATCATTCTATTTCTATACAGCTCTTCCCAACGGATCGGAACATTTCTAACATATAATTCTGCGAGAACCGTGTTTAAATCCCTATCACTTTGCGGCATTGATTCGATGGCCAAACATAACGGACCTTCATCTTTATTAATGGCTTTGGCCAAATCCGTAAGTACCCTGCCGGGCCCGACTTCAACAAGAACGTCACAGTCTTTAGAAATTGCCTCAATAGCTCCAACAAAATTGACTGGAGAAACAACTTGCTTTGAGAAATACTCCCTTAATTCAACCTTTTTATCAAGCAAGGCCCCTGCCATACCAGAATACACCTCCACTGAATTTGGTGAGTAGGAACCAGGCAAAGTCTTAGTTGCTTTTATCTTATCTGAAGCTTCCTTCATAAAGGAAGAATGGAAGGCATTGGAAACATTTAATCGTCGAGCAGAAATCTCCTCCTTGGAGGCAAGCTCCAAAGCTTTACCTATTTCTTTAATACCACCGGAAATAACAGTTTGGCTGGGGCTATTAATGTTAGCAATAATGATATTACCTTGAATTTTACTAATCAAACTCTCTGCCTTTTGCTTTGAACAAATAAGACTTGCCATACCAGCATTACCTGGACCTTTTTGGGCCATCAGAGAGCCACGCAATTCTGCAAACTTTATTAATGTTTCTTTATTAAAAGCACCAGCCTTATAAAATGCTATTAGTTCTCCCAAACTATGCCCCGCAACACATTCAGGTTCTACCCCCAGCCTGGAAAGAAACTCTGACCAAATAAGAGAACTTAAAATAATTGCAGGTTGCGTGATCCTTGTATCAGTTAACTGCTTGTCAAATTCCTGTTGATCTTCCTTGGTAATAAATTTGTCAGTAGCTTTATATATGTGATCATAAAGAGGAATTTTAGAAATAGAAAGCATATCTCTTGCCCAAGAAAATCGCTCAACTAAAACTCTGGCCATATTTAGACGCTGAGATCCTTGGCCTGGATATAAAAATCCAATACGGCTCTTCTTGGCGGCATTACTCAACACTAGATACGTATTAGGTGCCTTTGTTGTTACCTTATGAATCTGTCCCTCTTTCAACTGAACAACATCAATCTCTTGCTCCAGAAGGACCAATGCTTCGTACAAATGTTCGGGGGAATCTGCGACGATGGCAACTCTGATTGGAAACCGTTTATGTGTCTTTTTATTCAACAAAGCAGCTAAATCAGCCATTTCCGCAATGCTGATATTACGCAAATCTTCCTTGAATCTTTGAATGATTTTCTTTAAATGAAGTGTTGTTCTAGACGAAAAGACAAAGACTTCTGTTTGTTGCTGGCTGACAAACAATGCTCGTTCGTCAATCTTGGATTTTAAACTTTCCTTGGCCTTGTCCTTGGACTCTATCGTAATGTGACAATTAATACCGCCAAATCCCGCCGAAGAAATACCTGCCCTGGCTACCTTAGTGCCATCGAGAAATCCACCCTGAATAATTGGGTATAAAAACTTCGCTTTGTCTTGAAATACCTCATTGGGCTCAGTGCAACTGGCCGTAGGTGGCAAGACACGCTGATTGACGGCTAAAACAGCTTTGATAAGCCCGCCGACCCCCGCCGCCGCCTTGGTGTGCCCTACAATAGATTTAAAGGAAGTAACTCCGCAGCTATGTTTGTCTTTATGGCCCTTATTAAGTGATTTCTCAATTGCAGAAGAGATGCCCTCAAGCTCAACCTTATCGCCTTTAGTGGTCCCTGTGCCATGACCTTCAACAAAATCTACATCAGATATCTTATAAGGAAGATCCTTGTATGCTCTCCCTATAGCAAAAGACTGGCCACTCGATGATGGCTCCATAATCCCGCCCTTACCATCTGAAGAGATCCCCCAGCCTTTAATAGTGGCATAAACGTAGTTCTTGTCACGGATAGCATCATTCAACCTTTTTAGAAGAACGAAACCACAACCTTCGCCTGGTAAAAAGCCAGCCGCTCTTTGATCATAAACGCGCATTTGATCTTTTGCTAATGCCCCGGCCTTGGCAAAACCTACCAACTCAAATGGATCGAGGCTAATGTCTACCCCACCCGCCAAAGCTAAGTCCATATTGCCCATCTTTAAAGCGTCTGCCGCTGTGGCCACAGCCAGCAATGATGATGAACAAGCTCCATCAACAATATAACCCCCGCCCTTTAGGTTTAAATAATTGCAAATACGGCCTGCGATAGTATTCGCAAGTCCACCAGCCAAAGAATCTTCTGTGACCGGATAAAACGCTGATTTATAGATTTGTTCCATTTCAAGGGCAATACTGCTTCGATCTTCTAGGGACATACCACGGTGCCCTAGAGTCGCATTCAAAGCCTTTTTAACAAAGGGCCAGCGCAAACGTAAGGTTTGTGAACGAGTTTGCTCACCTGTAAGGGTATTACCAACTATAACACCCGTATTTTGAAGGGGAATTTCACTGAGTTTATAGCCCGCATCCTCAAACGTCTTTAAGGCTATGTCCAAGGCAAGCCAATGGGCTATATCAGTCGATTCTACAGTTTTCTTGGGGATTCGAAGCTTTCCCCAATCAAATTGAAAATTCTCAAGGAAAGCAGCTTTTGTAAGGAAGGTTGTATCTGGAAACTTAGGGTCCTCGTTGTAATACTCACTTAAAGGAAGCCTCTGATCAAGCATCCTTCTAAACTGCACCCTTCTTGAAACAATATTCTCCCATAATTCACGAACATTTGCTGCTCCCGGGTAATAACAGCCTATTCCGATTACAGCTATGTCCGATGATTTTAAGCCAGCATTTTCTAAGGCCGCAGGCGACAACTTTGACGTTGAAGGATTCCGGGTTTCGTTTTTTTCTAAAAAATCTTCTATTATTTTTTCATACGGACCATTGATGTTTTTAGCTTTTTTCCATCGATGGTAATTCTCGTTCGAAGTGTTAATCCACCGGCACATGGCCAATATTGAAAGCTTCTTTTTTTTCCTTAGCTTTTCTAGTCTTTCAACAAGGTTGAGCGCCATGGATCCCTCGCATTTGTTAAATATACAACTATCAAAAATCTAACTGTTATAAATTTAACATATTGCAACGCTCTTGTCAATTATTTTTTACCAACTTCTTTAAGGTGCTCTAAGAAGGCTAAAACTTGTACGTCAGCGTCGCAACTCCGACATTAACAAATGCGCTATACTTCCCATTTGTAAACGCACCAAAACCATTATCAGCGTTAACAACATTCCGAGATTGATAAAAATCTGCCACATAAGCAAGGTCAACGGTCAACTTGCTTGTAATGTCGTACCCCAAACCAAAAGAAACAGCGTTAGAGTCACTATCCGGGAACTCGGTATTATACGTTAACTCAGGAACAGGCGTTTGATGATGCTCGTACCCTGTCCGCACCCTAAATTTATCTGTTACGGCGTATTGCACACCAAGGGATTCAGACCATACAGAAGTCCAGTCTCTCGATTGTGGGCCAGGCAAATATGAGTTCTGGGAACTTGTTAAATTGGGATAGGTAGTTACCTGTTCCTTATATTGGGACCAGTCTGTCCACCCTAAATCAAAATTAATGGTCCACTTACTTGTGGGCTTTAAACTATACCCTAAAGTAACGCTTTGAGGCAGGGTGAGTTTCTGTACAGCCTTTGTTGAAACAGAAGGACCGCCCAAAACATTACCTAAGCCACCCCCCATGTATAGATTGCTAAAATAAGCATTCCCACTATAAACATGACTAATGGGACTCTTATAGTCTAAACCAAATTGATTTTGGTCATTAAGTTTAAACATCGTGGCTAAACTAAAGCCCCAGGCATTGTCATTGGCCTTAAACAATACATTGCCGTCTGGCGCTGGACTTTGATAAATTGCCTCAGAATGTTCAAAAGAAGACTGATCATCGATTGCCCCAACACCGACCGACCATTGATCAGTGACCTTATATGCTGCATCTAACATATAGTCCTTATTTTCAATACTATCTTTTATAGTGGAATAGCGAGAGAAGCTGTTTGGTTCCCAATCATTCCCGCCACCAAATTCGGAAGTCTCGCCTACGCCTAAATACAGTTTGTTTTTAATCACAGGAACGGTTACAAAAACATCTGGAAAAAGATAGTTGTCTTCTTTCATCGTGGCTGTATACCCTGGGCCATCAGGAGCAGCAGCAGATGCTTCAAATTTAATTTGAGGCTGTGCCCACGTTAAACCAGCGGATAATTGGACATCATCTAATTGGGTGATACCGGCAGGGTTATAAAAAACCGCCGAAGGACGATCTGATTCACCAACAAAAGCATCGCCCATGCCCACTGCCGCGGCATCAGGAAGATCTAACTTAATTACACCATTGTCCCCGGCAAAGGCATTTTGCCCTATAAAACTCACCAGCGCTACCGCAATGCCAAGAAGAAAATAACGGAATTTGGTTAACATGCTCTCCCCTTTCCTTACCTTACAACCTTAGTTTATAGAAATTAGTTAAACTGTAACAATTGTTACAGTTTAAATCAGAAAAACGGCCTTATCTACGGAATAAGGAAAAATCATTTATCCCCCGTTTTATAATCTCTCTTATCGAGCCAACCCATTATTTCGTTTATATTCTTTAAATTAAGCTCAGCATCAGCAGAACTCACCGACACTCCCTTTATAATTTTTGAACAAGTTATTTCCAATGAAATCAATTTCTCAATTGCCGTATGACGAACGCTGCTTTTAGGGAATTTTCGATTCCCCTTCTTTAACCAATTATGAACTATTAGGATCTCTTTCAAAGCAACGGGAGCCAATTTAGGAGTAGCGTTTCCGTCTACAATTCCACCTAAAAGCATCTTCATTGGAAGTAATTTATTAGCCGTTTCTTCTCGAATATTTGGCTTTACCATTTCATGTTAGTCCGTAAAAGGGTTTTGGATTTTGACACCGGCAATGACTCTGCCATCTTGCAGATCTTCGGAATAGAGGATAGAACATTTCTCCTGTACGGCTGCTGCGATAATGAACGCATCATAAACCGAACACCCAACCTGTTCCTTAAGACTTAAGGCTGTTTTATAAAATTCAATCGAAGGAAACACTGTACATAAAGGAGAAAAAATAGTGTCCAAACAATACAAACATTCATACATCGTCATTGGCTTAACGAATTTCTTACTTGCAGCATTAAGAAATTCTTGAACAACCTGGTAACTAATGACCCCCGTCTCGTCATTGACCGCGTGTTCAACAATTGACCTGGCCTTTTTGCTTTTATCGGGGAACCTCGTATCAAACATATATATAAATACGTTTGTATCGATGAAATACTTACCGTTCATTCATTTCCTCCCGCGTAAATTTACGGCCAGCCCGGACATGTTTTAACCGATCCATCAGTACATCAAAATCAAGTTTCTGCTTATCCTTACCTACATATTGATCAAGCCAATTACGAAACAAGGCATTCAACGTCCTTTTTTCCTTAACAGCCTTTTGCCGAGCTTTCTGAATTAAATCGCCATCTGCACTTAAAGTAATATTCTTTAGCATATTAACACCTCCTATACACATTTGTAGTGTACACTATTACACTATAAATGTCAAAAAAATTTAATCATAATAAAAATAGATTAATCTTCCCCTCCCCTGCTTTACAAGGCTGAGATGAAGACCTTGAAATAATTTTTATCATTATTCACGATCATTATTATCATGGGGGATCATGGGGAGATAGAGGGAGACTGATTGACTTTAATTTTTAAGAGTGGTATAGTTTAAATGAGCATTACATTCGAAAGGGTAAGAAGATGAAATTAAAAATAGTAGTAGAAAAAGGTGAAGATGGTTACATCGTCGCCAAATGTCCGTCGTTAAAAGGGTGCCACAGCCAGGGCAAGACGCAAACAGAAGCCCTCAAGAATATCAAAGAAGCGATTTTGCTATATTTAGAACCTAACCCAAAAGACGTACGATCATCAGCCAACCATAAAGTATTTAGTTTAGCGGTATGAGTGTTAAGCCGCCGCTGTGTTCTGGCAATGAAGTTGTTCGGGCCTTAAAACGAGCTGGCTATCAAGTCGTCGGCCAACGAGGAAGCCACATAAAGCTTTATAACCCCGCCAATGAAATTACCCTTATTATTCCAAACCATCGAGAAGTAGACCGCTGGACACTTAAGGGCATTCTCAAAGATGCTGATATTTCTTCTGAAGAATTTATTCGGTTACTTTAATCACAATGCCTGTTTTAAGCCTCTTGTAGGGGATAAACAAAGTGACATCGTTTATAACAATACTGACGTCATTAGAAATAGATGAATAGGGATGGAATAGCAGGCGTTAAATCAAACCTATACCTGATGCGTTATGTCAAAATTCGAAGACTCTATTGTGTGTTTATTTCGATATAAATTCCAATTCTAACCCTACTTCGTTATTTTTTTATCCCTTCATTACTTTCTGACGCAACAGTAATAAGGTCAACCAACGTCTGGCAATCAAAAGGTTTTTGTATGAAACCCACAGCCCCTGCTTTCAAAGCATGGTCAGTGATATTTTCATATTTATCGGCGGAAATAAAAATAATTGGAAGTTTCGATCCAGAACTAAGGACTCTTTTCAACACCGCCCATCCGTCTACCTCTGGCATATTAATGTCGAGAACTAAACAACCAGATTCATCATGGGAAATAGCAAAGAAACTTTTTGCAGAATTAAATGTTTTTACTTCAAATCCAAAAGTCATTAAAAGAATTTTGAGTGCTTGGCATACCGATTCGTCGTCGTCCACAATATAAATTATTTTTTTTGTTTGTAAGCGCCCCCCCCCATTGTGAACACTCTCCATTCTTAATCGTCAAAATTAAACACAAAAAACCGCTAAAAAATCAATCAAAAATAATTTTGTATTATTATCACATCCAAAAATTTAAGAATCAATTATAAAAAG
>Ga0302280_1001653_pt1 | contig 18015 bp, 19 predicted proteins | sample III_Fen_E1_1_FD_198771 | JGI IMG/M metagenome (GOLD analysis project Ga0302280, IMG submission 198771) | Peat permafrost microbial communities from Stordalen Mire near Abisko, Sweden - III_Fen_E1_1 | ecosystem: Environmental > Terrestrial > Soil > Wetlands > Permafrost | place: Sweden: Abisko... | reverse complement strand
GCTTTTTTGCCTGCACCCGTTGGATTTTCCGTTTTTTGATGGTTGGACATAGAGGAATGCCTTTGTTTATGAGGCTTTATTGTAGGTCAATAACATCAGCTTGTGAAGTTTATTTGGGAAATCCGGGATCAGTTCATCGATGCCGCTGCGGAGTCGGCCAAGGTTTCAGCCCTGCTAAAATCGGTATTCGGGGACGATGACCAGGCGAAGGAAATCTTCGTGCTGCGCAATGAAGGTTTTCGCCCTGCTGAAGTGCAAGCGCGTCTTCGGATTAGCGCTCGGGATTACGAGTCTGCCAACCGGCGCATACTTCGTAAAATTTCACAATTTTCATTAAAAACCAACAATTGAGCATTATGAGTAACAGAGAAAATCAACTTAAGGACACAGACGCCGTTTTCCGCACCATGCGGGAAATGCTGCTGGAGGCTCCTGACGCCGAAGTTGATGCTTTGGCGCGGGACGCGGGTGTGGACACCCGGAAACTCTCCGAGATCGGCCGGAATACAGTAAAATCTGCCATTTCCGAACACAATCAAAATCGGGCGAAAGAAGAAAGTTCAGTGCTTTTACATAAAGGGCTTAACTCTCTTCTTATCATGCTACGCAGGCGGGACAACCTAGATGAAAGCGAATTGGCAACGAGAGCAAAGGTTGAGGAAGCAGAAATCAAAAGGATCGAATTCGATTCGGGCTATCTGCCAAGTCCCAGAACCATTTACAATCTGGAAAAGGCATTTGCTTTACCCGGGGGAGTTTTAGCAAAGCTTTCCGGTGCCATCGTGCATCACTCACCGGCCATGGAGGAACGTGTGATGGAATTTGCGGCCAATGCAAAATCGATGGGAAAACTTTCACGAGAAGAAAAGCAGCTACTCAACGCGTTCGTCAAATTCCTGACAGAACAGAAATAGGCATGAGATAAAAATATGAAAGGCGTCCGCATTGGGGAACAGGAGAGAATCGAAATCGATGCACAAGTCGATAAGGTCCTCCGTGGCTTGGGCAATCCCGAACCCCCAATCCGGCTGGATGACATTCGCGAATTGTTGCGGTTAGACCGACATTATTTCAGTTCCACCGATGACGGCGCGATTCGTGAATTCATTAGCAAAGTTAAAATTGGGGCTCAGCAGCTTTTCCTGCGCCCCACGCTTATTCTCGACTTGGTTAAAAAGGCCAGCGTTTCCGCCTTTTGGATTCCCGACGGCAAACGAATCCTGATTGATAAAAACTTGCCCGAAAAGAAGCACCGATGGGCGGAGACGCACGAAGTCATCCATTCGATAACCGAGTGGCATAAACTTTTTTTGTTTGGCGACTCCACCCGCGAGTTAAATCCGACTTGTCACGATCAACTTGAAGCGGAGGCAAATTACGGCGCGGGCCAACTACTGTTCGTTCGTGGCCGGTTTGTCCAGGAGGCGCGTGATCTTAAAATGTGTCTGGACAGCGTCAAGGCGCTATCCACGCGTTTTGGGAATACCATGACCTCCACGCTGTGGCGGTACGTCGAGCAGCTTGGCGACCATCTGCCGATGGTGGCACTGGTCACCGTGCATCCCCACAAACTTCCAGATGACCACGATCCGGCAGCACCCTGTAAATACTTCGTCGAATCGCCCTCATTTCGTGTTCGTTTTGGCAGTGTTGCAGAAGTGGAGGTCTTTTATGCCTTGCAACAATACTGCTCGCGCGCGAAGGGAGGTCCGCTTGGTTCAGCCGAAGTGATTCTAAAAGACGTGAATGGAACGTCGCATGTGTTTTGGTTCGAGACCTTTTTCAACCGTTACGAGGCGCTGACGTTGGCGTACCACGTCAAAGAAAAAGGCGTCCTGGTCGCCGTGGTCTGAATGGGAAACTCTTAAGGCTCCGACTCTTCGGGCTCCGGACTTTTCTGAGTCCTCGGAGATTCCGGTTTCGGTGCCTGTTGTCCGAAGCTGCCGGGTGAAAACATCGCCGAGGGTGTTACCGGAATTTATTACGGCTGACTGGAATTAAGATTTCTTTCCTTCCAATGTTTGGCCACGGCACGGGTGGCTTTATCGAGCCACTCCCGATTGGTTGTGAGAGATGAAATTTCTACGGCGGAAAAAAACTTGTGCCCATTGGCGGCTGGTTTCCCCAAAGGTTTAAGCAAACCCGCCTTCAGCAACACCGTGAGTTCGTGTGGCAGAAAACCTAAAATTTCGGAAGCCTGCTTTACGTCGAGGCGAGCAGGTAGACGCGGCAGAAATAAAATGGATTTTTCATTCATACGCGAACCACCGCCCTTCGTGTTTGTCCGGCTGATTTCGTTTGAGTTTGTTGCTGTGAAATCTTTTCCTCGGTCTCGTCCTCGCTGGCATCTTCAATCTGGCTGGGTGCCTGATTTTTCGTGAGGTCAAGCTGCTCCTCGATTTCAGATTGGCGTCTGGCCAAGTGATGATAACGCTCCTCTTTCTCAAATGGAGCACCCACCTTGGCTTCGAATTCGACTGCGCGCTTTTGTGAATCCCTGATGTCAGTTTCCATCCGCCCGGCGCGTTCTTCAAACCCCTGCACGGTGGATTCGAGCGAACGGATGGTGCCCAAGGCCGTGTCCGTGACGCGGGTGCTGTAACTGTTTTTGCCCCGCAGGACGAGTTCGGCGCTGTTGTTGAAACTCGCGCGGATGAACAAATCGAAGCCGGCGAATTTGCCGATGCGGATGTCCTCGCCGAACCGCCCTTTGATCTTTTCGGACCGCCGCAATAACAATTCACCGGCAACGCCGCGATTATCCAAAGCCTGTTTGTCCAACTCGATGCGGAATCGGTCGCCGGATGTATCCTGTCGCAATTTCAAATCCTCCCGCAAATTTGACAGCCGTTCCGTCCAGGTTTGCACCTCCTCGCGTGAATGGCGCAGGTTGGTGCGAATCCGATACTGTTCCTCGGCATGGGCGGAACGCAGCCGGGTCAATCGGATCAACTCGGCGTCCACTTGGGCTTTTTCGATGACGAGCGGATTGCCGGAAGCGATGGCTTTAACCTCGGCATAGGTCAACGCAGCGGAATCCATGTCTTCGAGCCGGCGCACCGTCATGTCGCCGCTCATCACCTGGGCGATGAACTTCGCCTTCGTCTCCAACGTCTGCCACATATAAGCATCGAACGAGCCTTCGGTGACGTAACGATAAATTTGCACAGAGGAATTTTTATTTCCCTGCCGCAAAATCCGTCCTTCGCGCTGTTCCACGTCCGCCGGTCGCCACGGCGCGTCCAGATGATGCAGCGCGACCAGCCGTTCCTGCACGTTGGTTCCCGAACCCATTTTTTGGGTGCTGCCAAAAAGCACGCGAACTTTGCCTTCACGGACAGAACGGAACAAAGCCAACTTCGCGTTATCGGCGTCGTAATCCTGAATGAAGGCAATTTCATTTTCCGGGACGCCAAGATGTTTCAATTTGTCGGCCATGTCCCGATAAACGGAAAAGCCTTTGTCCTGTGGCGTGGATAAATCGCAAAAGACCAGTTGCGTCAAACGTCCGTCCCTGGTCGCCTCCCAGATGCGATGAATGTTTTCGACCGCCAGATTTACTTTGCTCTGCGGGTCGTCCGGCAGGCCGGGTTTCATCAGCCGCAAATCCAGCGCGGCCTTGCGGCCTTCGGTGGTAATTTTGAGCATGTTGTCCTCGCGCGGGTCAACGCGCCCGCGTTTCAGCGCCTCGGCGCGCTTGGCCAGCCCCTCGACGAATTTTTTTAATTCGGGCGAGGCTGGCGCATTGCGGATGGCGGGCTTTTCACCTTCCAACTTCGGACGCTTAAGATTGAGCATCTGCGCAGTCTGCACATCCGCCGTCTGCCGGAAAATTTGCATCAGCTCTGGCACGTTGACGAATCGGGCAAAGCGCGTGTTGATCCGGTAGCCCGCACCGTCCGGCGAAAGTTCCATCGCCGTCACCGGCTCGCCGAAGGTGGCCGCCCAGCCGTCGAAGTGATGCAGATTATGTTTCTGCAAAGCCTGCGGCTGCAAATACCGCTGCATGGTGAACATCTCGGCCATGCTGTTGGCGATGGGCGTGCCGGTGGCAAAAACCACGCCGCCGCCATTGTTGACCGACTGAACATGGCGAACTTTCAGATACATATCGAACGCCCGTTCACTGGCCGTCTGTGGCAGACCGGCGATGCGGGTCATTTTGGAAACATAAAAAAGATTTTTGAAATAATGTGCCTCGTCCACAAAGAGCCGGTCCACGCCAAGTTCTTCAAACGTCAGCGTGTTGTCTTTTTTGTGATCAGCGGCGAGCGATTCAAGTTTGGCCTCCAGACGTTTCTTGGCTTTTTCGAGTTCTTTCACCAAGCGCCGGTTGTCCGGGTTGGCGTGTTCACGTTTGATTTTTTCCAGTTCATCCAACTGCTCCTGAAAGAAACGCACCCGGGTTTCCTGCGACAATGGAATGCGCTCAAAGCCGGAGTGCGTGACGATGACGGCATCCCAATTGCCGGTGGCGATGCGGCTGAAAAGTTTCTTGCGGTTCTGTGATTCAAAATCCTCCTTGGCCGCCACGAGGATGTTTGCGCCCGGATACAGCATGAGCAATTCGGTCGAGAACTGGCCGAGCATGTGATTGGGCACGGTGAACAACGGCTTGTTTGCCAGCTTCAACCGTTTCAATTCCATGGCGGCGGCGACCATCGTAAACGTCTTGCCCGCGCCGACCACATGGCCGAGCAATGTATTGTCGGTTTGCAAAATGCGCCACACACCAGACTTCTGGTGAATATGAAGCTGCACGGCGGCGCTGGCGCCGGGCAGCGTCAGATGTTCGCCGTTAAACGTGCGAACCCGCGAATGATTGAAGGTGTCGTTGTAAAGGCGCACGAGCCGTTCGCGCCGCCCGTCATCGGACCAAAGCCACTTTGAAAACTGCTCCTTGATACGTTCCTGTTTCTCGCGGGCGGCCTCGGTGTGCTGCGCATTGACGACGGGCTTCTTGTCCACATAGTCATACACCGTGGGCGTCTTGAGATTCAGCGTTTCCTCAATGAGTTCCAGGGCGGTGTAGCGTTCGGTTCCCCAATCGGTCGTGTTCGCTGTCGCACTGCGCGCCTCCCAATTGCCGGTGACGCTCCACGAGCCGAGGGCGTGGATGTGGCCGACTTCGACGCCCGACGGAATGCTGAGCAGACTATGGACGAAATCTTTCACATCAGACGACGGCAACCAGGATGCACCCAGCCGCACGTCAATTTCGGTCGCGGGCAAATCCGCCGGCTGCACGGATTTCAACGCTTCGACATTTTCACGAAAGCGGGCATCGGCGACGCTGGCGGAATCGGCAGTAATAAGTTTCTCGCGGACATTGCCGGAAAGATACTGGTCTTCGGTTTCCCATTGTTGGGTTTGCGGATTGAGAAAAATCAGGCCTTTCAGGTCAGGAACTATTTCATTAACGGGTTTATTGAGGAGCCCGGCCATGTGATCCAAATCCACGCGGCCTTTTTCATTCAACGTGACCAGCAACGCCTCTTTGGGCGTGCCAGCGGATTCAACGGCCTGCTTGTGATGGATGGTGCGCTCACGGAAAATGGCGGCCTTCGTCGCCACCTTCGTCTCGTCATTGTAATGCTCCAACGAAAGCAGCAGCGGCAAATCCGGGTCGCCGTGAAACGCGCGCTGATTGATCGGGACGTTGAGGCAACCAAACCGACCGACGAAACGGTCATAGGCAAAATTAAGCCGCTCACGTGCCTCCACGACTTCAGCTTCGCCGCTGCCGCCGAGCTGCGAGCGCAGGCAAACCCGCACCGCGTCGCGCACGTCAATCATCCGCCGGATGCGCGAACGGGTTTCGACCGGTAGATCATCCAGCGGCTGCAAGACGCCGTCCTCGTTGAGACAGAGCCGGCCATCCTCATGGACGCAATAGGCATTGGGTTTGATGTAATCCGGCGCGGGCACAACCTGCGGTTGGACCACCATTTGAGACGCTATTTTTGCCTCCACCCGGTAGATATTTTGCGGCAGCCGCGCTATCGCGTGCGCGAGGGCTTCACCGAGTTCGCGCTGGTCGGGTTCCAGCACGGGTTCGCCGTCCCGATACATGCCGCGGACGAGCCGCATTTTACCGAGCATCATTTCGGGATGAACGGCGAAGTATTCGTTGATGGAAAACTTTTCCTGCCGGTCGTTGGTGAAATCCACCGAGGCTTTCCAAGCCGGGCCGCGCGGCGATTCACCGCTGCGCAGTTTACGCAGCATCACGATGTCGGTGGTCACTTCCGTGCCGGCGTTTTTTTTGAACGCGGTATTGGGCAAACGGATGGCACCGAGGAACTCCGTTCGGGCACCAAGCAGTTCACGCAAACTAGAATCCAACTTATCCAGCGTGTGACGGGATGTTACAAACATCAGCAGGCCGCCCGGCCGCACCTTGTCGAGCGCGGCGGCGAAGAAATAATCGTGGATGGAAAACTTATATTCATTCCAGCGCGGGTCATGGACGGTGTAATCACCGAACGGCACATTGGAAATGGCGAGGTCAAACGATTCATCTGTGAGCTTGGATTTTTCAAACGGCTGCGGGCGGATGTCGGCATCCGGATAAAGCATCTTCGCAATCCTAGCGGTCAGCGGATCAATTTCGACGCCGGTGACGGTGGATTGTCGCAGCATTTCCTCCGGCATGAGGCCGATGAAATGGCCGATGCCGCAGGCCGGTTCTAAAACCTGTCCACCTTGAAACCCAAACCGTTGTGCCGCCTGATACATGGCGCGGATGACGACCGGAGCGGTGTAATGGGCGTTGAGGGTGGTGGCGCGGGCGGATGTGATTTCGTCCTCGGTCAACAGTTCGGCAAGCTGGGTGCTTGGCTTGCCCGCGCCATCCGGCAGTTTGGCAAAGGCGGCGGGAAGTCCGCCCCAGCCGACATATTTTACGAGCACCGCCCGTTCTTCCGGCGTGGCTGGTCGCTGCTCGTTTTCAACCTGCCGAAGCGTGCGGATGGCATCGAGGTTCTGATTGAACTTTTGCTTGGACGAGCCTTCACCAAGCTGGTCGGCGTCGGTGATGCGGTAGCAATTAAGATTCTTCGGCTCACGGTTTGCCCGGTCGCCGTTCCTTAGGTCTCCGGTGGCAGGAGGATGTATTCCTCCCGCACCATTTCCCAGGCGCGGTCGTGAGCCGCCTGCGCCGTCAGTCCTTGATGCCTGAACTGCTGCGTCAGTTCGATCATCTCGTCCTTCGTTTTCTCCTCGGCCTCCAGCAACATCACGTGCAGTTGCCCCCGTGCTTCCAGATCGCGCACGAGTTTCGGGCAATGTTCGCGCCAATGTTTCTCGGCCATCCGTCCGTATTGAGTCAATGCTTTCATAAGTCGGCCTCTGTGCAAAAAGGTCAAGTTGGTCGTCTGAATTTGCTGCTGTGCGTTTGACCGCCATGGGAAATTTGCCATTGCCCGCCCGGACGGGCAAGCGTCGGGCGGAAGTTGAATTTATTGCCGGCGTCGGCGCGGTCCATCGAGCTGGTCTTTTTCACGCCGGGCGAATTGTTCGTCCAAGGCTTGAACGTCCAATGGAAAAAACCGGATGATGCAGATGCGAAACACCTTTTGGAATCCGATGAGATGTTTGTCCGTGATTTGGGTGCGACCGCATTCCATGTTGGCGAGCATCTGGCGGCTGACATCCACGCCTTCGCGTTGCAGCCGTGCCGCTGTGATCTCCTGACTCAAGCCCAATTCATGGCGGGTTTTGGCCAAGAAAGAACCGAGGATGTTCAAGCTCTCCACAATGCCCCCTTCAAACCCAGGCCATGAAAAATCCGCCGGAAACCATTCACTTCATTCCCATGAGACGTTTGAAGCTCGGCTTCGGTGATGTGAAAGGAACCGGGCAAAAAGCGGACGGTTCTGTTTCCGAATAGAGTTGTCCAGAAACTAGCCGGTCTTGATACCAATTTGAAGGCAGGCCGCATATTAATACCCTTCAAAACCTTCCGGTTGAGGATTCCAGCAACTTTAATGCCTAGAAATAAGACCATTGCAATGGACACGAAATTCGCATCGCCGGAGGGGCCGGTCTGGTCTGGATTTAATTGCCGAAACCAGACCGGCACGAATGGCAATCAAACCCCGACGGTTTGTCCCTGGGTTTGACGCTGTTCCTGAGAGCGGGCAACCGTGCGTTGCTTCTGCCTTGCCATCTGGGTCATGACCTCCTCGCGCTGGTCTTCGGGCACGTCCTTGACGAGGATTTCATACGCCTGCTTGAGCTTGGGGTCGTCATTGATGCGTTTCATAATGCCTTCGCGCATCCGTTGCTGCCGTTCGATCTGGCGCACTTCGTTCAGGACGAGGCTGCGTTCGAGGCGGTCGCGGGGCATGGCTTGGATATAATTCCAATACTTTGGGTTTTCCTTGATATAGGAGTCTATCTTGCCTTCCACTTCCGGGTTAATCCGGTAGTTGGCCGGTTCTAGGGGTGCATTTGCGCTGGGAGCGCCATTAGACGCTGGTTTAGCTTTTGTTGTGCTCATAATGAGTTTGGTTGTTTGTTTATGTTATGTTGTGAATTGCGGGCGCGATGGCACCGGCAAAGTGTCTTCAGGGACTCAACGAGTCGGTAGGCTCGTTGGTCGGGGAATCGGACGATGACGGCGGCATCGGTGTCGGCGCGGTTTCGAGCGTGTCCAGCCGTTTTTTCATCTCGAACACGGCTGCCCGCAGCACCGCCGTTTCCTGCAAATTGGTTTTGGTCTGCTGCAACGCAGCTTGAAACTGCGCCAGCGCCAGGGACAGGGTTCGCGCCTGCACCATGATTTGAACGGTCGCCAGTTTTTGCGCGTTGACTTCGGCCAGCACCGCGTCATTAACGGGCGATGGGCTGAACGCCGCATCGCGCGGCACGGACTCCGTGGGAAAAGCGAACGAGCCGCCAACGGTGGCCGTTGTCCGTAAGGGTCGCAAATCCCACCGGGTATTTTCTTCGACGCGATAGACGACGTGCTGATCGTGCATCAACAGATCGTCATTGGGGTCAACATAACGCCCCAAATGATAGGCGTGGACGACTTCCGGGTAGCGAACCGCCTCTGACGGCAGCGGCGGTGATTGCGGTTGCAGGGTGAGCTTGGGCGTGGTGGAACACGCGGTGAGGAACAAGAGGGGAAGGAAACAGAATGTTTTCATGGGCATTTATTTTTGGGGTGTGACGGTCGGTTGTGCGTCCGATTCTTCGACGAAATCTGCGCCGCCGATTGAAGTGTCGGCACGGTCAATGGTTTGCAGGACGTAGAGGTAAAACTGTTTGCCGCTCGGCACGCGAACATAAAAACCATTCTTCTGAATCGAATCGTAGATTTGCTGGGCGTAAGTTTGCAGGACGACCTGCGCCCCCTGAAACGGCGCGTTGTTCAGGGACGGGGCATTGACCGGACCAAAAACCGTCTGCTGCTTTTCCGTCAGCGCATTGGCCGCGCCTGAAAGGAACGTGGCGGCAAACAGTTTGATGTCCGCCAGGTTGTCGGACTTGATGATCTCGCCGCGCAAGCCGGCGCTGCCGTCGGTGATGGCCCAGCCGCTTTGATTGGTGTTGTTGTCAAACTCGCGGTCGAGGGCGACGGCTTTAAGCTCCATTTCCTCGCCGTCCTGCCAGACCAGTTTCCAACTGGTGTTGCCGGCGATGCGCTCGCGCTGCCGGTCGGTCTGCGCCATGCCGTGAACCTCCGTGCCCGCCGGGATAATGAGCCTGCCGCCGTAATAAATGTTTTCGGTGACGAGGCCGATGATGGGCGTTTGCAGGGAAGCTGAATCCACCGTGATGACGGTCTCACAGGGGATCAGCCGGCCGAACGGCGCATAGGCCGCGCTCAATTTTTTCCGGTGGGCAACGCCCGTGGTGCGGTCGGCAAACAGGGTGATGGGGGTGAGCCAGTCTGTCGGGTGCGACGGAACATTCGGCAGCGGTTGTGGAGTGTAGCCCGGAGCAAAACCGACCGACATCCGGTTGGCCGTGGTGGAAAACTTTGACTCGTCCGCCTTGGCCGGTGGCGGATAGAACCATTGCAGCGGCCAGGCGACCGACTGCACCACTTCGGGTCGGTCGCCAACGGCGTTGGTTGAAGGCGGGGTGGTGGCGCTGCCATCATCAGCGGACGGCTGACGCTTGCGAACGACGCTGAAAATGATCAGCCCGGCGGCGAACACCGTGCCAAAGGCGACCAGCTTACCACTTTTGGTTTTGAAGAAATCGAGAAAATCGCGCGGTTTCATGGCTGGTTTCTTGGTGAATGGTTGGGATGCACGAGAACGTTGGTGACGGTGACGACGGGTGGCGGCGACAATCGATTAACCAGCACCGTGAAATTATTTTTCAGGGACAGGTCGTTGCGTCCGCCGTCCGGCGTGCCGGTGACAGCGAAATAAACGATGCTTTGGCCTTTGGGCGGAACCGTGCCACTGGCATCGCTGATCGATTGGGGATAGAGGCGGTTGCCGGCCCGCAGGCTGAAACTGTCCGGCTGATAAATCAGCGGTGAGTCGGTTTCATTCGTGATGGCAACGCGAAAGACCAGCGTGTCCTCGGTGTTGAAACGAAACGCCGATTCAATCTGGATTTTGTAATAATTAAAATCGCTGACGAGCGGCTGGCCGTCATAGGTGGTGAAGCCGACATCGGCGACACATTCCGGTTGCTGCTCTTTTAACAAGGGAAAGGCTTTGGCCTTGTCGAGCAACGAAAGCAGTTGCAACGGACTGACCGCGGGCGCACGGCCAGCACCGGTTTCCTCCGGTGTCGGCGGGGTGGTCAGGTTGAGCGAAAGAATGGGCGCGTTGGTTTCAATCAACTCAAAAACGTAGGTGTGATCATTCCACCGGATGTTGAGATTGGCGCAAGCGTTGGGGAAAAGCGCGCGCACGGACAGAAACGCCGAGCCGGGCGTGTGAGCCAGTTGAAACAGACCCGGCGTTTTTCCGTCCACCGTGACGCCCGCACCGTCAATGGCGTCAATGGGACTTGGAAAACTGATGGTGGTGACGCGATTGATGGCCACAGGCACGGAGACGGCCACCTGGTCGTCCAGCCAGATTTGTTGAATGGGCTGCGCCAGCGCAACGGCGGCGGCGAGCAACGTGGCGGTGAATGTCACGATTTTAGCGATTGATTTCATATTTGAAGTCGCCCACGGCGGTGGGGAAACGTCCGTTCAAGGCCATGTTGGGGTTGCGGATGAGGCGGAGGCGGAGCGTGAACGGAAACGCCTCGGTGAACGCCCTGTCTTGAAAGATACCGCTGCGGATGATCTGGCCGGTGACGGCGGCGAGCACCTCGTTGTCGCGGGTGGCGAGGATTTCAATCTGGCCGATCTCGGCTTTCTGGTGCAGTTGCTTGGAACGGAACTCAACGGCCTCGCTGATGCGCTCGTCCTGCGCCTTGTTGAAGGCAGTTTTGAGGAACAACAATTTAAGCAGATCGGCGTTGTCGAAGTCTTTTGGATTGCGTTCGAGAAAGGCCGTGGTCGCCAGCTCCGCTTGTTGGACGTGCAATTGTTTGGCCTCCGAAAATTGGAGCAGGGGACTCAAATAGTAAGTGCCGGCGGGGTCAATGATGACGACGCGCTCGCGCTGCTTGAATTGGGAAACGAGGTGGTAGCGGTCCATCGCGGACAGCAGCAACACCGCCATGGTGAACGCGAACCAGAACCACGGCAGCCGGTCGCGCAACACCAAGAGGCGGGCGAGGTCGAAGCGCTTGCGCGAGGGCGCGTTGGTTTTTAGTGATGGAGAAATGTAATCTTCAGATTTCATAATTTTGGTGGGAGACCGTTGGCTGGTGCAACGGGCGGCAACTGGCCGAGATGTTGCATCAATTGCGTGAGCATTTGGCGGACGGCTTTGTCGCCGCTCGGATCACTTTTGGCTGTGCCAAATCCGCCGAGACCGGTCACGAGCGACCCGGCGTTTCCGACCCGGCTTGAACTGGAAAGGAGATTCAAACCCGCCGCCATGCCACCGGCGGCGGTGGCCGCGACCGGACTGAGCGGTGCGGCGACGGCCGCACCGCCGACGGCACCCATCGCCGTTTGAACGGCGGCGTGTGCGCCACCGGAAAGCAGTTCGCCCCCCGCGAGCGCGCCGGAAGCGATCACCTTCTGGATGATGACGGGCGCGGCGATGGTGCTGAAAATAATCCACACGCCGACGACGGCGACGCCGATGGTTTTTTGCAGGTCGGGCAGCGTGGAAGTGGGATCAATATATTCAAAGCTGGGGTCGGTCATGAAATCGAGAATGCCCTGGGTGACGAGCGCGGCGAGTGCCCAGCCGAGCGGCCAGAGCAAAACCCCGGCGAGATTGGTAAGGTAGCGATTGCCGGTTTGTTTGAGTGCCGGAATCGCCATGAAACCGATGAGCAGCGGCGAAAGCGCGTAGCCGAGATTGAGGATAATGGTCTGGAAGATGTAAGCCCAAAACATCATCAACGAGGCGAACTGGCCGACGAGCCAGAGCACGGCGGAAATAATCAGGTCGGTAGTAAAATTGTGGAGTTGCGACATGACGTTCCACCAGGATGAAGTCGTGGACGGGTCACGCTTGATGACGAGCAATTGGTTGAACTGCTGGTAAACCTGGGTCGGGTCAACGCCGAGGCCGGACAGAATTGAATCCTGCAAAAGATTTTGCAGCGCGTTGCCCCAAACCGGCAGATAAACCAACAACGAAGTCAGCACCATAATCCGCACCATCAAATGCAACAAAACCCGGTGCGAAAAACGGTGATGCACGGTCACGATGATGCCGGTGACAAACAGCGCGTAGGCCACGCTCAAGAGCAACGTGTGGAGTTCACCACATTTGGCAAGGAAGGTGGGAAAGATGCTGTCGAACGTGGCCATGGCAAGGTTGATAGTTGAGAGTTGATGGTTAAGGGGTCGGGAATGTCGTCGGTGCATTGAGCAATTGGAATTTCGCCGTATAGTTGCTTACGGCCTCCGTGAACTCGGCGTTTTGCTGCTCGGTCAACGCCTGAATTTGTTTCTGCTGGTCGTTCCGGTTTTGGATGTCCTGCACCATCGCGGCGGACGCGGCCTGATTCACTTCGTCATCGGTGCTGGCAAGGTCGCCGTTAAGACTCGTAAGCACGCCATGCAACTTCTGCACCTGGGCATCGGTGGTGGCGTTCTGAAGTTGCTCGGTTGTCTGCGCGATTTGGTCTTTGATGGCCGCGCGTCGTTGCGCCGCGTTGTCGGCCACCGCGACGTAATTGCTCGCGGTGTTGATGACGGCTGAAAACGGCGCGTATTGGTTGGCGGGCCGCTGGACGGTCTGGCCACGGGGCGTCTGGAAGCTCGTGCCCACGGTGGCGTAGATGCCCGAATCATTGTAGGTCAACGCGATGTTACCGTTGGCGCTGGCGACGAGGTTTTCAAGATTCAGCCCCGGCTCAAGACTCTGCAAGTCGGCATCCAGCGGTGCGACCATTGACAGCACCACATTGGCCGGATTGCCGAACACGGCTTCGTAGTTCTCGAACTGATTCAATTGCTCGGTGAGCGTGTTGATTTGCTGCACTTGGTTGTCAATCATGGTGACGTATTTGGCGAGGCTCTCGGCTTCGTCAATGATCTGCTGGACGTTCATGGTGGGGTCATAAACGATCCATTGCGCGCGGGCGGAGAACGCCAGCGGCAGGGCGATGGCGATGATGGTGATTAACTTTTTCATGTTGGTTGTCCTTTCTTTGGTTGTTGGTTGATTGGATGCAGGCTTGGCCTGCTGGTGGCCGTAACGCAGTTACTCTTCAATGCGGAGAAATTGCGTGGTCGGCTGGAAAATCACGCCGTCAATGACTTGTTCCGGCAGATGCACTTCGTAAAGCCGGACGCGGCCATCATCACCGGCCTTGGCCTGCTGCATGGAAACGTAGAGCCAGTATTGTTGCTTCACCGCGTCGCTACGCCCTTGGTCGTAGCCGGTCTGGTAAGACTGGTCGTTCAGTTTGCTGTTGGTGTAGTGAAGACCCTCGCCGAGCAAAGCCCCACCCGCCGCACCGCCGACGATGGCATAGGGATTATTGTGGGAGAGTTCCGCGCCGATGGCCGCGCCGCCCGCGCCCAGGCCGACATCAGTTGCCGTTCGGGTAACGGCGGCGCAGCCCGTGAACAAGCAGGCGGCGCACGCAAGGGGAATGATGAGTAATGATTTTTTCATAAGGTTGATGGTTTTAGGGGGAATTCAGGAAATTTGATTTTATGAAGTGGGCGAATCTGCGCACGGATGGCTTCGCGATATTTCTTAAAAAATCTGACTTGGTTGAGAGCTTGTCTTGCATCGTGTCTTGCGTCGCGCAAAGCGACTTCAACACTTTCATGTGCTGCGAACAGTTCGTCCCATTTGGCTGCTTCTTCCGGCGTCAGTTCGACAACTAGGACGCCGTCACCCCCTCGTTCAGCTTTGCGTGTAGTGTTCATGTTATGGTTTTAGTTTCCGCACAGGCCATTGCCTTCCTGATAGAAGCCCGTGAAAGTTTGGTCACGAAACAATTCGTGTTTCTCCAGAAATGCCTTGGCCAATGGCACACAGGAGCGATGCACAAAGAGTTTGTGTTCGAGGTTGCGGTTGAGCGATTGAAGCCATTCCAGATGCCGATAAACTGGCGTGGGTTCTTCGCCGGTGTCGGCGAAAATGGCGTAGTCAATCTGCGGCTGGAGAACACGCCGCATGAACATCAGGTAAAGCGTCGTGGACTGGACGCCCGCACCGAGATTCAAGATGTGCAGTTCTTTCATACTTCCTCCTTCTCCGGGTTGGCGTGGGCGATGATGCCCTCGACGATGTTGGGACTCTGGCGCAGTTCGCGGGCGCGTTTGTCGAAATGTTCGCCGCTGGACGAACTGCAATAGAGCATCTCGCGCGAGGAGATGTTGTGAACCGTGCCGCAAAGGTTACGGCCGGAGTCGGTGTGAAAATAAGTGAACGGAGAATACTTCTGTCCAGATTGATGGTCGGGCAGGGGATAATTCATGATTGCGTGTTTGGTGACTTCCGGTAGCGCGACGTCCTGCGCCATGTCCTCCAAATCGGCGCGGTCGTTCTGGCGCATGATGAAAAACTGGCGTGAGTTGCCGAACACGGCGGAACGGATGCGCGACTGTTTGAAGCGGGCATACTGCTGGACGATGGAAATGTTCCAGCAATTGAACTTGCGAAGCTGCGCGTAACTTTCCTGCACGATTTCTTGGCCGCCGGGAATGTCGAGGAAGCGGGCGACTTCCTCATACACGTTCCGTTTGCGCAGGGCACGGGGCAGGGTGATGATGTGCTTGCGCGCGTGGTTCGTGATGAGGAAGCCGGCAGCCGCTTTCAACTCCTTGGCGGACTCCGGGATGTAGCCCAACTCAAAGTGGGCGATTTTTCCCGTCAAAGAAAGATTGCTCGTGCCGTCGAACAGGCAACCGTAATTACCGTCGCGACACCAAGGCAAAATCAGCGTGGCGATTTCGATGATCTGGTCGCGCTCCGAACCGACCGGGTCGAGCATCATCAATTCCTGAAGCATCCGATGTGTCGGAAATTCTTCGGGCGTGAAATAAGCGAAGGCGAGATTGCGGACTTCGCGCGAGGTCTTGGGCTCTTTCAGGAAACGCAGGACATCGGCTTCCGGGAATTGGGCGATGTATTCGGTGCCCCATTCGTTGAAGTTCGTCGCTGCTGCGGACGATGACGGTCCATCCTTGATCCCATTGGTTCCAAGCTTCGCTTGGTCGCGGAAGTCCGCAAAAGTTTCAAGCGTCGTCGCGCCCGGCGGCATCCGCTCCCGCCGAAATTTCTGCAACGCCATCGCATGACGCGCGATGTTGAGCAACTGGTCGTGTCGTTTTTTCTGCCAGTCCTGAAACGAATCTTCGTAGAGCAGATTCAGATACTTGGCGATTTGCGCCTGCCGGAGCATCTGCTTGTCCTCCTGACTCGAAGTGCCAATCATCCGCGCCACGAGCGCAGTCGCGGCGGAAAGATGGTCGGGCGTAAGCGGCAGTCCTTTGGTGTCCAAATAATTTATGGTGAGGTCGCCGTCCGGGTGAATGATGATGGGCCGCGCACCGTCTTCGACGGTCTGCGTATAGATGCCGTAGGACAAACCTTCCTCGATGATGACGGTGTAGGCGAAGTAGCCTTCCGTCTGCGACAGCAAATCACAAACCGTGACCGATTTGCCTGCGCCGGACATCCCCAATAAAACGGCGTGTTGTGGTGACTGATTATCTTTCGAGCCAGAAAAAGTTTCGACGCCGATCAAATTATTGTTGGGGCCGTCGTAGATGGCCTCGGCGGTGGCGAGATGGCCGGTGAACGTGCTGGTGACCGGCAGCATATCGGCCAGATAACGATGTTCGGCGTAGAGCTTGCGATGTTCGTAACGTCCCCACGTCCAGCCCGGCCACGTCTGGAAAAATATGTTCTTGGAAGTGCTGGGCAGGTTGGCTTCAAAATACTGCGCCGAGTTCATCGAATTGATGGCGTTCTTGATGGCACTGGCCTTCGCGTTCAAACCGTCCTTGGATTTGTCCCAAACGCGGATGACAAAAGACGCCTGGAACGGAATGGTCTGCCCCTGCATCAGCGCGGAAATTTTCCGCTGTTTCTTTTCCATCACCGTCAGCAGCGAGATTTTCTTTTCACTGGCATAGTCGCCCGCCACGCGGTCGTGCGCCTTTTCCTCCTTGGAAATTTCCTGCGTGATGGGCAGGGGATCAATGTTGACGGTGATGGTGAAGTCGAGCAACCGCAGATTGGTGAGCCGCTGAATGATGCCGGGATAGGTGGTGCGCGGCCAGCGGGTGAGCGCGATGACGGAATGATAATGGCCGTCCAGATAAAACCCGAAATCGCTCTGGCCATTACCCTCGCTGTGCCAGCAGTTTTCCTGAATGGAAAGTTCCGGCGAAAAATCCTGGGCGGCATCAAAGTCAAAGCGGTCGGCCAGTGACGGGTTCAGGAAAGTTTTGTAATGCTTGAAATGGTCAACGTCGGTCATCGGCAATACGCGCGTGCCGGTGCTGGCAAAGATGTCCATCAACAGTTGGTGGGCGTGTTCAAACTCGCCGCGCAACTGGTCGAGGATGGTCAGGTAATACTCGCGGAGCGCGGCATCACCCGAAAGCAATTTGGGCGTGTTCTCCAAGGGCCGCGAAAGGTAAAGGATCACGCGCTGCCGTCGCAGCTTGCGTTCGACCATCGCCTGCCAGTAGCGCACGAACCGCTCGTTGCGCGAACGCCTCGTCCAGGTGTTTTCAAATTTCTCCGTCTCCTGCTGAAAGCGCAACAACTCGGCCTTGTAGTCGGAATCAGAAAAGTATTGGATTTGCAGCCGCTGATTTTCGTGGAGCGATGCCAGCAGCAGACAAAGTTGTTCCTGAAATTCGTTCAGGTCGGCAATCGGGCTGTTGGTGAGGTCGGGGGCTTCAAAGACAAAACCTTTGGCGATGTAACCGCCGCGCCGGAGCGAATTGAACAGGATCAAGTCGTTCACGAAAAATCCGTTGGGAGCGCTTTCAAACATATAGGTCAGATGCGTTGGGATTTGCGCCGCTGCGCGTCATCCATCACCTGCTGGATGCGGTTGAGGTCATCCACGAGTTGCGGGACGGTGCGGATGGCACGGTTTTCATTGATGGCGAGGTAGGCTTCGTTCAGGTGCGCCTGCGCCCGTTCGAGATGGGCACGGGCCGCATCGCCGAAACCCTGGGCAAGCAGACTGGCGCGCACGGCAACCTCGGCCGTGCGCAACTGTCCGAGCAACGCCTGTCGTCTCGCCTCGCTGGCTTGAATTTCTCCGGTGCTCATGCGGATTTGGCGGGTGTTGGCTGCGGGCTGGCGGACTGATGGGCTGCATCCAGCGGGACGACATGAATTTCGGAGACCCAAGCTTCATCAAGGATGAGCGTGCCCAGATGTTTTTCGGCATGGACGCGGGCGATGCGCCCGGTAACGAGCGGGCCGATCATCAGTTCCAGCCGCCAGCCCCGGAGAAATACCAGAGACTTGGGAT
>Ga0302280_1001652_pt1 | contig 18017 bp, 20 predicted proteins | sample III_Fen_E1_1_FD_198771 | JGI IMG/M metagenome (GOLD analysis project Ga0302280, IMG submission 198771) | Peat permafrost microbial communities from Stordalen Mire near Abisko, Sweden - III_Fen_E1_1 | ecosystem: Environmental > Terrestrial > Soil > Wetlands > Permafrost | place: Sweden: Abisko... | reverse complement strand
CCTAGGGAAACCGTCAATCCACCCACCTCGTCAGGCGTGAGCACATTGGGGACGATGGCAAATCCATGTTGTTCGATGGACTGGTTCATGGATGATATTTCATCCCACAAGAACTACGCTGCTTTCCTCGTAATTTCAAGGCTGGTGGTCAGCAACCAGTTTTGGCGGCTGGAAGGCTCTGTGTTGAGCTGACAGGGCTGACGCCGCCTACCATGAATAATGCACAGTGTAGGTGACGGTGCGTTCTTCGTCCGGCTTTACTGGGATGCGGAACTCGATGGTTTGTGAATCCTTCTTGGTGAACTCGTCGGATTTGGCCGTTATGTCCCAGTTGCTCCAGCGATAAAGGTGCTCTACTACGCGAATTTCAACCGGTGCATCCTTTTTACGATTGCGGAGCTTGATTTCAAATGACTCGTCAATCCACTTTTCGCTGGTGTCTACATGGAAATTCGTCTGCTCGCGCTCGCCTACAAGGTCAAATGAATTGCCGGTAGTCACACGCACGGTTTCATTGCGCGGGGTGTGGTCAATTTCGTTCTCGCCGACGAACTGTAATTGTCCTTCATTATCACGGCGATAAAATCGCAGTTTCCCTTTGGGCAAGGCAATACCGAGTTGGTTCGTCTCGGCGTTCACAAACTCTCGCTGAACAAGGACTTTTTTGTTGCCCGTCTGTCGGCCATATCCTTGGTTGTAGTTCAACCCATAAAAATGAAAGCCCGCTGCGCCGTCATAAACGTAGATTGTGGGTGCATACATCTTTTCGGCGTGGACAAACTCCACCTGCTTCGTTTCATGGTCATGCAACGTCGTTGCGCGGGCCACGGAATACAGATGAAATTCATCGAAGGCTTTCTCGGTGACCGCAGGGGCATCGCTCCAATCAGCCTTCGTCGTCGCAGCGTTGACTGCATAGAATCGCTGGTTTCGCGGCTGGATTTTATTTACGTCACCCGCCATCAGTTTGATTTTTGCGTTCTCAAACGTCTTGCCGCTCTGGTTGTTCATCGTTATCCAGCCGACTAAATCCACCATGTCGCCCTTCTCTGGAGAGACCAGATTATAGCTGGCACTCCAATCGAGACCACCGGTAACGTAACCAATTTCGGCGTCAAACTTGCCAGGTTTGTCCGATTGCAATAACCAGTTGAACGAGGGCTTGAGCACCGTGTCATCGCCAAGGTCGGGGAACAACGGCTGCCCGGGCAGGAAAAACTGGAGCTTGCCGTTTACCTCGATGATGGGCTGGGTGTTGTCGCCTCCCGGCACGAAACCACTACGGACAATCTTGCCGGAGACGAGTTCGGTGATTTGGTTGTTGTCCTTGGTGCGGATGTTCTGGAAATCAATCGTCTTGCACTCGAACAGCGACAGTAACAATTCCTGCGACACAGGGTCATTCCTGTAATTCTGCTCAAGAATTTGCAGCGAATGTTGGCCGGTCGGGTCGCGCAGGATAACGGAATCGGGTTCGACCTGTGCGGTCGCGCCGGGGTATTTCACAGTGTTGGTGCCGGGATTCAGGTCGAGTGGCACGGTGTCGCGTACGACCGCGAAGTTCTGGTTGTAAATTGTGAGCGCCGGTTCGGCGGCGGCGTTGAATGCAAGCGCGGACAGTAGGAGGAAAGAAATTGATTTCATGCTTTTTGCGATTTCATCAAGCACATGACACACGAAAGCCGAGGATATTACGAACAATCTGCGGATATTTCGCATTCCATCATCTGGCACACGGATAAATTCAACGTTATTCAGAGGCTGTAAAGCAAATTCCAGGATCGCCACGATGTCAGCTTGAGTGATGTGCGCTAATGTGGGGTGAACACCCCATTGCGGCCACATATTCGATAAGGGAGATTAAAAATCATCAGCACTAGCTTTTGCGGGCGCAGCAAACAACCAGACTAAAATTACTCATCTACCTATGAAAACCATTCTTCGACTGCTTGCCGACATTGCCCTGCTGCCGGTCACCGGTTGCATATTTCCCCAAAACCGAGATTTTTCAGCCAACTTTGATCGTCGGGCGTGTCTGGATTATAAGGAGCTATCGTCCGTGTCGCCACCAATGGAGCGTCTACGGCCGAAAAGAAGCATCGCGTTTCATTTCCGAAAACCCCTTCTGACAGCATTTCTGAGGATGGAAAACGAAAGTCAACCGTTTCGGCAGAGGGAAAACACCCTATAGCACCTTGTCCACAAACCAGATTTGAACGGAGAGCAGTGGCACCTCGGCGACGTGTTATGTTTGAGACGAAGGTTTGAGAATTAAAATGAAACGCGCTTTTACGTTAATTGAGTTGCTTGTTGTGATAGCCATTGTCAGCCTTCTGGCTGCGTTGCTTCTACCGGCTTTAAACCGAGCCAAGTCTTCCGCCAAACGAATCGCATGCACCAGCAACGTTCATCAGATCAATCTCGGTATTACCATGTATGCCGACGACCATGGCGATGAAATTGGCTATTCCACCAACGTCTATTACTCCTACAAGGACTTCGTCGCACCATATCTTGGATCCGCCACGAATTTGCAAACCAGTTTTGTTTTCGTCTGCCCAGCCGACACTTCGTTATATGCGATTTCCTTGACCCATTATTCCAGCTATGGCTTCAATGGCGCGGCGCGCGGCACCAATGACTTCGGCATGGCCAAACGAAAGTTCAGCACGGTAAACGAACCATCCAAGACGGCTCTGGACGGCGAGATTTCCGGAGGCATTGGCGTAAGCTGGCACGATCCCCAGCCAGTTGGCCAGTATAACAACGCCCCCAATGTCGGTGGTTTCGTGGATGGTCACGCCAGCTACGTCAAGATCTACTGGGACGGCGTCGCGGGGGTTTCAGATTTTCCATTTTTTAATGAACCACCCGCTGGCTATGATTATAAATGGACTGGAAATTAAACCGGGTGTCGTTGGTCATGAGAGCGATTCCGAAATCGCAAAGTCAACCGTCGTTCGCGCTTTTAGTTCCGCCATTCACGGTTTACATCGAATTTCCGGCTTGGCCCAACAGCTAGGCGGCGTTAAGACACATAAAAACAAACAACAATTAGGAATCAACATGAACGAAAAAGGAAACATGGCTGTCGTGCTTTACGTTGCGGTGATGATCGTCGTTGTCGTCAGTGTAGATTTACTGTTTTTTAAGCATCGATTCTGGGAACGGCTGATGGTGAACATTGGTATTGTCCTGGTATTTGCAGCCTTCTATTTGAGATTCCTGAGAAGCCCGTAAACTATATAGTTGGTGTTCTGTTGCCACTCGTCACCGCAGACCGATTGCCACCTGCTGGCCCGTCTTCACGGTTTGTCCCGGGTTTCTCGTGGTTGTGGGATGAAGCTTGCGTTTTTCATCGCATTGCTCCCATTACTGAGGAGCTTGTGTTCGTAATTGGATGAGCTTTCTTAAAACCCAATGCGGTGAAACTGGCTGGGGCAGCATTCGTTTTTCCGCTTGCCATCGCCAGCCGACTGGCACAACTTTTAACCGTTCAAACCCTATACGGACACAGTGACGGCCAGACTGTTATTTCATGGGCAGTCTGGCCGTTCTATTGCCTACCTTTTGCTCCGGTTGACTCGGCTGGCGCGTTTAGGGTAATCTTGCTGCCATGTTCCGGGCCATAACCGCCGCCGTTGTGATTATTTGCATTGGTTGTGCAATTTATTTGCTCATGAATCCGATGCAAAGAGACACAAATCGGTTCACGCGATTTATTGGTAAAAAAATGTTCCCGCGATTGGACCACGACCAAAGGCAGCAACGATTGGCATTAATCGCCGGGATAATTCTAACCGCCATCTTGACCGCTGGAATTATCGCTTTCATAATTAAATTCATGAACAGGCGTTGATGTCGCCTCCGTGCGCCTTCGTCGGATCTCCCCCAGAGTCAACAGGCTGTCCGGATTTACCAGATAGCTAGTTGGTTGGTCCAGTGCCCAATCCGGCCCGATTCCGGTTTGTCCGGTCATCTATGTCCTGTTTAGTGATGAAAATCGATGCCACGGCCCGGCTGGAGGCAGAAAAAAAGGGTTCCGTTACCGCTGAATGAAGATTTTCATCCAGACAAAACCTCTGACCGTCTTGCCCGTGCCGGTTTACTTGATTGATAGCGCGATGTTGATCTGGTTGATAGCCTCGGTGAGGTGCTTCACGACCCGCTTCTGGTTCATGACTTCGGCGTTTCCCAACACGTTTTGAAGCAACCCTTGGGCTTCGCGCAGCTTGGCATCTGACAATGGCTGCGGCTGCCGGTCTTTATCATCGCCTTTCAGTGTCATTCCGAGCAACCCAGCCGCCACCTTGACCGCGTGCATGGCTTTAGCGCGATGCCCTTTGTAATCGTGGTCGCCGGTCGCCAAAATGTCATAGGCATTCTGCAACATCCCCGCTTCGGCCGAGTCGCTGAAGGCTACGGGCTGGAATTGGCCCTGAATGGCAACCCCGGCCAAGGGTTGTGGCGTTGAGGTTGTATTTGCGCTCGCATGGCTGGCGCTGAAAAGCACAGCCACTGCTACCGCCGAAACTGCAAGTGTTTTGATATTCATATTGGTTCAAGGTGTGACGCTCCGAACACCCGGAAGGTTACGGGAACCGAATGTTTCCGTTTGGGGTTTCGTTCAGTTGAAAAATTCATCCGCCCACCGCTGACCCCACCCGGCTGGTTGTCGGTATCACTGCAACGCCAGCAAAGCGTTGAATGTACTGTTCGTATCGCCGCCACAAGCCAGCACGTTGTTCGTGCAGCCGCCGCAGGCAAGCACGTTGTTGGTGCCGTCACCGCAGGCCAAAATGTTGTTCGTCCCATCACCGCAGGCAATGGCAGATGCTTGGATGTGATTCGCTGACCGGCTGTTGACGAACAGGGTCAGTGCAATGATGGCTGAACCGGCAATAAACAATTTCTTCATAGCCACAACCCTTAACCTCCAGGGGCTATTTGTCAAATAAGCATTCTGTCTCACCGGGTTTGGTCTTTTTGGATGAAAGTCCTTCCAGGTCAAGCTGGAGGCTGAGAATGAAGGTTTAGGCGGTCGAGAGGAGATTTTGCCGGTGTCAGGGGTATTCACCCCATTGTGGCTTCTCCCTCGAAATGGAATGGTAGCCGGCATGACAAAACACCATGAACCCAGATAACAGTTTTCCCCTTGACCCACCTCAGCTAGCCGCACTCGCCGCAATGGTGGTCACACCGGAACTGCTTCAGACCGAAAATGCTACGGATCAAGCCGAACTTGTTTCGCCAAAAATACCAACGAATCGCATAATAGATTATGAGGATTACAGCCATCACGGACTCAATGAATGAAGTCGGCCAAGTTCTCTATTTCTTAGCTATAAGGAAAACGCTGACAACGGCCAGACTAATACCAATGACTTTGCGCGTAGTGACTGGCTCATGTAAAAAAAGAATCCCAAGAATCGCACCGCCCACGATAAACATTCCATAAATCGGAACAACGATGCTGGCTGGCCCCAATGAAAGCGCACGAAAGAGAGACATCACCGCCACAGTAAGCGCAATACCGGTCGCATATGCAAACCACGCGCTCGGACTCACGAAATCCTTCGCGCTAAGGTTTTGCAAGTCTCCTCTGGCAAGCGTGATGCATATTGCGCTTGTGAAAGTAACGACGCAGGCGATGGCAAGAACGAGAAAACTGGAAAACTGTCCGCTACGGGTCGAAAACTTCACCAATAAAGTGGTTAACGAGTAACCCACCATGCCAATCAACGACCATGTAATGTAATTCATATAATGTGGTGCCGACTAGACCTCAAATCTGCCCCCAGCTTCATTGCAGGAATCTTCGACCTTAGCCTGGTCGAGCGTCAATCACATTTTCAGGACGACCAATCTGAAAATGGACATTTTATCCCATGCGCAACGAAATCATCGCCCCGGTGTTTATTCTTGCGTATGGGCGAGCTGAAGAAACCAAGATGGCCGTTTGGATTATTGGAGATTAGCTTCCTGATTTTCCTCATCGGGTTTATCACTTTCTTCGTGATCCAGACTCAGACACAAAGACCGAGATGGCGAACCAGCCCAGCCAACGCCTGCATCAACAATCTGCGCCAGTTTGATGCTGGTGCCAATGAATTCGCGCTGGAAAACCACAAGACCAACGGCGAAGCCATCCACTTTCCAGATGACTTGATACCCTACATCAAGCTCACCAGTGCCGGCAAAATCCCATCCTGCCCGATGGGAGGCGTTTACAGCATCAAGCGGGTCGGTGACCTCCCAACCTGTTCCCTCGGCACCACGGTCACGCCAGCCCACGTTTTGCGCTGACGGCACCCACCTCGGTACGCGAAGCGACTGGTTCCGACGGGTGCTGATGTCCGGGTCGGGCGGTGATAAGGCTTGAAAAGCCTTGTAATAGAAACCCAACTGCGGAAAATACGCGCCGATGATTCCCTGTCGTATCAAATCCATGGCCCCCTTGCTGGTGTTGGCAGGTTATTTCCTCACTACAGGCTGGCTGATGGCAGCGCCCACCGGCCCCACCTTGCAGTTTGATTATGGCAACGGCAAGCCGATTGAAAATCCACTCAATAAATTCATGTATTTTGTCCCGTTGATTTTTCCCGTCCCGATTTCAGTTAGCAACAACGTCGGCAATAATCAAAGCGCAAGATTGATTTCTTCCAGTTGCGAGACGAATGGGACTTCGATTCACGCCTTCTGTGAATTCGAGTTCATCGGCGATGGATTTCTACGCCATGTTTTTAACCATGATGATTTAATCCGTCAGCATGAAGTGGAATTTAAGGCGGGCAAACCTTTGCCAACCCAACTCGACTACATCAGTGTGCAAGGTTCCGGCAAGGGTAGCGTCGAGATTAAAGGCACGCTGACCCGTGGCGTGCCCAACGTCACCGAAGTGCGGTTGCGGTTCAACTGCCATGGCCATACCAGCCCGGTAAGCATCATTTTGGACAACCTGGTTTATCGGAATGGTGGCATTCAACATGAGAATGAATTCGTAGCGCGGGTCAACCAGCTTGCTTTTTATCGGAAATCCGGCTTGCCAAAAATGGAAGCCTCGCTGTCCACGATTAAGCTGGCAGATGCCAGCGACAGCCTATGGCAGGATTTTATTGGCCGAATCAAGGGCATGGTGGCCAATATGCTCATTCCGGCACTTCCGGTACCGAATGGGGGCTATCAAGCCATAATGGATTTCGGATTCGCGCTCGCCACGGAGAAAACCACCTTCACGTTCCCGTTCGCGCCCAGCCTGAAAACGAGTCCGGTAACAACCCCGTAATTATTCAATGACCGCGCACCGAACCGAGCGATGGAATGTGACCGGTTCAAAGTTGAATAACGGGACATCGCTTGCGATCTGCTTGGCAAGGATTATACTTCCCAAAAATATGCGCCTCGCACTGTATTTGGTCATTGTTGCATTTCTGTCTGGATGCGCCACAACCCACGACCCCATCAACCGACTAGTCGCCAACTTATCGGCTTCACAAGGTCAGTGGCAAAAGGGTGATAGTCCCCAACTTGACCTGCCCGAAGACGCAACACCGGAGCAAGTGATAAAAAAGGTTTTTCTGATGACAAGTTTTGACCAAGGACATGTGAAGAATTGCATTATTTTAAAAATGCAACGGGTTCATATCGAAAACAGTTTGGCAGAATTCTTTACTGCGGCACTTGTTCAAACAGATTTTGGCGAGAAGATTGTTGTTTTCCAGTATTTACCAGTTGTTGGTTGGTGGAGTCGCGTATTTGAAGTGAACACAAACGGATAACCAGTTCAAGGCACAAAAAAGAATCACCTGTTTCGGTCCGGTTCTTTGTGTTCGATCTGCCATCAATCTGGTGCGGCGGTGGTTCAAGAGATCGGTCTTCGGAACTGCCCAAAATGACCAATAAATAATTTGCAAGTCTTTGTAATATTGTGGGCAGTTCGGTGTCGTAATTTATGAACATGAAAGGCCTAAATATCAATTCCCGGCGCCGTTCCCCGTTCCAGGTTGACATCTCTGATTCAACGTGGCTTTTTAAAGCCAAAATAAATTCATAAACCAGTACGTTCTTTAATCAAAAAAATCATGGCTGAATTCAAATTCTTCTGCCCGCGATGCGGCCAGCATATTTTGTGCGACTCCGGTCATTCGGGAATGCAAATCAACTGCCCAGCCTGCCAGCAGGCTATCATGGTTCCCCAGTCCCCAACAGTCGCTACCATTCCACCGCCTGCCCCGGTTTATTCCTTCCCTCAAAGCACTCCACCGCCGACCAGTCATCAGTATCCCGTTACACCTGTGGCTCAGCCTGCAGTTCCAATACAGTCGAATTTTGCGAAAAATGTATTTATCGTCCTCGCTTCAGTGCTTGGTCTGGTGCTTCTCGGTGTCGTTGGCTGGTATGGCTACTCCAAACTTGCATTTGGACATTTGCCGCCTGGTTCGGTTGCTGTTTGGTCGGTTGAAGGAAATGGAGTTGACCCGGTCGGTGGACACAACGGAGAAGTCATGCCGGGAGTGGGCTTTGAACCTGGCAAAGGCGGGCGCGCTTTCCATTTCACCGGCAACGACAACAGTTTTGTGAAGGTGGCGGATGCTCCCGAATTGCGGCTCACCAACGTATTGACCATCACTTTCTGGTTAAAAAAATTGCAGTTGCAGGGTCGTCCTTATGGGGAATGCATCGTCAATAAAGGCGGGGATTGGACCCGTGGCGAATTGAATTATGGGGTCGCCACGGATCATGAGTCGATCGGAACCGGGGTGGCATTTCTTTTCGCGGGCGGTAATCGGCACGCCGGCAGCATCACGGATACGGAATGGCACCATTGTGCCATTATTGCCACTAACGGGCAGCCTGACCCGGTTTTTTATATTGATGGGGAAATCCAGCCAATCAACCGGCGTGAGGGTGCCTCCACAATCAACTTGTTTCCTTCCACCGATCCGCTCTACATTGGGGCGCAAGTGGATGCCGCCAGTGGCTGGTTTTACTATAGTAAAACCAAGATCAGTGAACTGGCCATCTACAACCGGGCGCTTTCAGGCGAGGAAATCCAGAGGCTTTACGCTGCGCAGAAATAGCGGTGACCCGTTCCTGATAAAAACCGGAACTGGGTGGAAAAAGTCCTTGCATACAGGTGGCGAAGGCTGAGAATCACAGGAAAATCGTCAAATCTCCTCGCTGATCGTTGGCGAGAATCCATACATTCAGTTCTGCGGACAATAATTACGAGCCTGGGCATGAAAATGAAAAAACACCTCTTTTCTGCATTGCTCGGACTACAATGTATAGCATTGCCTTGTTGTGCAGCCAACTCCGACTTTAACATTCGTGACTATGGTGCGGTAGGGGATGGCATCACGCTCGACACAATCGCGATTCAGAAAGCACTGGACGCTGCAGCGGTAAGCGGAGGGCAGGTTTATCTACCCTCAGGCCGCTATCTTTCCGGGACGATTCAACTCCGGAGTGGTGTTACGTTTTATCTTGAAGCCGGAGCTCGGCTAATCGGCACCACCAATTTGAATGAATATCGGACACCGCAATCACGCCAGGGGAAATGGCAGAGGGCGTTGATTATTGCTGATAATGCCGATGACTTTCAAGTGATGGGCCAAGGAACCATAGACGGCAATAAGGTATTCGATCCGACCGGTGAAGAACACAAGCGAGGTCCACATGCTTTCAACATGGTCAACTGCCGGAAGTTCACGTTGCGTGACTTTTCTATAGTGGATCACGCCAACTACGCCATTTTCTTTCAAGAATGCGATAATGTGGAGATTCGAAATGTGAAGATCTCAAATGGATGGGACGGTGTGCATTTTCGTGGGCAGCCTGGGCACTGGTGCCATAATGTAAATATAATCGGCTGCCATTTCTATACTGGAGATGACTGTATTGCTGGGGATTACTGGGACCGAACGGTCATTTCGGATTGCATTATCAACTCAGTTTGTAATGGCATTCGCCTTATCGGTCCAGCAACTCACTTGATTATCAACAACTGTTTGTTTTATGGACCCAGCACCCAGCCGCGAGAACAAGGCCGCAGGAACATGTTGTCCGGCATCCTGCTTCAACCTGGTGCGTGGAGCAAAACGCAGGGTGTTGTCGATGATGTTTTTCTGGCCGACAATACCATGCACAATGTTGCCTCTCCCGTAACAATCTGGAACAACCTTGGTAATACAATCGGTCATATCACCGTGAGCGGCCTGGATGCAAGCGGGATCGATAAAGCAGCCTTTTCGGCAGAGAGTTGGACTGAAGCACCCATTACTAATTTAGTATTGCAAAATATCCACGCAGAATTCAATGGCGGCGGCGAAGCCAGCCAAGCACAACAAGCTGTCAAAAAGCCCGGCTTTGATGTGCGTTCTCTGCCCGCTTGGGGACTCTATGCCAGAAATGTTCATGAGTTGACGATCGAAGATGTCCGCATGAGTTTCGCAACAGACGATTTTAGGCCTGTAGTTGTCGCCGATGGAGTGGAAAAGCTTAGGATCGAAAACTTTAGGTATCCCAGTCTGCCCGGAGTCCCCATCTCGATATTTACTACCAATGTGAGCCAATTCATAATGAATGGCACAAATGTTCACCAGTAACGTGCAGGAGGCTGTTCCAGAGAAAAACCGGTGATGGGCAGGAAAAAGTCCTTGCAAACTGGTGGAGCAGGCAGAGAATCGTGAAAACGGCTTCCATTTTTAGGACATGAAATCAAAAAGGAAGTCCGATTTCTAGCGGGATGGCGTTGATACTCAAACGCGAAGAGTAAAACAACAACTTGATCCGGCGTTAACGGAAAATGAGGAACATGTGATGAATACACTTAGCCAGAAGCAACAACAGCGGCGAAAAATACAGACGCAGCCCGGATTCCTTGCCGCGCTGGATCAAAGCGGCGGCAGCACACCCAAGGCGTTGCTGGCCTATGGCATCAAGGAAGGCGCTTGGTCCAATGACGATCAGATGTTCGCGCTTGTCCACCAGATGCGTGCTCGCATCATCACCAGCCTTAGTTTCAACGGTGATCGGATTCTCGGAGCAATCCTTTTTGAGGGAACGATGGACCGGGACATCGAGGGACAACTCACAGCGGACTATCTTTGGAACAAGGAGCGAGTTGTGCCGTTTCTAAAAGTGGACAAGGGGCTTGCCGAAGAGAAGGACGGTGTTCAGCTGATGAAATCCATGCCGGGCCTGCCGGCACTGCTTAACAAGGCCAACGCGAAGCGCATCTTCGGAACTAAAATGCGCTCCGTCATCAACCAGGCCAACGCCAGCGGCATCAGGGCAATTGTAGGCCAGCAGTTCGAGGTGGCAGCGCAAATTCTTTCGGCGGACCTCATGCCCATCATCGAGCCTGAAGTGGACATTCATTGTCCGGACAAGGCCGGAGCCGAGACACTACTCTTGGCTGCCCTCAACGAAAAACTGAACACACTGCCAGCTAATCACGAGGTCATGCTCAAGCTGACGCTGCCGGAACAGGACGACTTCTACGCCGAACTCATCAAGCATCCTAGGGTTTTGAAAGTGGTCGCATTGTCAGGAGGTTATTCTCGAGACGCAGCCAATGAACGCCTCAACAGGAATCACGGTGTCATCGCGAGTTTTTCGCGGGCGTTGGTTGAAGGTCTGTCGGCCCGGCAATCCGACGCGGAATTCGACTCAATACTTGATTCAGCTATTCAGAGCATATACGAGGCATCCATCACATAAACCAGGGTACATGTTTCTAATTTTGCCATCAATCCAGTGCGGCGTTCTTGACCATGAACCGCCCCGCACTATGCTCTCCAAGTCAAAGGCCACCGTTCAACAATCGTGGCTGTAATCGAATCCTGGCTGGTTGGATAGTCAACGCAATTTAAAACGCATATATTTGCCGAGCTTCTTTAAAAACAGCCCAGTCAACAACAGAAATATGAATTGTTTAGCTGTATCAATATAATTGTGCGGCCGCCAAGGATTTAAGATTAGGTTTTGGCCTCCAGCATTCACAAACTGGGCGTTGTAACTGAATGCATAGCCAACTGGATTCCTCGCACCTCCACCCCGGCTATTCCTGCCCAGCCCATACCTGATTTGGGCGAGAGCGAACTTGCCAATCTGCTTTAGCCTCGTCCTGTCCAACAACCTCAATGCTCCAGGAACGAATGGCTTGTTGTGTAGGGCCTTAAATCCAGCCGCCCAACACATCGGTCTAGGTCCAATCTCTCCACCCTTGATCCTGCCAACACCCTGTGCCACTAGCTTATGTTTTAGTGATGCCATAGCCTGATCCTTGGTAGCCAGAATGGGCCTTTCTTGGCTAGCCATCCTGAGCCGGTATTTTAATTCCGACGTCTTTTTCTTCAGTTTTTTGACCTCCTTTTTAGCGGAATCGGGTTTTGGTCTCATCAAACCATCATAACGAACCTGGTAGCCCACGAATTGCAGCCACGGAACACAGCCAAACCACTGCTTGCCCGACCAGCGATACGGGGCTTTGCTTTTGTTATCCCAGTGTTTCTTCCCGTAAACGACAGTGCGTTCCGGAGTGTGATACGGGAGCTTAAGGATATCCAGTTCATGTAGATAAGCTTGGAACACGGCCCGGCAATCCTTTTTAACAGGCGAGAGCAAAATCATGTCGTCACAATAGCGGTAGTAGTGGATCTCTGCAGTTTGAATTTCCCGTTGCCTTTCCACGCATTTGTCGGCCGCGTCCAGAATAAGATTTGCAATGACGCCGGAAATTGCACCCCCTTGAGGCACCCCGATCCTCACCGTCATGAGGTCTGTGTGGTGTTTATGTAGCGCTTTCAACGGCCAGGGAAAATAGCCATCTTCGTCCCTCTGCCGTAAACGTGGACCGGCTTCGCCCAAAACATTAACCGGAAAACTGTAGCAGTTCAGATATGCCCTGAAGATCTGGTCTGCACGAATGTCTAGGTCTGCGCCGACTGCAGCTTGTCGGAAAGCTGCCAAGGCAACTCCATGGTCAACAGTATCAAAAAAGCCGCGAATATCACATTCCGCCACAAACAAATCACGGGTCGGGGAATTATGTTTAAGATCATATACAGCGTTCAAGGCATCGTGGTGGGTCGGTGCCCTGCCTCCCCTGCGTACCCGGAACGCATACGAAGAACTGGAAAATCTCGAATCCAGCGCATCACGGAGATACCGGGCGAAGAGACAGAGAATCAGGTTGTCGGCGAGGGTGAACTGGCACAATGCACGGTATTCATGCCCTTTCTTGATCTGCCAATTGATCAACGGTGGGATGAATTCAAACGCGTGACCGGCCAATACCCGCGTTCGAATAGCGACGATGAACCGGTTCAGATTACCTACCCAAGGCTGAGCTTGCGACCGATGCCGCAACGCCCTTACCGCATTTTGCAGGGATGTCAGGTCCGGATTTATACCCGCTTTCCGATTTCGTGGCCGGAAAGCCGCCCACTGTCTCCGACTAGGCAACAATTGATAGAGCTGACTGTCGGGATCCGTTTCTGGCATGTCACCGATCAAGCGCGCGACGTATTGCCGGTCATTCCTGGAGTCGGCCTGTTTCACACGCTCCTTGCAGAGGTGGCTGATGATTTGGTCATCGCTAAAGTATTCGGCGAGTGTTGGCATAAAGTGGAGGGAAAACTGGTTGCGGAATTATATCGATTCCCCAAATATGTCCCAGACTGGCTGGTGCCGTAGCAACTTGCTTCAGCCAGTAAGCGCCGACGAAAACTAAATCTCGACGCACGCGACCAGTTTCCCCAAATTGTCTTCAGGCTTTAGTCGGTTTGGACCGATTCCCAATACCGACCCGAACCGAAGCTTCCACCATTCAGCTCCGCAGCGTTTTGTAGTCTAGCACCCCATCATTTCTGATAGCGGGTTGTATCGCTCAATATTTCTAGTTAATATCCTGGGATCTTCCATTCAGAAGGCGGCAATTCATCTTCCAACCCAATCAAGTATTCCAGGATCACAGACTTATCCAGGTGCCAATAACGGTCTGGGATGGTAACGAACTTCCAGTCTGGAGCGGGATAATTGTCTTTAATTGCCGCCAGGAGACTTTTTAGCGCAGTTTCATTTACCGGCTGATCGTAAGGAACGTCAAATTCTATAAAATAGTAAACTTGAGTTAGAGCCGGAGTATCAATAGGCATGTTTGACGTCATGTAGGCATAGGTAATAGTCTTTTTCTTCCCAGCCGTCCCGTCTAATGTCTTAATCTTGTTTATATCACTCATATTCTTTTGTTGTTTTTTTTGAGACCCGTGACTGTTTGTTAGTTATCTGGAGCCCGCAATCTCACCGGTCTCACCTTAATTACAGCTCCAGAAGTTGTTGTCGTTTTTTTGCACCCCGCCTCCTCGCTGTCCAGCCCGCCATCATTTCTGATAGCGGGTGTGGGGGTTGACCTCGTCTATATTTACACATTGGCCTAATTATCGGACTGCAATTGTTCAAATGACAGTTGTTGTCCCACGCCTAGTCCGTGAGTAAACCATGCAGTCGCGAACCAGGAGCTTGATTTCGCAACATTATTCGGCGTTTCAAAGTTCACGCGCTTGTCAAACAGGATCACCTCCAACCCATATTCTTTAAACAGTTTTTGGCGTTTTGCAGTTTCAAAAGTCGTGAGCGGAAGCAAAAGCGCGAATGGCTTCCCTAAACGGTAGCACCGTTCAAGAAAAGATTGCTTGAGACTGAACGGCGGATTGGTAATGATTCAATCCCACTTGATGCCCGGCTCGCCATCCAGAAAATCATGCGCCGGCTTGTCAATCACGTCAGTCCCGATCACGTTGTATTTGCGTTGGGCTAGCTCATTGACAAGGTTGCGTTTCCCCGCAGCTGGCTCCCATATCATCCAGTTTTTTGGCAGGTATGGGTAGAGCGGTTTCAAAGCTATCGGAGGAGTTTGAAAATCATCCGGGCGGGCTTTTGCTGGTGGTGGTTTCATAGTTGTTGTTGTTTTAATTTGAGACTTGAGACTTAACGTTAAACCTCCGTGTTTACGGGTATCACAGTCTCACCGGTCTCACCCCGATTCCGGTTCCAGCTTTTGTTCGCGTCCATTTGCACTATGTTTTTCTCGACCAGCACAGCCTTGTCGCGAAAAAACGTGGCTCGTGAATATCCGATCTCCGTCGCGGCCTTGAGCCATTCCGCCGTGGTGAGGGGACCTTCATCGAGCAGGCTGACCAAAGGCTCGTATTCGTCCACTTCCGCCACCTCGGTTTTAAGATCCGCAGCTGACAGGTCCGGGCGTTCCACCATGACCGGATACTGCCATTCAATAACGAACGGTGATTGCGGAGCCAGATTGCGCAGACTCATCTCAACGACATAACAATTCTTCTGCTGGTGTTCGGTGAGCGTGATTATCGAGTCTGCATCCCGGGCGAAGACACCACTGCCAGACATACGGTCGATCTGGTTTTTCTTGGCCGCGTTACCTTTGGTGAAGTGGTGGGCGAAAATCACCGCCGCACCGGTCGCCTCCACAAGCTGCTCAATCTGGTTGCACAAGGCTCCGACGCTGCTGGCCGTGTTTTCCGATTTGCCCACCATGGTCTTGTAGATTGGGTCCAGAATACATAGCTTGTAGTTTTCCTTGAGCGCACGTTGGATGATGCTTACGAGCAATGTTTCAAAATCAGCCGTCTGGCCGCGCAAATTCCAGATCGCCAGGTTGCTGAGGTCAGCATGCCCCTTGCGCTTTTGGATGATTTTTAGGCGGTCGGCGATGAACTCGCGGCGGATCTCAAAATTGATGAACAGCACCTTGGATTTCTGTGTTTTGTATTTCAGAAACGGTGTCCCCGTTGCTACGGCGGTGGCGAGGTCGAGGAGAATCCAGGTCTTGCCCACCTTGCTCCCACTAGCCAGAACCGCTTTGGTGCCTCCATGTAATACACCCTCGATCAGTTCTGCGGGTTTTGCTGATTGGTCGATAAGCAAGGCTGGGGCTAGGTCAATATCGGGGAGGCGTTGTTCGACTGTTTTGACGATGAGTGATGCCGGAACCACTGTCTGTGGCTTGGGCACGGACAGGATGGGAAGCGGCAACGGCTTCGGTATATTTGAATTATTCATTTAATTTGTTGTGTAGACCGCAGCCACCATTGAGATGGCTGCGGCTACTTTTGGTTTACGCTTCGGTTGCGGGCATCACTACGCTGACGGCGGGTTTGGGACGACCGCCGGAGCCGGCTTTGTGGAACACCACGATTTGGCATTTCTGGCCGGCCAGAGTGTTCAAATCGATACCTTCGGCAGCTTCATCGGTGGTGAGGCTGCGACCGAGGATCGTCTCCGTATCGGTACGGAGCGGCGAACCGGCGGCAAAAGACACCGGATTATCCTTGAACAATTCCTTGTCGTAACCGTTGACCTTGAAACCAAAGACGAACTTCGTCGGCTTAGCTTCATTGGGCTTTGCGGTTACGGAACTGACTGTTGCATTGAAGGTGCCTTCAGCGAGAACCTGCACCTGCTTAACTTTTACTATCATACTGTTTTGCTATTGCCACCGTCTTTATTCCGGCGCGTGTGGCGAATGATTATTCCGGCGGTTCACAAATTTGAAATGGCTTGGATGGAACCGAAAAGGCCAAGCCAAGTTTTTCACTGGTCGGTTCCCTCCTTTGTTTCATGCACAATCTGACTGGCCGTGGTTTTTACCAGCGGCAGGTTGCCAGCAGCGCTAGTTGCTGCCGACGTTTGGAGGCTGACCCCCAAAATTGCTGTGTTGCCCATCGACTGCGAGGCGAGGGCAGCAAAAAGGAAAAGGAAAACCATGACGCTCCCCTCCTGCAAAAACGAGCGGAGGTAAGCCATAAGGGAGTCGTAAACCACCAGACGCACGGCCTTGGTCTGCCCGCGCTTGCGGAGGCTGATCGACTTGACCGGAGGACGGAAATTATTCGCGGCACACGGCAAGACCAACTCGTTCATTTTTGAACGGGTCAATCCGCAATGCGGGCAGAGAGCAGGGCTCTTGGGCAGGCGGATGAATTCCGGCGTGTATCGGAAGGGAAGGGCGGCACCAACCGGAGCATCAGTGAACCCCATAGGGTCTTTGCTAACCGCATTTTTTGAAATTTGAATTTCCATACACCCCATGAAACTCAAAGTGTCGGGGGATGGATTTGCTCACGAAAAATGGTTGAGACGAAAAAGGCGGCCCCTATGCGAGGCCGCCAAAACATACCGATGTGATTGTTAATTAAGTTGTTAGAAATGCGTCAATGATCCAAAAGAAAAGAAGCCCATTTTGAGACTGCATTGGGAATTTTTTTCGGGCTGCTCATACCTTGCTCATACCTTGCTCATGAAATGCCCGTTTAGGCTAAAAAATCTATGTGCGAACCCTTCTCACGTCAAAATCCCAAGCGTTCTCTGTCAATCACCTCCTGCGGGTCATACCCGCCATCATCAGATGTTGAACTATTTGGTTTTTGTCCCGAACTATACGGCTCCTCTTCCCTAGAATTGTTTTCAATGTTACCCCCTGCTGGAAATAATCCGACTTCGGAATCGCCAATAACCGCGCGCCTTGAATGCCACCCCGAACCCAACTTGTAGCCTGGGTTCTTCCGATCTGCTGTAACCACGCTGTCCGCGTCAATTCCGAGTTTGCGCAACCATCTTGAAAACTGCTGACGAAAACTTTGCGCAAGTCTTTTGGAGTCGTCTTGAATCCGTTGGAAATCTGCACGCGCTTCTTTTTTCAATTTAATTTCGCTCCAATCTGGATGTTCCTCTTTCCAACGCCCAATTTCAAAAAGCGTGGCAATGGTCGCAAAATCCAAATGGCTTTTTCGCACCGAGTAAAGTCCGTCGTCTTTGGTGAACATCTTGTCCAAGACTTCGGCGTAGCGAGTTTGAACCAAGTACTTTATTCCAGATGGCAAAATCAATGATCTGATTGGTAAATCATATCGGAACGGACCTTTTAGGAGGTTCCCGTCCAGTTGGTTCACCTGCGACTTTTTCAAATCGCTTTTTTGGAT
>Ga0302280_1001645_pt1 | contig 18066 bp, 36 predicted proteins | sample III_Fen_E1_1_FD_198771 | JGI IMG/M metagenome (GOLD analysis project Ga0302280, IMG submission 198771) | Peat permafrost microbial communities from Stordalen Mire near Abisko, Sweden - III_Fen_E1_1 | ecosystem: Environmental > Terrestrial > Soil > Wetlands > Permafrost | place: Sweden: Abisko... | reverse complement strand
ACAACATCTTATATTCGCGGTATAACAATTAATGATGCTATAATTTTTATTGATGAGGCGTCAAGTTGTAATGAACATGAAATCTCAAGTATTTTAACTCGTTGTGGAGATAATTGTAGAATTATTGTTTCAGGCGATTATCGTCAAAGCGATCTTGAAAAAGATTTTGAAAAACAAGGATTTATAAAAGCCTTAAAAAGATTGAAAAAGATGAAAGAAGTTTCATTCGTTGAATTTGGTATTGAAGACATTTGTAGATCAGAATTTGTTAAATCTTGGATTTTATCAGAATTTGACTAAATTTACACATTATGTTATAATGTGAAATGAAAGGATATATCATGAAAAAAGGTGAAATGCTTAGCCAAGCTATTTTAATGGCAACTACAGCTCATCATGGTCAATTTGATAAAGGAGGTAATCCTTATGCATTACATCCATTACGTGTAATGTTTTATACAAAAAGTGATGATGAAGAAGTGCAATGCATTGCACTTCTTCATGATGTAATTGAAGATACTAATATTACATATGACGATTTTAGAACAATTGGTATGAGTGAACGAGTTATTACTGCTGTAAAATGTCTTACAAAAATTGATGGGCAAACTTACGAACAATATAAAGAAGCAATTTTCTCAAATCGTGATGCTATGAGAGTTAAATTGGCTGATCTTCGCCACAATAGCGATATTCGGCGTTTGAAAGGGATAAAGCAAAAAGATATAGAACGTCTTGTTAAATATCAAACTCTATATCTTCAAATTGAAGAAAAGCTTGGAACACCAAAAGAGAGTTTTCTTTTTATGCACGAGGAGGAATAATTATCCGTAATTTATCAGTATATCCAATTACAACTTTTGAGAAGTTAAATCTTCTAACTCAATATTTTAATGAATGGAAAACCGAACAAGAAAAATCATTGTCTTGTGGTGATCCAACAGGAGTTATTCTTCACGAAATAATGTTAGATATTCAACGAATTTATAATAAGAAAGAACAAACTTACGCATAGTGGCTTATCTAGATATAAAATTTGATCTAAAATTAGACACAGTAAATATCAATGGTTTTAGAAATTATATAACACCAAATGGTGAAAAATATAAATCTGTTACAACTATGCTCAAAGATTTTGGAAAAGAAGGTCTTGATCGCTGGAGGGATAGAATTGGACATGAAGAAGCAGCTAGACAAACAAAACAAGCAGCCAATTTCGGTACAATCATTCACAATTTATGTGAAGCCTATGTTAAAGATGAACCTCTTCCAAATTTAAATCCAATTGAAAGAAAAAGATTTAAAGGACTCAAAAAAGTTATTGATGAAAGAATAGGTGCCATATGGGCATCAGAAGTTGCCTTATATTCTCATAGATTAAAATTAGCAGGTAGAACTGATATCATTGGTCTATTTGATGAAGTTCCAAGCGTAATCGATTATAAAACTTCCAAAAAATTAAAATTGGACAAATATGTTTTAAATTATTGGTGTCAATTGGCATGTTATGGAATAATGTGGGCCGAATTAACCAAAGATCAAAATCTTCTTCCAAAACAATGTGTTCTAATTATTAGTGTTGAAGATGAAGTTGAACCCCAAATTTTAATCAAATCAATGAATGAATGTGTCAAAATTTTATACGCATATCTTGAAGAAATTAAATGGTTTGATACTAAATAATACACATTTAACACAAGGAATTTTAATTATGACATTATCAACAATTATTACTTTTGTAAGTCCATTTTCGGGTTGGGTTATTGCAGCTCTTGTTGCATCAATTGTACCTTATATATGGCAATTTCTCCATCTTCAAGCGGGAGATGTTCGTAGGGCCTATCTTAGTGATGCAATTACAAATGCTCTAAATTATGCAGTATCTGTTGCTGCCAAAAATCCATCAAGTACCGATTTAGCATCTGTTCGTGATGACGTTATTAAAACAGCTGCTGCTTATCTTAAAGAATTGACCCCCGAAGCTTTGGCTAAATTGGGTGTTACTGATGCTGGTTTAAGTCAGCTTTTGGAAGCAAAATTTGTACAAGGTTTAGATAACCTCTCTGATTTGTTTATTAAATTAGCTCCAGGTGGTGCAAATGTTCCTGCAGCAAATGTTGTAGTTACAACTTCAAAACCTAAACCAAAATAAAGTCCTCTTCGCTGGTTTAGAAAAAAGAGGGGAAACCCTCTTTTTTGTTGACAATTTTTCCCAATATGTTATATTACATGAAAGGAGAACTAATCATGAAAATTATTTTTGAAATTTTGTTTAAGTCTGGTGTAGAAAAGACTTATGAACAGAAAGTTTCTGATAGTGATCTTATCACCATTGGTCAAGAAAATCTTAAAGATGGTGTTGGACAAATAAGAAATTATGTCGAAAAATCATATAAAAATGAAACGGGAGAAGCGATTCTTGCCTTAGAAAATGGAAATCGTGTAATTAGACTCGATGATACGTCTATGATTACAATTACAATTGAAGAATAAAAATGCCTTACATTGAATTTGAAAAAATGATGGAATTTTCCGCCCTGGAAAATCTTATTCCGATTCCAATAAGAATTCGTGCATTTGTTTCCCGTGATGGTGAAGTAGAAAATGTGCGAATTTTTTATCAAAACGGTGGACAATTTGATAAAAATGATTATAATGTGATAACCCAGGATGAATGGGATTATCTTGAGCAAGAATGTTTAGATCATACAAGGGAATATTGAAATGATCCGAGGTTATCGTAAATATTATTTACATAATGAAACCTTGGGTGATGCAAAAATCCATTTCAATTATGAAGGAGAGACGGAAATGAATAAGCAAGAAATTAAAACTGAAATCAAGCGTCTTCAAGAAGCTTTGGTAAAAATTGAAAAAGAAGAAGCTAAGAAGAAATGGCCAATTACTACAAAATTCTATCTTTATAGTAATAATGATAATAATTCGGCATTAGGATTCAGTCTTGGTCTTTCTGATAATGCGATAGAACAGTTTAAATATTGTGGATATGAAATCGAATTCACTCTTTTTGTAAATGAAGATGGTACTTCATATGCCACTCATGTTGATGGAATTCAGCTTGTAACACCTTTGAAAATGAATTAAGATAGAAAATATGAAATTTTTACAATATTTAATTCCCCTAATTATTCTTTTGTTTATATGTACAATTACAATATGTTTGGTTGACTATTTTACTGATGGTTGTATAGTAGATTATAGTACTATTGTTGGATACCCACAGAAAAATGGAACCACAATTTATCAACATGGTGAAATTTGTCATCAAATGTTAATTCATACAAAAGCAGGAAAAGAAAGACAAAATGAATAGTTGACAAGATCAAAAAGATGGATTACTATACTAAATAAGAAAGAGATTATGTGGTTTATTAATAACACTCGAAAGAGGATTAATAATTTAGTTTTTTGATGTGAAGATTGGAAAGATCGTCCATCTGGGAACGTGATCCGATACAATGCTTAAAACACATATAATTGAGCGGGATTAGGAAATTGGTAAAGTCGCTTGGTCTAAACCCAAGAGTTTTAGGAGTTCAAATCTCCTATCCCGCACCAAATTTTTATATTATGCCTCTGTGGTGAAAATGGCAATACACGCTAGGCTCAAACCCTAGTCCTTAAATGGTTGCAAGTTCAAATCTTGTCAGAGGCACCAAAATATTATGGCCCATTGATGAAATTGGTAAACATGCTGGACGGCTTAAAGTAGAGTATGATAACTCTATAGAACAATTATATATTGAAGGTGCAAATCCTGAATAAGCAAAAATCAAAATCCAGTGCTTCGGCTTCTCGGTTCGAGTCCGAGATGGGCTACCAAATATTATGCGAGGTTGATGGAATTGGGATACATTTCCGTTTTAGAAACGGAAGCGAAATAATAGTAGCATAAGGGTTCGACCCCCTTACCTCGTACCAATATTTTCTTTAGAACTAAATAAGTTATATGCCAAGGTGGCTCAGCGGCGACGGCACCAGTTTTGTAATCTGGAATAAGGTAAATCCTAACACCGGGAGTTCGAATCTCCCCCTTGGCTCCACAATTTTATCATGAAAGTATATAATGAATCCAAATTTAACTTATCAATCTTATACTGAAACTGCAGTTGAAGATTTTGGTGTTGATACTCTCTTAAATCAATTTAAAGAAAAACAAACTGTAGATTTAGTTATTAATTTAAATATTAATATTAAAGAATCTGTTTCGAATATTATTTCAAATTTAAGATCTTTATTTTCAATTAATTCTTTGGATATTTTAAGTCCATCAAAATTTGTAATTCAAAATAAAACTTTATTTATGGTTTGTAATATCGATAAAGTTAATAATCCGTTTGGTATTATTAATAGGAAAATTGATATTACAATTTTCGGTTTAGTCTTTGATGTCGAACAAATTTATCGTAAAATTGAAGAAATTTATATTTTAACCAATAAAGAAAATTTTGTCTACTGGTTTTTTAAAGGAAGTAACGGACTCCAATCTTCATCATTTCCTTTAGAAAATCATTATAATTTGAAAAATGAATATTATCCATTTATTCCAAATGTAAATGAATATGTTGATAGTTTTCTTAATAGTACAGAAAATATATTAATATTTTTAGGTCCTCCGGGGACTGGTAAAACTAGTCTTCTTAGAAATATGTTAACTAGAGGTGATGGTTGTTGTTATGTAACATATGATGATATTGTTATGCAAGATGATCAATTATATGTAAACTTTCTTTCAAATTCGGACGCCAATTTTCTTGTATTAGAAGATGCTGATCTTCTTCTAAAAGATCGTCTACATGATAATAATCGGGTTATGTCTAAAATTCTTAATGCGGCTGATGGTTTAGTATCTTTTGAAAACAAAAAAATGATTTTCACTGCTAATATTAATGATATTAGACAAATTGATGAAGCATTAAGACGTCCTGGACGTTGTTTTGATATTGTTAAATTCAGATCTTTAACTTATAATGAAAGTTTAAAGGTGGCGGAATTAAACAATATAACTTTGGGAACAACACCTCGTGAATATTCTTTGGCGGAAATTTTTAAACAAAAAACTTGATTTTTTATCAAAATAATATATAATGGATTTATGATGAACATTGCGAATGAAGCTTGGTTTCAAGATCAACGACTACAAGATATTTTCGACATTTTTCGTACTAAGGGCGGAAAAGATTGTGTAAGAGTCTGTGGAGGAGCTTCAAGAAATACGTTATTAAAACTCCCTATTAATGATGTTGATTTAGCCACAAAAATTCCTGTTGAAAAAGTAATTGAAATTTTTAGAAATACACTTGGATTTAAAGTACAGGAAACTGGTCTTTTGCATGGAACCGTAAGTATTTTTAGAAATGGTCTTTGCGTGGAGTCTACGACACTTAGAAAAGATTTGGAAACTGATGGGCGTCGTGCTACAGTAGAATTTACCAATTCTTGGATAGAAGATGCAAAACGTAGAGATTTTTCAATGAATACAATTCTAATTGATGATCAGGGTAATGTACATGATCCACTTGGTCATGGAATTGAAGATTGTTTAAAAGGAAAAGTGATTTTCGTTGGCGATCCCGAAGAAAGAATCAAAGAAGACTATCTTCGTATATTGCGTTATTTTAGACATATGGCATATTATGGAAAAGGAATGCCCGATTTTGCTTCTGAAATGGCTTGTGCAAAATATAAGAATTATCTAAAAGAACTTTCAAGAGAACGAATTTCCAAAGAATTTCTAAAAATTCTAGAGATTGATAAAGGTCGTTTTATTGTTCGAGACATGAATAACCTTGATATCATTAAAGAATTTATTCCTCATTTTAAAGGTCTTGATGATTATCATGGTCTTGTAATTCTAAATGAACGTTGGGGAATTAAATCGGATGATATTCTTAGACTTCGCAGTATGATTCCAAATAATCTACAAGCGATTGATGATCTTTGTAAAGCCATGCGGCTATCAAATATTACAAAAAGACGTCTAAGAAATACTATAATTTCCGATGCTAAAATGGTTCTAGATTGGAATGAAAAAACAATTCGTAAAGCGCTTTATATTATGGGTAAAGAAGCATATCTTGATCAATATAAACTACTTTGGGCCACCAAAGGGGATAAAAAACCATCAGAACACGTGATTAATTATATTAATAATTACACAATTCCCAATAGACCAGTTACGGGTGATCATCTAATTAAAATGGGTTATGAAACAGGTAAAAAACTGGCTAATAAACTCAAGGAAATTGATGACAAATTTATTGAATCTGATTTTACAGCAAATTATGATGAATTAATTGGAGTTTAAAATGAAAGAAACATTTGATATTAAAGTTAAATTAAAATCGACCAAAAAATCACAAGATGTTGAACATCCTGACGGATATAATTGTATAGATATAATTATACATAGAGATAATACTTTAAGTATTCTAATATTAGAACACAAATCAACAAAAGAGCTTTCATTAGCAACAGCTATTTTATGTGAAGATGAAATGGGAAAATATTGGAAATGTGTTGACTTCGATGAAGTTATAGAAGCAACTTTAATTGATGATTATATTACTATAATATTAGCCACTAAAATGTGGTTAGAAAAAAATGCTGATTTTAAAAATATTTGTTATAAAATGAAGGAAACTATATGAATACTGAACCTATTCGATGGGTTGATAGAGATTTAGATGAATATGATTATATTCATGCATTTTTTGGAGCTAAAACAGGTATCGTTTTAATTAAAGATCCAGATCATTTTGATAGCAAACACATTTTCTTCAAATTTATTGAAAAAGAGAATGATGTGTGGTATGAAATGGAATATGCCACAAATTCTTTTTATCTTCCCGATACAATTAACGTAATGATGAAATGTCAAAATTGGTTAAAGACAAACTGTAAAAAAGATGGTAAATTTGGTTTTGATGTAAATGACTAAAATTTCAATTGGCGCATATGTTGTTGATGTAAGATCGGGTGCACCAAAAGAAATGCTTGTTGTAGAATATAATGATTTTGGTATGTTAGTTTGTGAATGGAAACGAGATAATAAAATATATTCTGATATATTTTCTCCTGATAATTTATTCATATCCAGATGGCCCAAAGATTACAAAAGACCAGAGGAAGCATAATGTTGATATTAGTACATGAAGAAGATGGAGCTAAAATTTATCGTACAGATGATTTTCCTCCAAAATTTGAATTATATCAAATTACATATGATTCGAAAGAACAGTATAGCGGAATTTTTAATAAATTTGAAGATGCAATAAAAACAATTAAGACTTGGACATAAAATGAAAATATTACAGATGAGCGATTTACATTTGGAGCACGCTCGGCAAGAACCTATTATTCTTCCAAATGAAGATGAATATGATATTGTAACTCTTCTTGGTGATATTTCAAATCGTTATCAAGGGGTTGCATGGGCCAAGAAAAAATTTCCAAGGAATAAACCTGTATTATTCCTACTAGGAAATCATGAACGGTATGGTCATGATTATAATGATATACAAGAAGAATCAAAAACTTGGTCGGAAGATAATATTGTTGTTCTAAATCCTGGCTGCTGTGTAATTGATAATGTAAATTTTGTGGGAGCTACACTCTGGAGTGATGCAATATTATCGGGATACAAATATGATCCTTATTATATTGAACGTAGTATTTCAGATTTTCACGTCATACGTGATAATAATCAAATGTTTTCTGTAAAAAGAATGCAAGAAATATATGAACAAGAAGTTCAATATATTAAAGATAGTATCAGATCCGATATGAAAAATGTAATCCTTACTCATTTTATGATGTCTCAACAATGTATTGATCTAAAATATTTAGGTTCAAATCTAAATTCATATTTCTGTAATGATTTAGATTATATTTTGAATGAGAACAAAGATAATATTTTGTATTGGGGTTATGGTCATACACATGCACGTAATACAATAATTCATAAGGAATCAGAAATTCCTATGATTTGTCATGCAAGAGGATATCCTCTTGAATTAGATACATATGTTCCTTTAATTGTGGAAATTTAAAAATGAAATGGATTCATAAACTTTTTGAATGTGAAGAAACTCCTCAAGTAGCTTATAAAAGTTCTTTTAAAAAGGAAAAAGAAATGACCGAAGATATTACATGCGAAGAATTACAAAAAGTAGAACAAAAGAAATTTTTGGAACAACTTTTATCTGAACAATTTCCAAAAATTAATAATGATCAACTTCTCCAATTAACAGAATATAAGATAGACCATCAAAAAGATCTAAAGTCATATTATTTTCATTGTAAAAAGTGGAAAGATTTTATGGAATTTGAGATTACTCGTAATGGAGTCGATCTTGCTACCATTCTTCATTTAAATAATCCAGGTCAAATTAAGATTAATAAAATTGGTTCTACTGCAAATTTAGAAGGATGTCGCCCAATTGTTTATGATTTTAAATATTATGAACCCAGAGGAATATATAAATTACAATCATATTTTATGTTGTTAGAATATCAAGATTCATGGAGGCTAAATAATAAAAAGGACGATGTTTCATTTCCAAAACATGGAGTAAATGGAGTTTGGAAAATTAATGTACAACCATATAAAAAAATTGGATATAAATATCCAATTTTTTATCTCGATACCGATGATGCAAAAAATAACATAAACCTTGGAATGAATTATTATAATTCCAAAAGTAAAAGCGAAGGAATGTTTATATTAGATACTTTAAAAACTGCAGCCCAACCTGCTGTAGATGATACAATTAGATTTGACGGACCTAATGGAACATTATATGTTCCTCATGGAAAAATTGAAGAAGTTAAAGACAAAATTTTAACGGAGCTTGGAAAATAATGAATGAACCTTGGATCGAAAAGCGTATATGGTTTGATGTTACCCTTCAAAACGAAGGAGTAGATTGCACAATTAGAATATTAGCTTCTGGTTCAAATATCGCAGAAGATTATATAGAATGGATTAAAAAATATAATCCGAATATTGCTTCTATTGTTGACACTGGTCTAAGAGACGATTATAATATGGAAACTGGTGAAATTTTAACTAAATAAATTATGGAACATAAAATGTATAAATGGGAACAAATTGATTTTTTCTAGGCTATTTCAGCTTAGGAGAAACAAATGCAAAAACACAAAAGAGATTGGACTAACATTAAGGAAGTTACTGTTGTAACTATCATTAGTGGTATCTATGATTCTATAGCCATAAAAGAGGTTTATGATTCTCTTCTTGACGCCTTAAAAGTTTGGCATTGGAAAATAAATCTACAACCTGGAGATTATAATTATAATCCTTTTCATCAAATTAAATTTTATGATGAATTCAATTTAGAAATTCCAGATTGGAAAATTCAAGAAGTTATTCTTCAAAATCCACAAAAAAGAAAATATTATCGAAGACCTGGACGTTTTGTTTTTAGAAATGGTCCTGTAGAAGGAATTCATAATAGATATTGGAGAGGATGTTGGAGACATCCAAAAACAATTTCCGAAATTCGCGAAAACGATTTTATTAATTATGACGATGATTGTATCGAATATGATATTAAAGTTCGGGGAAATCGTAAAAAATCAAATCTTCCGACTTCTTGGGATGATGTATATCGTCATAAAGAGAAAAATTGGAAAAAACAACGAGATCATCAATGGAAATAAAATTTAATTTACATAACACAAATTCCATAAGAGATAGAATTTACATAAATAATATGTGTAAACGGAGACCATTATTGATTCGTGATAAAATGTGTGTTCAAGAAGTACGACAAATGGCTTTTCGAGGTCATCGTTTCTTTCATAATAAAATGGTAACGTGTATACCAAAATATTAATGATTATTTAAATGTTGATATGTTTGTTTTGAATTTGGATTTTTCCAAGATAATTTTTGTCTTTCTGAAGCATTCCTTATTGGAATATTGAATTTTTTGAGATATTGTTGTACGGCAGCGTTAGTGCAGTTTATTTTAATTCCTATCTGTCCAGCACTCAATTGTTGATTAACATATAAATCATAGAGTATTTCAGGATCACGCAGTTCATTTCTTCTACGTTGAAGATTTAATTTTTTAAACCATATATTAATTGCTGCTTCAGATACGCCCAACCTTTTTGCAATCTTACCTCTTGAAATTCCTTTGTTGGTTTCTTCAATTAATATATTTTTAAATTCTTCATCTGTTAAATTTAATTTGTGATAGAATGGATGTTTTTTTGGTTGTGATTCACCTCCATCGGTTCTATTATGAAGAATTCCTGTTCCAATATCTTTTCTACCATACCAACGAATTAATCTGCGTTCCAATGCACACGCTCCAATATCAGATAAATTTATCTCTAATAAAATAATATTATTTCTATTTCTAGGAAGTTGTGTTCCTCCTTCTTTTGTTCTATGATTAATCCAAGCACGATCTTTAGTTCCTTTACCAATATAATATGGACTTCCATCTTCACGTAAATATGCATACACATAATATCTATATGTATTTTTTTCTTCATTTAATTTTGTTAAATAGGTTCTAATAGACATTTTTTCCTCTTCAAAAGTTTCATAACTATTTATACATAAGTGTTGACAATATGATCTAAATACGTTAAAGTATTTTCTAACGGAGATAGAAATGGAACATTGGCCCTTCACGAATAATTTTGAAACTTGGATGGAAGCCATCCAAGGACGAGATGATTTCAAAATGTATGATAAAGGCGATTATTTCGTTTTTAACTATGTAAGCATTATGGCAGAATTTGATGATCCTGATGCACAAGCAATTTCTGATCATGAACGCCTAATGCGTTCTTTGCGCTTCAACATGCGTGGGACCATATTTTCAAAAGAAAAGGAACTTATTAGCCTACCATTTCATAAGTTCATGAATTTAAATCAAGGCAATCCAAATTCTTTCAAAAATCTTGATTGGTCTTCATATGAAGCTTATGACAAGCTTGATGGTAGCATGGTTCGATTTGTAAAGATTAATGGAAAAATCGAACCATGCACAAAGGCTGGAATTACTCATATGAGCCCCGATATTCAAACTTTTGTTGATAAAAATCCCGAATATTTGCGTTTTATTCAATTTTTAGGAAATGAATATACTGCAATTTTTGAATATGTTGGAAATCCTCTTCATCGGATAATTATTAATTATCCGAAAGAAAATCTTGTTCTTCTTGCTATTCGAGAAAACAGAACCGGAAAGTATTTTAATTATGAAGACCTTATTTGGTTTAATGATAAGTGGAATATTCCTATTGTAAAGCGTTGGGTGATTGAAGACGGTCAAAATCCCGAAGATTTTATCCAAATGATTACCGACTTAAAGGACGAAGAGGGTGTTGTTGTTCAATTTCCTAATGGCCGTCGCGTAAAAATTAAAGGTGATGATTACAAACTTTTACATCGTACTCGTAGTGCCATTGAAACTGAACGTTATGTATTTCAATGTATTATGTCTGATACCATTGATGACATTATTCCTTTGGTTCCTGAACATTATCGTAACAATCTTGAAATTTATGCCAAAGGTGTTGTAAAACGTTATAATGAGGTTTTAGGACAATATCATAATGAATTGGTTCCTGCTTTAGTTAATGCCAATGAAAAATATAAGATTGATGAAGTTGGTGAAGGTATGTTTGAAAACTCTGATAATCTTCGAGAAATGAATTCTCGTGCTGCTCGAAAGGAATTTGCTCTAAATGAAGAAGTAAGTCCTATTGCTAAGCGCATTGGATTTAAACTTTTTGAAGAATGGAATAATATTGAACTTTCTGGCTCGATTGAAGACAATCTGCGCGACATGATTGTTAAAGCTTGTGGTTCGACTAGTAAGTTTGAATCGGAAGTTCGTAAAAATATCTTCCAAAATGATCTTCCGATCTGGAATATTTGGGAAGGTAATAGTATTGAAGATGAATTGGAGGGAGAATTTTAATGAATATTACATTTAGTATTGACATTTCTGGTGGAAAGTATACAATTCAACAGTTATCTGACGGAACTTGTAGAATTCTACGTCATGGTGAACCGTGGCTTAAAGACTCCTGGTCTGGAGTTAATTGTATGATGGCAATGGCTTATGAAATAGAAGAACTTCGAGAAAAACTTCATCAAATAGGAGCTTGAAATGAAAGAACTTTTTATTCAAGAATGGGAACGTATATATTATGAAGCTTTAGATGCTGGTTTATCTGAAGAACAAGCAGAAAAACTTGCAGATGAAGGTGCATATCCAGCTATGCAAGATCGATATGCTGATCTTGTTGATCAAGAATATCAAAAACATAAAGACGCGGCTTAACAAAAAGGAACAAAATGACAGAAGTAACAGTAATTGATTCAACGGCACAAAATCAAATTAAATCTATTATTGAGAGAGTAGAGCGTCTCAATGAAGATGCTGATGCAGTTAAAAATGATTTAAAAGAAGTTTTTAGCGAAGCTAAAGGAAATGGATTTGATGTTAAGATTCTGAAACGAGTCATTAAACTTCGTAAAATTTCTAAAGCAGCTAGGGAAGAAGAATCGGCGATCTTAGATCTTTATCTTCATGCAATAGGCGAAATTTAAGTGGATTTTCGTATGATTAATCAAGTCATATTAAAACTTGAAGATGTTCAAGTTTGTAATAATCTACCATAACACAATATAGTTATGGATAGTGAAGATTTGTTAAGAATTATTGTAGAAACAAAACAAGATTTACAAGCTTGGATAAAATATGTAGAAAGTTCAATATGATTATAAAAGGAAATCTTTATTGCCACGAAAATTATCATATTGCAACTTCAACCGAGAATTTTGATCCCAATCTTCCATTTTATCAATTTGATGATGATTTATACATTGAAGGTGAAATAATATATTATACTAATGATTATTATGAATCAAATCCCGGAAGTTCTCGAGTTTATATTTATAATGATAAATTTGAATTTGAAACAACTGCTAATGTTCTAGTTACTGGCAAAATTTATGAAAATTTTAATTTAAATTGTCTTGACAACGATTCAGAAAAGAATATAGTTGATGTCGAGGAGATTTCAAATTGGAACACGAATCAAGAAACAATACCGATCTAAGTCACATTCCGTGGTTTTGGATGATAACTTTTGGTTTAATTTGGCTCAAAATTACGGGTAAAATTAATACTCCTTGGGTTATAATTCTTCTTCCAATTGTTGTTATATTTGGAGGATTATATTGGGCTTATGTATCAATGTGTAATAGGTAACAAAAAATGAATTATTTACTATGGAATTGTTCCTTTGTTTGGAATTATTATTTATCCAATTTATCTGTTGGGTAAATACACAAAAGGTTTTAGAAAATAATTGTCAATAAAATTCTGTTGGACAATGAAGGTAATCAGCCCTTTATCCTGCAAATTGAGCTAATGATCATCTGGCCAGAAGGGTCGTTATAAGATTTTAAGATATTATAAGTTGGAATTAGTACTCCCAACGAAAAATGTCTAGTTGAACTTAGGTTCTTCGCATCTGTGATTCCTCACACTAACAACAGAATTTTATTGACAATTATTCTCAATGTGGTATTATGAATTGAAGGAGAATTCAAATGACCATTGTAACTCGCGAAAGCCTGCAGGCTCTTTTGGAAAAAGATGAACTTCGCAATAAGGTTGTTGGACGGGCTTTGGTAGCTTTGTTTAAGCGCCAGACCGAAGATGAACGAGCTTCTAACATTACCAAAAATGTTAATCTACGAGGCTTTATGCCTTGTGATGCTCGACAAGGCTCCATTAGCGCCAAGACCTTTATTAAGCGAGGGGAATTGCTGGATTTCCAATTGAATCATTGGATGGAACAAACTTCCAAAGGTTATCCTCGTATTTGCAAGTATGTTCGACAATTGAATGAAATTGCTTTGGAAAAGAAAGCTGCTTGACATAACTCTAATAATTTGGTATATTAAATCATACCAACAAGGAGAGACAAAATGTTTTGGAAAGTTACATTCTCAAATGAAACTCCCGATCAATATTTCAAGGGAACAGAACGTACATATTATCTGTTCACCGCCGCGTTTATTATTCATAGTAAACATAATGATATAGTATGGTATAAAGCAGAAGTTGGTGGAATCGAACTTAATATTTCAAAAATTGACGAACAAGAATATCTTCGAGTCGAAAATGCCCAAAAAGAATGGCTAGATCAATATAAAGATTGTGATGAAGAAGATCTTGAATATATTGATGAATGTTGGGAACGTGAAGGTTTGACATATGCTTCAGATACCACATTTTATGGAGATTTTACACACATTGAACTGATGCATAATACGATTGTTTTTTGTTATGATGGTTGTAAAGTTCATAATACCTAAATCAATTCCTTCTAAATAGTTAAAAGCTGTTTAGAAGGAATTATCATGAACGACACTATAAACGAATTAGTCAAAGAATTAAAACCAACCAAAGATCTTACTTCCGAAGAAGCATCAACAATTGCTGTGCATCTTTTAGGTCAAGTACATTTAGTTAATAAATTGGTCCAAGAAGGACATGATTATCACGCCGAAGTTTTAAAAATGTTGGAAACTGGTGTAATTCTTCTTGGAGAGGAAGAAAAAGATGAAGTTACCGAAGATGTTGAAGTTGTACACGAATTAGCTAAACTTCCATTTGCTGTCCTACAAGATTCAAATATAAGATTCAATGGACAGAAAAAATCAATTGATGAATCATTTAATCCTATTCAAACTTTTGATACTTTAATCGAAGCCATTGAATATGCTGAAGAAAATGATAAGAATATTGTGGTAAAAATTGATTGGGATAATAATCATTATTCTCTATCTTATCTTAAAGAAAAAGATCCAATTTAACTTGACATAAATTCCCAATATGGTAAGATGAAAATCTAATCCATATTAAAAGGTTTTCCAAATGTTAAAAATAATCTATTATAGTGTTTCAATTTTAATTGGACTACTTTTTACAGCTCTATCTCTTTCCTTTACTATAATGTTTATCATGCATGATAAACATTCATCGATTGAATATTTTATTCTTGTATTTACGTGGTTGTATGCAGGAATTTTCATGATCATACATTCTTTGGAGAAACTAAATTAAAATTAAAGACGAAATCACATTTGCTTCTAAAAAAGCTCAGCAATATCTTTATACAAAAAATTCTGATCTATATCGACATTGGAATAGTGAATGTATTGCTCTCAAAGAAGCTTATGAAGCAGATTTATCAGCTAAAAAATATCAATTTGGAAAAAATAGATGAAACACAATCTTCCCGATTATATTGCTTTTTACGGAACACTCATTGCAAAATTTAGTTTAATCATCGTAATATTTGGATTAAACACATTTGGTTTATATATCCATGGAATGACCATTATTAATATTATTAATTTTTATATTTTAACTGGATTTGTAGTGTTTCAATTTAGCGATTCAATAAAACTTATAAAATGGTGGAAGGACAGACTAGATCTCCTAGTCCGGTTTTGAAATAACATCAATTATTTCATTACTTCTTATTTATATGTCTTGACATAATAATTATAAAATGCTATATTAATTTATGATTAAAAATCGAGACAAGAAGATTATTGACATGCTTTCGAAGCTCGCTGAGGATGTTGCTCCAGTTGGTGCAGCAAAGCTTGCATCTGCAGTAGTAATTGGTGGAAAGATTGTTTCCACGGGTATCAATCAAAATCAAATGCATCCTTTTCAAAGCCGGTTTGCAAAAGATCCTAATTACGCTTTTTGGCACGCAGAAACAAATGCGATCTATAATGCTTTGAAACGTGTTCACATTCAACATTTGAAGAATAGCACTTTGTATGTTGCTCGTGTAAAATATAATAATGCACCCCAACATGGCGGCGAAATGGTATCGGGTATTGCAAAGCCTTGCAGGCACTGTCAACGAGCTTTGGATTGGTTCCAAATTAAACGTGTAGTTTACACAACCGATGATGGTTCAATTGAGGAAATGGAGAGTTTGTGATGTTGGAACAAATTATAAATGATGAAATGTATAATGAAGCATATGGTAAAGGATTTTCCGACTATCATTTAGGTTGGACACTTTTAGAGAATCCATATCCTTTTGCAGATTCTCTTTTTATAGCTTGGGGCGATGGTTGGTATGATGCTTTTGATGAAGATGAAATGGAACATTGATGGAAGAATTAAATTGCGTTATTGGTGATTATCAGATAGGATATGATGATCGAAATGAACTTAGCTTTATAATTTTCTTAACTCATAATAAAGGCAACGGGTTTTACGTATTTCCTTTATCAAATTATTGCATTAAATTATTTCTAAAGGTTACTGAGTGTAAAGATATAAAAGATATTGTCGGAAAATATATCAGAATTCAACGAGATAATCATAAAGATAATTTTATACCAATTTTAAAAAGAATTTATCACATTATTAAAGATGATTGGTTTGCAACCGATGAATTATTTTGGATAAACAAATGAAGATCAATCGTGTAATATCGGGCCTTCAAACCGGAGGAGATTTAGCTGGTCTTTATGCTGCAGAAGATTGTAAAATCAAAACTGGTGGATATTGTCCAAAAGGATTTCGAACCGAAAATGGCCCAAATATAGAAGATGGCTTACGATTTGGTCTTGTAGAAACTAAAGAATCAAATTATCAAGTTCGTACCGAATTAAATATCAAAAATTCAGATCTTACAATTATTTTTGGGGATGATTCATCTTCTGGTTCAAAACTAACTAAAACATTTTGTAATAAACACGAAAAGAAATGTCTTTTAGTCCACGAATTTTCTAACGAAGAATTAGTTAATTGTTATCGAGCTATAACCGACTATTTTGGAAATGATTTAACAATCAATATCGCGGGTAATCGTGAAAGTGTCAATCCTGAAATTTTTAGGAAAACACGATATTTTTTAAATCTATTATTTTTACATTTAAACAAGGAAGATTAATGCCATATATTGCTCAATCTGATCGTGATTTATATGATAATATTATAGATGAACTTACCAATTCATTATTCACAGTTGATGATCAAAAAACTCCAGGTCATTTAAATTATATCATCACATCCCTTTTACTAAAAGTTTATGGTCGTAATATTCGTTATTATCAACATAATGAGATTATTGGTATGTTAGAATGTTGCAAACAAGAATTTTATAGACGACAAACAAGTCCTTATGAAGATATTTGTATTGAAAAGAATGGAGATGTTTAGATTATGAAAACGCCATATGTAAATTGCTTTGTTAAAGACGAACGTGAAAAAGTTGATATTTCTTGGGTGAAAGATGAGCCCGAAGATTTTCGAGAAGGTTATGATTTTGATCCATCACATTTTACATTCATTGAAGAATGTATTCAATATGAAGATACTGGTTGGGGTTATGGCGAATCTGAAAATTTTATTTGTCGAATCGTTCGTTCCAATGAAGAAAATCGTTATTGGATGTTGAAAATTTCTCAAGATAGTTGGAGTGATTTTGAAGATGGCAGTACAGGTGAACATGGAAATATTGTAGAAGTTACGGGTAAATTAGTGTCAAAAATGGTTTGGGAGAAAATTTAAAATGTTACCTAATATTAATGTATTTGTATATTTTGCTGAACGAGAAAGTTATGAAAATGCCGATGAAGATGACCTAAATTATCTAGGTGTATATTTAGAAGAATGGAATCGAGCAAAGATTGATTCCCAAAATTATGAAGATATTGGCACACCATTTCAAAAATTTGAAGAAAGCCAAGAATATGTAATTCGTGATAAAGATGATGGCAAATATTATCAAGCGAGCCGTTATTTTTTGAGCTGGGATCAAAGTTCTCCGTGGGTCGAAGCAGATATTACCGAAGTAGTTCCTGAAGAAAAAACAATTACACTTTATAAGAGAGCCTAATATGATTCTGGTCGGATCACAAGCATTAAAAATTCAAAAGGTGCTTCCAAAATGGAGGAAAGCATCCGACTGGGACTTTGTTTGTGATCTAACAGAGTTTAT
>Ga0302280_1001637_pt1 | contig 18108 bp, 13 predicted proteins | sample III_Fen_E1_1_FD_198771 | JGI IMG/M metagenome (GOLD analysis project Ga0302280, IMG submission 198771) | Peat permafrost microbial communities from Stordalen Mire near Abisko, Sweden - III_Fen_E1_1 | ecosystem: Environmental > Terrestrial > Soil > Wetlands > Permafrost | place: Sweden: Abisko... | reverse complement strand
CATACTGATCATTTTAATCGCCAGCAAATATTTGATTGCGAATGAAATGAGGCTGACCAATGTTTCGAGGAAACCGAGTCACTTTGCTCCAAAGTTTCGAGGAAACCGAGTCACTTTGCTCCAAAGTGAAACACACGAAGTGTCTTATCATTTTCTCAAGGCCATAAAAGCAATAAATCCAATCAATAATACTGCCATAAACATTGTTATTATTGCTGTATAATTTATTGAATGATGTCTATACATATATTGTTCCTCATTCTGTTGATTTGATACCGGATTTGGCACTTGATTTTGAACTGGTGGTGTCTGAATTATCTGAGTGGGAATTGCAACATTCTCTAATGTTGGTACATAGGGATTATACATTGGATAATCCCAAAAAGAATTCCAAGGATAATCATAAAATCTATCATACCAAGTATACCATGAATCATTACGTCTATTCCTATTTCTTCTATTGTAACCACCATAATCATCATATTCATCATCATAATTATTATTATTCTTCTTTTTGTCTTTCTTATCATAATGATAATAATGATGAACCTCATTTTTTGTTTCTGGGGAATTTATAACATGTTCCTGTGAATTATCCATATTTTGAACTTTCTGCTCTGATGGCTTAATTACATGTTTGTTCCCAGAATTATATTTAAATACCTTTGTACTCTTCTTTGCATCAAATGATTCGTGTCTAGTTATATTGATCTTAATTAATATTATTATCAATATTATCACTGCTGCTATCGCAATATTTTTATTTGTAAAATACTCCTTCATATAGTTTATTACAGATATTTATTTTAAATATATCTATAAATAAAAATTAACAAAATAAATTAAATACTTTAACAATCGTCTCATTCCTGAGGTTGTTCTGTTGGTGCTTCTTGTTGATATGCATGCATTAAAATTGGTCTCACTGATTCCTCTACTTCTTTATATTTATCTGTGTAAGTTTCTGTTGATTCATTCGAATTATCATCTAACCATTGAATAGTATCTGTCACTATGTCCTGAATTTGCTTCATTCTTTCCTCTCCCAATTTCTCCTTGAACTCGTCTGTATTTATTGAATTTCTTACACTATATACATAATTCTCCAAATTGTTCTTTGCTTCTACTTTCTCTCTCATCTTCTTATCTTCTTCTTCCATCTCTTTTGCGGTTCTTTCCATATCTTCCAATTGTCTTTGTGTATATCTATTCTTGTCATTCTTAATAACTATATTATTAGATTTTCCAGTTGATTCTTCGGTTGCTTTAACTTGTAATATTCCATTTGTATCAATGTCAAACTTCACTTTGATTTTTGGAATACCTCTTGGCATCGGTGGAATACCTGTCAACTCAAATGTTCCCAATAAATTATTGTCTTTGGTCAAATATCTTTCTCCCTCATAAGTCTTTACATGCACACTTGGTTGATTGTCAGAATAAGTGGTAAATTCTTTCTCCTTCGAACATGGAATTGTTGTGTTTCTCTCTATAATTGCTGTCATCACCCCACCTGCTGTCTCAATACCTAAAGATAAAGGTGCAACATCAACTAATACAATACCACTCAACTTTTCATCTTTAATTCCTCCTTGTTTATCTTGTGTCAAAATTGCTGCCTGAATTGCTGCTCCATATGCTACTGCTTCATCTGGATGAATATCTTTCTTTGGCTCTCTTCCATTAAAATATGTCTTGATCATTTCTCTAATCTTCGGAATTCTCGTTGATCCACCAACCAATACTATATCTGTTACATCATCTTTCTTCATATGTGCATCTTTTAATACTTGTTCTATTGGTCCCATACATTTATTAAATTCTCCCATACATAATTGTTCAAATTTAGCTCTTGTAATCTCAATTCTAAAATCAAGACCTTCGTGCAAAGAATCAACTTCAACCCATGTACTCATCGTTGTTGATAAATTTCTTTTTGCCTTCTCACATGCTGTTCTCAATTTTCTAACTGCCTTTTCATTCTTCTTCAATTGTGTTGCATTTACTGATTTGTTTTTCTTTCTAAATTCATCTAAACACCAATCAACTAGAAGATTATCCAAATCTTCTCCACCACTATGATTTAACCCACATGTAGCTTTTACTTCAAATAATCCATCAGAAATCTCTAAAATTGAAGTATCTAGTGTTCCCCCTCCAAAATCAAAAATCAAAACAGTTCTATCACCTTCTTTATTCAATCCGTATGCCATTGCTGCTGCTGTTGGTTCATTAATAATTCTTAAAACATCCAAACCTGCAATTGTTCCTGCATCCTTTGTTGCTCTTCTCTGTGAATCACTAAAATATGCTGGAACTGTAATAACTACTTTATTAATCGGATATCCTAAATAATCCTCCGCTGATTCTTTCAATTTTGTCAAAACCATTGCTGAAATCTCCTCTGGTGTAAACTCCTTTAACTCATTCTTAAAAGTAACCCCGATAATTGGTTTGTCATTTTGCCCTTTTTTAACGACAAATGGCCAATGCTTCATATCTGATTGCACTGTTGGATCTGAAAAATTTCTTCCAATTAATCTCTTCGCATCAAATACTGTATTCTTTGCATTGTAATTTACCTGATTCTTTGCTGCATCACCAATCAATCTTTCTGTATCTGTAAAAGCTACATAAGATGGCATTGTTCTGTTGCCCTGATCATTTGGAATAATCTCCACTTGACCATCGCGCCATATACCGACACAACTGTATGTTGTACCTAAATCTATTCCTATTGCTGTATTATCTGTATTTGTCATTTTATTATAATATTCATATTGGAGTAAATATTTCCTTAAATGTTTTAATTTCAATTTTTTTCATAAAAATATCAATAAAATATACATGCATAAATAATAAAATTTAATATTTATTTTGCAAAAAATTGAAATAGCGATATATTGGAATATCTATTTATTTCATATCTTAACATATAAATCTATCAAGATATAATAATAATGGAAACAAAATTTGGCATCATACTAAAAAATAAATTTAATGGTATATGCAATAATAAACAAATGTATAATAAATATCTCAATAAACTATTAAAATATAATGTCAATAAATTCAAAAAAGAATTACACAATGTTGGAATCTTAAAAGAAAATATTATTAATCCTGAAACAAACTTCTTCATGAAAATAATCAATGGATCCACAATTTATCCCAATGTCCTAAAAGAAAATAATCTTGAACAATATGATAAATCATATCAAATATTTAACAATCTCGCATATTCTGATAATAATTATTTGAGTAATCATGATTCACATTTGAGTAAAGTATCTATGAGTAAATTTCATAAATTTATTTGCCCAAAAACATCCAATCCTACATACATGAATGCCATCATGTTTGCCAACAATAAATCTCAAATTCATAATACCGTCAGTAAATTAACAGAAATGAAAAAAGTAGCTATTCTATATGCATCCAACCAAAATATAACCAATGTTGGATTATATGTTCACGTCTTTCCTCTAAATTCTATTCACCTATTTCATGTACATATTCTAGATGAAAATAATCTTGGACCAACTTTCTATCATCTAAAATATAAAAATCTAAAATTAGATGATGTCATTGAAACACTCAGAGAAAGATACTAAAATTTATTTATATTCTAAAAACATAAATAAATTTTTACCAATCACAGTGAGATTAAACCTATCGGTTTTATTAGAAACTCAAAGCATATCCAAATCCATCTCTAAGAGTACATGATAACATATTTGCACCATCAATAATAGACCATATAAATACTCCAAGTCCCGCTAATATTAATCCTGTTATCAAAAGAATGAATAATATTCCTATGGTCACTGGAATACAACCATCACAACTCATTTTACATGATCCACCACATAATATACAACCACCAACACAACAACCACCACACAAAAATATAATTCCAATTATTGATAATACTATTTGAGCAATACCTTGTGGCATTCTTCTAATGTACAAATTACCTACACCAGCCACACCTGCAAATGGTAAACCAATATTAAGTCCTCCTGCTACTTGTGATTGTTTTCTCGCATATGAACAATCAGGCTTTCCAAATTTATTTTCACATACACATGTTAAATTTGTACATTGCCCATTTGGATAATTACAGTTATCATTTGTTGTGCAATTTCTAGTACCCCATGGCAATGGATCTTGTTCAAAATTTTTTATTGAGCATTCACCCAAAACACCTAAAATAAAAGTTACCAATGTTACAATTAAAACAATATTCTTAATCATTTTTAATACTAATGTTCAAATATTATGTAGACTTCAATATATTAAAATTTCAATTTTTTTTTAAATAAAATTATGAGCATAATTTAAATTTATTCATATTTTGATTCATAAATAAATTTTTATCGATCAGTTTTATTAAAAGCTCAATGCATATCCAAGTCCATCTCTAAGACCACATGATAACATATTTGCACCGTCAATAATTGACCATATAAATGCACCTAGTCCAGCCAATAATAATAATACTGCCATCACACCAAGTACTATCGATGAAGTAATTTGACAAGCAGTAGAATCACTTGCCGCTGCACAACATCCAATGCAACCCCCAATACAAATAAAAAAGGCACCAATTAACATTAGTACAATTTGTGCAATACCTTGTGGCATTCTTTGTATGTACAAATTACCAACACCACCAATTCCAGCAAATGGTAAACCAATGTTGAGTCCTCCTGCCAATTGTGATATCTTTCTCACATATGAACAATCTGGCTTTCCATATTTATTCCCACATACACATGTAAAATTTGTACATTGTCCATTTGGATAATTACAATTATTATCTGTTGTACAATTCCCAGTTCCCCATGGTGTTGGATCCTTGTAAAAGTTTCTTATTGAACAATCCCCAAATGCACCCAAAATAAATGTTGCTAATGTTATAATCAAAATAATGTTTTTAATCATTTTTATATATCTTTTTATGTATGTTCTATATGGCTTTTTTCAATACTAATGTTCAAACTTAATAGACACTTCAATATGTTAAAATTTCAACTTTTTTATAAATTAAAACCCAAGACCATAACCATTATTATCAGTAAATTCACATAATAGTATGGCAGTACCATCAACCACTGACCAAGCACTTGCCCCAAGATACATTAATACTATCAATATTATTAAAATCCCAAGTAATACATTTAATAAAATTTTATGATTCTCAACACATGGAAAACATTGTTCAATTGTCATACATTCATTCTTTACCTTATCATACAATATACAACAACAAATAATCCCCAATATCACCGATGTTAATGCTAATACTAATTGTACAATACCTTGATTTATTCTTCCTATATACAAATTACCCACACCTGCAAGACCTGCAAAAGGTAATGCTACATTCAAAGCACATCCTGTCACTGATAATCTTCTCACATATGAACAATTTGGTTTTCCAAATTTATTATCACATTCACATTTAAAACTTTTACATTCCCCATTAGGATAACTGCAATTTTTATTTGATGTACACTTTCCATTGCCCCATGTTGTTGGATCTTTATTAAAATTATCTTTTGTACAATCACCCAACACAATTGGCATAAATAATATAATCAAAATAATATATTTAATCATCTTCTATTGTGGTTAAATATAATTAAATCTTCAATGTATTATATTTTCAATTTTTTTGCAAAAATCAGTCAATAAATATCAGACAATTTTTTTACAAAAATCAGTCAATAAATATCAGACAATTTTTTTACAAAAATCAGTCAATAAATATCAGACAATTTTTTTACAAAAATCAGTCAATAAATATCAGACAATTTGTTTTATTCATCACTATCATATCCATTATTATCATATTCATTATTATTTTTTTCATATGATTTTACATATTCCCATGGATTCATTTTATTTATTTCTTTTTCAGTTTCATTATCATGTATCATTTTTGCAAGTCTAAACTTTGTGTACAAACATAAAAGATAATATTCATTATTATGAAATTTTTTAATTGTTTTTTCGTGTTCTTCTTGTGACCATGAAGAATATTTAAAACTTTCATGACATCTTGCCACATCTTGCAAAAATTGATCTTCCAATAATTTATCATAATCTACATTTGTATTGGATGTATTCCATGCTTTACTTGCAATCAATACATTACATGTTAAATCACCAATATTTAATAATTGTATATAGTCATTGATATCTTTTATAATATCATAATCTTCATATGCAATTTCAATTAGACATAAATAAGTATTTTCAATGTATTTCTTTATGAATTTATCGAATTTTTTCTTATTATTATTGCAATTAATATATATCATTATTATTGTCAGTAAATAAAATGATTTAATACCTTCACCACTTTTCACATAATCAATAAATCCTACTCTTTGTCTCAAAGTTTCTTTTGCACATGATACAATGTCAATCTGATGATTTTTCAAATAATTAATAAAATAATTTATTTTATCGTCATTGATCTTTTCCTCATTAATAATATAATTAAAATATTTCGTAATTATCTCTTCAGTAGGACCTTTTCCAGAATATGGTATGGATTCCACAATAAAATCATCATGATATTTTTGATCAATGACCCACGCAAATTTATGTAAACTATTGCCAACATTTATTATACGATCAATATCGTGTTCGTGCAATTGTCCTGCAATATTCGTACTTCTAAATATTACATATCTGAGCATATCATCAGAATATAATGTTGAATAATTAAATTCATTTTTATAACCAAGTAATTCACTATCATTTGTTTCCAAATAATTTTTTATCCCATCAATAACATTTATTATGTCTTGTCGAGAACATATTTTATAAAAAAAATTATCAAATTTGGCAATCATTAAATTATCTTTGTTAATGATATATTTATTGTTTTTATCTAATGTGAGTATCGATTTTAATACTTTTTCAACATCATAAATTTTTTGTGTTTTACCAATTATATTTTTAATTTTTAATACAGTTATATTTCTTTTTTTAATTAAATTATCTTTATCATTGTCATCATTATCAATAAAAAATGATAAGTTTTCGTTTTGCTCCATGAATTTAATACATTTATTCATAAAAATAATAAAAGAATCAATATCTGAATAACTTAAATCTTTATATTTCCATTCCAATATTTCTGATTTTAATGCACTATCAAATATTAAGTTCATTGGTAATATTTCAGTAAAACGTGTACTATTTCTATATTTATTGTCCATATAATTATATCATTATAATAATTATATCATTATAATAATTTTATAATCATAAAAATTGAAAATCACATTGTAAGATAATCTCATGAGTACTTTGCATGTAATAATAATGCATTCAGATCATGCAAATAAATTTCCATGTTATGGAAAATATAACCTTGGAATGCGTTTTCATATTGGTTATATGGTTGTTCAAGACTATAATAAAGCTATCAATTTATATAAACAATCACTCAATTATTATGATAAATTAAATGAATATGCAATGTATCATATTGCATCAATATATGATGATAATAATTATAAAGGTATGGATCATGATGAAGCGATTAAATGGAAATTCTTGGCATCAACATATAAATTATATTATGGTAATATTTTAGATTATAATGATATATTTGAATGGTACCATTTAGCTTTTCTTTGGAATATCCAATGTTTGAAATACACATTGGATTATTTTGTTAAATATGATCATCAATATATGAAAAATAAAATTGAACAAAAATATAAAAATGATGTGAAAATATTACAAACACAAAATAAAGAAAATAATAATTTACTTGAATATTCAAATGCCATTAAACTTTATGGACAATTAATCGAACATGAATATACCGAATTCAAAATCAAATATGAAGAAATGATAAATCAATCAAATATACATTATGATGAAAAGTTAGACACTGATAAAAAAGTGTTTGAATTATATGGAATTATAATAGAACAATATAATGATATTATAAAATTTGATGGTGAAAGTAATCTTTGGAATATGCAATTAATTGACCAAAAAATAAAATCAAATTATCAAAAAGCTGTTGATTTATTTAAAACACATTAATTTATTACATTAAGTACTTCTCGGCAAGTAGTCATAGATAGTATATATAAGAAGTAAATATATGCATTAAATCATAGTATAATACATATAATGAACTGCATAAATATACTTCTTAGCAGTATTATCTAAAATGATTTGCCGAAAATAATAAAGTAAATATATCATATAATTATAAATATTAAAAAACAAAAACATTAACTTTTTTAAAATCAAGACCATCAAAAATTTTTATTTTTCTCAACACAACAGGTCTTGTGTTGGAATATTAGAATTTTCTATGGACTCTTGGAAATTACAAATAAAAAGGTTTTCATAAAAATCATTTTTAGTCATATATTTACTTTTTCATTTTTACAAAACATTAAAAATCAAAAAATTAAAGAATATTTCAAAGAAAATCTTAAAATATATTTTGGTGAAAATATAAAAAGTGTGTGCGCAAAATGGCTCTCATGAAAATCACGTATTTATTTGTTTATATAATCACTTTTTGTCAGTTTCATGGCTCGGTAAAAGCGAGTTAAGAAAATTAAAAGTGACTATATAGACAAATTCCAAAAGTATCACTATGAACAATTTCAATAAAACTTGAAAATAAAAGTTAATGAGATTAGAAGCTCTTTTAGAGGGATGGTGTGGGGATAATAAATGTAGTATATGTGATTACTTTTTATAAAATCATAAAATTGTTATAAAAAGTAAATACATTTATTAAATATATAATAATTGTTAATATTGGTATTTTTCTTAAAAATTGATTTTTATAAAAACTCTTTGTGAATAAATTTAAAAATATATTTTTATAATACATTTAAAGTTATTTTTGGCAGATAATCATAGATAGTATTTGTGAGAAGTAGAACATATGCATTGAAACATTGATGTAATATTTATAACTAATTGTATAATAGTATTTCTTGGAAACATTATCCAAAATAATATACCAAAAATAATAAAGTAGATATATTATATAATTATAAATATTAAAAAACAAAAACGTTTCATTTTTCAAAAATAAGACCAATGAAAATTTATTTTTTTTCAAACACAACAGGTCTTGTGTTGGAACATTAGAATTTTCTGAGGACTTTTGGAAATCAAAAATAAAAAGGTTTTCATAAAATTCATTTTCATATATGTAGTTACTTTTAGAATTTTTATATACATCAAAAATCCAATAATTAATCAAAAATTTAAAAAATATTTTAAAATATTTTTCAATGTAAATATAAAAAGTACATAAGCAAAATAGCTCTCTTGAAAATCATATATTTATTTGTTTATATAATCACTTTTTATTAGTTTCACAGCTCGGTAAAAACGAGCTAGAAAAATAAAAGTGATTATATGAACAAATTGTAAAAGTATCATTGTGGGTAAAATTAACAAAAATAGAAAATAAAAGTGAATGTGGTTACGAGCTCTTTTAGAGGGATGGTATGGGGATATGAAAGATAGTATGTATAATTACTTTTTAAAAAAATATAAAAATAAAATAAAAAGTATATGTATCCGCGAAACTATATTTTGTTATTTTTCATGAAAATTAAAATAATTAAATTTACCCATAATTTTTACTCAAATTGTCCAAAATTATGCAATTTTAAAAGTACATATATAAATGAACATTTATATGATGAATGAATACACTAATAAATACATAATCAAGTTATTACTTTAATTATGTATTCATTATATTAATTTAATATTTACTTTAAAATGATTTTGCATAATTCCACCACAGAAGTATACCTTGAGAATATACATTTAAAAGATGTTTGTATGATAATAAATGATACATTTGGATATAAATATAATAATCCAAATAATAAAATTAAATTATTTCATTTTTAATTTTTTGATCCAATAAACAATTTTTCTCTCAAATTCTGCTCTGAGAAATTGCATAATTTCCCACAAAATTAATAAAAATCATGCAATTTAAAATGTATATATATTAATCATCATTTTTACATCATTAAATTACTATATCAAATCTATATCTAAATTATCACTTTAATAATATATATAATATAGTAATTCAATAAGTACATTAAAATAATTTTGCATAATTCCACCACTCAAAGTATACCTTGAGAATTATGCATTTAAATATAGTTATATTATAATAAATGATATATTTGAATTCAAATATAATGATCAAATGATAAAATTAATTTATTATATTTTTCATTTTTAAATTTTAAAAATAATATTTTATCATAATTTTCAAAATTATGCAATTTTTAAAGTATATATAGTAACAATTAATTCTACACAACATAATTATTACTATAAATATATATTTAAAAGATTACTTTAATTAGACATTTAATGTAATAATTTAATATTTATTTTCAATAATTTTGCATAATTCCACCACCCAAAGCATACTTTCGAGTAGAATATTTAGAAAGAGTACTATTGTGCATGAATATATAATTTAAACATAAATTTTATGTATGATTGAACAGGTAATAAATGATTAAAATATTATTTTTTTGTGTGTTTCTTTGTTGATTTTGTGGTTTTTGGTTTTCTTTTTGTTTTCACTTCAGAGTCACTAAACTCATCATTTGAATTAACAATGAATTTTTTTTTATTTTTAGTATTGGTATTTCTTTCAGTACTATTGGAATCATCACTATATTTATTATTTTTGTCTTTTGATTCTTCCTCAATTTCTTCATCAGTCAATCTATCATCAGATTCTACAATGTCACAATTAGATTTATTTTTGGATTTAATAGTTTTAATGTTAGATTTTGATTTAAGTTTATTTTTGGGAATAACTTTTTTGTTGGACTCGAGAATATTATATTTTGGTTTACTCTGTAATTTAACATTTTTAGGTTTTGTTTTGATTTCAATAGGTTCTTCATCACTCAATAAATCATCAGATTCAACAATATTATTTTTAGGTTTTATATTTTTGGATTTTGTTTGTTTTGTTTTAATTTCAATGGGTTCTTCATCACTCAACAAATCATCAGATTCAACAATGTTTTTTTTAGATTTAATATTCTTCGTATTTTTAGATTTTATTTCTATTGGTTCTATGTCACTCAATAAATCATCAGACTCATCAATACTATGTTTTGATTTTGTATTTTTAGATTTTTGGATTTTGTTTGTTTTTATTTTAATTGGTTCATTGGGTACGACATTGATATTTTTAGGTATGACTTTAAACTTTGTTTTAATTTTAATTGGTTCTTCATCACTCAAGAGATCATTGGATTCGATATTATTATTTTTTGGTTTATTTTTAGATGTGACTTTGGACTTTATTTCCATTGGTTTTTCGTCACTCAATAAATTATCAGAATCATTAATATTATTTTTTGATTTATTTTTAAATTTATTTTTAAATATAACTTTTGGAAGTTTCATTGGTTTTTTAGATTTTATTTCTATTTTTTCATTATCGCTCAATTTATTATTAGAGCTATCATCAGAATCATTAGAATCATTAGAATAATCATCAATGTCTTTTTTATTTAATTTATTAGTTTTTTTTGTTTCTATTGCTCTGATTGCTTTGTCTTGGAATTTCGCTTGAATTTCTTCTGTGATTGGCAATGATTCAATTGTTTTTTTTGCGAATGTTTGATCTAAATAAAAAAACCCGTTTATGTATTTTAATATATTTGCTTTGAGTGTTCCATCATTTATGATCTCATATATTCCTGTTATTGCTGTACAATGAGATCCATATTTTGCAAAATCTGGATTCTTTAATTTGAGAATATCGCCCATTTTATTATAATAAATATCAATCATATCTTTAACATGTTTAATTAAAGGATCAATCAAAAATTGTATTGTTTTAATACCTTTTTTATCAATTGTCCATACACATTCTCCATCTCCACTTGTTATGATTAAGACTCTATTAAGATATGTTGAACGATTTGTATCAGAATTCCAAACAGATTGATCTCTTGGATCTTTTTTTACATATTCATTTACAATTTCATCACCTAGGAAAGAATGCAAAGTGCCTTTATTATAATGATTAATAATTGCTTCAACTGCTAGATCTGGTGTATCATATATTTCCAAAAATGTAAAATTGGAATATTCCAACATTTGTGGTGCGTAATACAAATTATTATCAGCAAATTTTAATGGTGGTAATGCTTCTTTGAATGTTATTCCTGCACTATCGATTATACGAATGAAAAACTTTTTATCTTCTTCTCTTTGTTTTTCAACATATTCTATTTGTTTTATAATATATTCTTTTTCTTTTTGTTCTTGTTTTAATTGTTTTTTCATAGAATTCATATCTTTTTGTGTGCATACATTCAAATGATTAATATAATTCTTTTGTATTGCATATTTACATTCACAATATTTACATGTGAATTGTTTCATGTCATTCTTATGTGTATTTTTATGTCTATCAAAATTACTTTTTTTATCTGTTGAATAATTACATTTATCACATTCAAACATATTTATATATTAACACATCAAATTTTTATATATTATTATTACATTCTTTTTTCTGATGCCATCCCACAAAAAGAGCTTTTATATATATATACTTTTCCAATGTATTTTAAATAAAATGTGTTATTATTATACTTTTTATTTTTGTCTCCATATGTATTTTATTATTTTCTAGCTCACCAAAACGAGCAAAAATATTCTCATGCAAGTGCCATTCCACAAAAATAGCTGTTCAATATATTTATTTTTTATTATAATTATAATTAATATTGTAATCTATTGTACTTTTTATTTTTCTCATTGAATACATTTTTATTATTTTCAGCTCATTCGAATAGAGCTTGAAATTAACCAAAAATATTAATTTTATTTTAAAATTTAACGATTTTATGAAATCTTGATTATTTTAGGTATATTAATAGGTACATATTCTTTTTTAATTAATATGCTTAAAATAATCATAAATTGTCGATATATTCACTTTTTGAAATCCATTTTGGTGTTTTTATAAAAGTAATTGTATGTAGTACTTCGCTCATCCCCGTACCATCCCTCTAAAAGAGCTCTTATACGTATTCACTTTTATTTTGTATTTTTGGTGAAATTGTCTACTATGTTACTTTTACAATTTGTTCACATAATCACTTTTAATTTTAGCGGCTCGGTAAAAGCGAGCTGAAAATACATGAAAAAGTGATAATATATGTAATTATTTATGTAATTTTCAAGAGAGCCATTTTGCATATACACTTTTTTAGTTCCATAAAAATATTTTTAAAATTTATTTTAATTTTTTATTGAATTTAATGATTTTTAACAGACTTGATAAAATTAAAAGTCATTATATAACCAAACGTATTTTTTTGAAAATCTTTTTATTTTTGATTTTCAAGAGTCCTCAGAAAATTCTAATATTTCAACACAAGACCTGTTGTGTTTGGAAAAAAATAAATTTTCATCGGTCTTATTTTTGAAAACTAAAACGTTTTTGTTTTGTGATATTTTTGATTTTGTCATATAATCACTTTCTAAATTATCAATATTTTGAGTTAAACTTTGTATATTTTTAATAATATTACTATTTATTATATTAAAGACTTTTTGGTAGGTTATTCTAGATATAACTATTAAGATATTCATACATGCATAAAAACTAAGTATAAATTTAATGTAAACTGCATAATAATACATCTCAATAATACTATCTAAAATAACTTGCTGAAAATATCATATAATATATTTACTTTAGAAACTTTCTGGCAGTAACACTAGATATAATTAATAAGAATTTATCATATGCATAAAAACTAGGTGTAAACCTATGATAAACTGCATAATAATACATCTTAACAATACTATCTAGAATAACCTGCCGAAAATATAATATAATTATTACATTAAAGACTTTTCAGCAAATCACAATGGATAAAACCATTAAGATATTTATATATACATAAAAATTAGGTATGAACTTAATGTAAACTGCATAATAATACATCTTAACAATACTATCTAGAATAATCTGCCGAAAATGTTATGCAATATATTACTTTGGATCTTTTTGGCAAACCATACCAGATATAATTATTAAGATATTCATAAAAACTAAGTGTAAACCTATGATAAACTGTATAATAATACATCTTAATAATACTATCTAGAATAATCTGCCAAAAATACATTAAATAATATTAATAAAGTATACTTGTATGTAAATATATAAATATAATAATTAAAGTTTATAAATAAGAATAATTTAGAAAGTAATCATATAACAGAATTTAAACTATTAAAAAATAGAAACGTTTCATTTTTCAAAAATAAGACCGATGAAATTTTATTTTTTTTTCAACACAACATACCTTGTGTTGTAATATTAGAGATTTCTATGGACTCTTGGAAATCAGAAAAAAAACGTTTTCTAAAAAAATCAATTTTAGTTATATATTCACTTTTATATTTTTAATATATACATAAAATTTAAAAATTAAAGAAAATTTCAAAGAAAATATTAAAAAATTTTTCCATGGAAATATAAAAAGTGTATGAGCAAAATGGCTCCTCTAAAAATTACATATTTTGTTGTTGGTATATTTACTTTTTCATAGTTTCTTAGCTCGGTAATTGCGAGCTGAGAAAACTAAAAGTGAATACATAGACGAATTGCAAAAGTGATAGTGCTGACCAATTCAGGTTAAATCTAAAATAAAAGTGAATATGGTTACAAGCTCTTTTAGCGGGACGGCACGGGGATGAGAATTATGGTATACATAATTACTTTTTAAAAAAACGTAAAATTGATGTGAAAAGTAATTATACCTACAAAATACACCATAATAGCCTATATTTGCACTTTCTATGAAAAATTAGAATTGTGGAATTTGAAAAATATTTCAAAAAATACATTGAAAATTGGTATACTTTGTGTGGTGGAATTATGCAAAAAATATTTTAGTAATTTTAATGTTTAATGTATTAAATATAACATTAAATATATAATTTAAATATACTTTGAATATAATATAATATATGTCTAAAATTATTTATCTGTATATACTCTTTTATTATTGCATAATTTTTACACAATTTGCAAATAAAAACAAAAATTTTTAAAATTATTTTTTATTTTTTAATAATTTTATTGGAATTATTGAAAAGTTTAATTTAATTTTACTAATTAGATGCAAATTTTAATTACAAACATTGCATTTAACTATACACAAGTACTCTTAAACTTACTAGGATGAGCTGATACTTTGTGTGGTGGAATTATGCAAAATTGATTTTAATTATTTTAATGTTTAACATATTACAAGTATTATCAAATACATGATTTAAATGTACAATTGATATAATATAATATTTTTTAAATTTATTTGTTACTATATGTTCTTTTAATATTGCATAATTTTTACACAAACTGTGCAATTTTTTAATAAAATTTTGCATAATTTTTACACAATTTATGTAATTTGTTCAAAAACTTTTGTAAAATTATTTTTTTGTGGGTTTCAAATATTATAATAATATTTGATCCAATTATATTAATTATATGCAATTTTTATTCATAAATACTATAATTAACCCACACAAGTATTCTTAAACTGACTGGATAAGCTGCCACCTTGTGTGGTGGAATTATGCAAAATATATTTTAATGATTTTAATGTTTAATATGTTGAAAATGATATTAAATATATACTTTAAATACACTTTGAATATGATATAGTATGTATTTAAAAATAGTTGTTAATATATATTCTTTTAATATTGCATAATTTTTACACAATTTTTACACAAATTATGTAATTTTCTCTGAAAAACTTTTGTGAAATTTTTAAAATTATTTTTCCATGAGTTTTTAATATTATAATCATGTTTGATCTAATTGTATTAATTAGATGTAACTTTTGATAATAACTATTATATTTAACTTCATGTAAGTAGTCTTAAACTGACCAGATAGGCTGACACCTTGTGTGGTGGAATTATGCAAAATATATTTTAATGATTTTAATATTTAATACATTGTAAGTAGTATTAAATATATAATTTATGTGTAATTTTGATGTAATATAATATATATATAAAATTATTAGTTAATGTATATACTTTAAATATTGCATAATTTGTGCAAGTTTTCAGAGAAACTTTGATGAAATATCGCATAATTTTCATATAATCATCAAATATTTCAAAGAAACTTGTGCAAAAATTTTTGAACATATTTTTATTATATTTTTGCAATACTTAATCTAATTATATCAATCAGATGCAAATTTTATTCACAAATATTATATTTAACCATATACAAGTATTCTTAAATTGACCAGATAGGCTAATACTTTGTGTGGTGGAATTATGCAAATTCAATTTTAATAATTTTAATATTTAATATATTGAAGATGATATTAAATATATAATTTAAATGTACTTTTGATATAACATAATATGTATTTAAAATTATTAGCTAATATATATTCTTTTAATATCGCATAAATTTTACGCAATTTGTGTAGTTTTCCAGAGAAAATTTGCATAATTTTTGTATAATTTGTGCAATTTGCTCAAAAAACTTTTGCAAAATTCTTAAAATTATTTTTTGTAGGTTTTCAGTATTATAATAGTACTTAATCCAATTATATTAATCATATGTAAATTTTAGTCACATATATTACATTTAACCCTATACATATATTCTTAAACTGACGGGATAAGCTGACACTTTGTGTGGTGGAATTATGCAAAGTCAATTTTAATGATTTTAATATTTAATACATTGTAAGTAGTATTAAATATATAATTTATATATACTTTTGATATAACATAATATATATTTAAAATTATTAGTTAATATATATTCTTTTAATATCGCATAATTTTTACACAATTTGTGCAAGTTTTCAGAAAAACTTTGATGAAATATTGCATAAATTTTACATAATCATCAAATGCATCAAAGAAACTTGTGTGGAAATCTTTGAATATTTTTATGTTTTTGATATTATCATAATACTTAATCCAATTATATTAATTATATGCAATTTTTAATCACAAACAATACATTTAACTATACATAAGTACTCTTAAATTTGCACGGATGAGCTGATACTGTGTGTGGTGGAATTATGCAAAATATATTTTAATGATTTTAATGTTTAATATATTGAAAGTATACTTAAACATATAATTTAAATATACTTTTAATATAATATAATATACATTTAAAATTATTATTCGGTATACATTCTTTTAATGTTGCATAATTTTTACACAATTTGTGCATTTTTTTGATAATTTTGGTAAAATTTTGCATAATTTTTACATAATTTATGCAATTTTTCAAGGAAATTTGGGAGTAAAAAATATCAAAATAAGTATTATTAGAGTATCATTATAGTTATAATTTTAATATAAATTTAATATGATAAATAAATATTATAAAAATAGTGATTAGCACACATATATTTAATTTTGTATAGATAATATTTTTCTATCTATAATTTGTTTTGTATTTTCAATAATTGATTTATTATTGTAGAGTATAAATTTTAGTTCTTTTTTGACAAAATCGGTGATTTCAGTATCTTCGTATGAGTCAATGAATTTTTGAAATTTTTTGATGGTATTTGTTGACAATTTTTCACCTAATTGTTCAAATTTATCAATTAAATAAGTTACTTTATCATCCATCAATTGATTCATTATTGTGCACCTATCTTGAAGTTTCCATTGTTTCCCATCATATATCATGATACAGTTATCTCTGATATTAGAGATATATATATTATGATTTTCTGGTCTATTTTCATCAAAGTGTACATTTTCAACTAGTTTTGGTACTGACATGAATCCAGATCCCAATATTTTTATATAGTCTCTTTCTGATATATATGACAAGTCTTCATTGCCAAAGGGGTAGTATATATACATTATGTCATATATGTATAATTAATTATATTGATCATATAAATTTAATATATCTTATATTTAAAGGAATAATAAGATTATTATTTTATGGCCAAAAAAATTAAAAAGAAAATTAAATTGAAAACACAAAAACCAAAAAGT
>Ga0302280_1001636_pt1 | contig 18119 bp, 17 predicted proteins | sample III_Fen_E1_1_FD_198771 | JGI IMG/M metagenome (GOLD analysis project Ga0302280, IMG submission 198771) | Peat permafrost microbial communities from Stordalen Mire near Abisko, Sweden - III_Fen_E1_1 | ecosystem: Environmental > Terrestrial > Soil > Wetlands > Permafrost | place: Sweden: Abisko... | reverse complement strand
ATCATTTGAAGTACTGGGTAAGTTTATTTCTAAGGGTATTCAATTACTGATAATTCCTGGAAACCATGATTCTTATTACAAAGATCATGCTAAGGTTAATAGCCTTGTTGTTTTCAAAAATAAAGAAGGTATCAGAGTTATTGATGAAGTTACTTCAGAAAATTTTTATGGCAAGACCGTTAGCTTTGTTCCTTGGGGTACGTTACTGAATGATATCCCCATTACAGATATCATGGTCTGTCATTATGATATTAATGGATTTAAAATGTCGGGAAATAAAGTTCAAGAACATGGTTATACACCAATGGATCTCTTGGGACGTAGTAAGTCAATCTTAACAGGCCATTACCATCAAAAACAGTACATCGAGTTTTCAAAAGGTTCCGTAAGATACTTAGGAAGTGCTTTTAGTTTAGACCATGGGGACTGCGAATCCACTAAAGGTTTTTATATTCTAGACCTAGAAACAGATCAAATTGAATTTTTTGAAAACACAATTTCTCCAAGGTATGTCAAGGTTTTTACAAATAATCTTTCATTAACTGATGTCAAAGGAAACTTTGTAAAATTAGTGGTCGATTCGGATGTTTCTTTTGAAGCAATTAATAAAATTCTTATTGAAATTACTAAAGAAGGTTCTTTGTCTGTGATTACTGATGACCAGAGGAATATTCCTGTGCAATTAACTCAAGAAACAAATGAAATAATTAATATTTCGGATCATATTTGTGAAACAATTGAAACTTTGGATACTCCATTCAAAAAAGAATTGACAGCATATACATTAGAAGTATATAATCGTGTGAAATAAAAAAATATTATGAGTTTTCAACCAACAATAGAATCGCACGGTGTAATTTTCCAATTATTATTTGACAAAATGTTTGAAAGTGGAGGAGATGGAACTAGTCATTTAATTTGTAAGGATTTTGATGTTAAAGAAGTTTTCAATTTATTTATTGAATGGTCTAAATTACATATAACAGATTTTGAAAAGTACTATGAAGTGGATTATGAGAACTTTGTTGTTTATGATAATGAGGAACATATCAGTTTTTCGAAACCAGAAGAGGAAATTAGTATGGATACTAGATGTTTAGATAGTGATTTTACCGTTTGTTATTAAAAAATTTATGAATATTGTTGTTAATATTTTCCTAACAGTAGTTTGTATTGGTCTTATGGCATGCAGTTTATTATTTTGGAAATATCTTATATCATGTTTTGATATTAGAACGCTTAAAAACAATGTGTATAAAGAAGGTTGGATATATACAGTTATATATGTGGGTTGATTCTCCCAAGGCCCGTAGAACATATTAACCTTACCTTTTCTGTAACATCATCTGGTGCAGAACTATTATCATGAAAAAAATTAACTTCACTTCAGCAAAAGTTTCGAATTTCCTTTCCATTGGGACAGATCCAATCGAAATTAATTTTCTGAAAGGTCTTAACATTATCACTGGTAAAAACCTTGATAAGGAAGATAGACGAAATGGTGTAGGTAAATCTAGTGTTGCTCAAGCAATTTATTGGGGAATCTTCGGAGAAACTTTAGAAGAACTTAATAATGAACATATTATCAATAACATTACCAATGAGACTTTAAAAGTAGAACTCAATTTTAATGTAAACAATGAAATTAAGTATAAAATCATTAGAACATTAAAACCTTCCAAGTGTTTTCTCTATGTAAATGATGAAGATAAGACTTTAGATACTATTGGGAATACCACTCAAGAAATTCTGAATATTTTGGGTTGTACAAAAGATGTTTTTAGAAATTGTATCATCATGACCATGAATTGTACCGTTCCTTTCATGGCACAAAAGAAGACTGAAAAGAGAAAATTCATCGAAAGTATTTTTAATTTGGAAATTTTTGGAAAAATGCTGGAAATTTCCAGAAAAGAATTTAATGAAGATAAGAAGAATAAAGAATTATCCGAAACCCAATTTAGAGAGATCCAAATCTCATTAGAAAACTATATAAAACAGAAAGAACAGTTCATTTTACTCAAAAATAAGAGACTTCAGGATTTAGATGTCAAAAGAGTGCAGTTAATAGGTGAAATTATTAATCTAGAAGCCTCTACAGCCATTTTAAAGGAGATAAACAAGGACTTAGTACTCAAAACTCAAGAAGATGCCTTAAAACGAGAATTAAGCGAATTGACACAAAAGATATATTCCATCCAAACTGATATAACTACTCTTAATAATGAAACTAATAATGCTAAAGCTAAAATTCAAGAGATTAATTCATCTAAAAATAAGCTAAATTCAACATTATCTATTCTAAAAGAGTCTCTGAAAGATATTACTGGTAAAAATCCTTCATTAGAGTTAAAGAAATATGATTTGGAAAATGAAGACGAAGTTAAATTACAAAAAACCAATGATGGTATTGTAAAACTTAAGGAATATATTGCAGGAAGGAATAATTCTAAAGAAACCATCAATAATACTATTACAAAACTTAGTAAGGAAGTTCAAACAATTACTAAGAATACGTCATTTACTTGTTCAACATGTAAAAGACCTTTCGATAATGCAGAAGAACTTAAAAAGCATACTGAAAGCGAAATTAATAGACTAAATGAGGAAATCGCTAAGAACAAAACTGAATTAGTTACTATTGAAGAACAATTAAAGACTACAAATGAGAAATTAGAGAAGTTTTTGGAAGCACAGAACAAGTTCACTGCTAATATTAAGAAGTTAAAGGAAGATATTGAGAAAAATAATACTAATTTCAATGATTACAATACGAAATTACTAGGGATTAATGACAAGATTAAGTTTCATGAAGAAGCATTGACTCAAGTTTCTGATGATAAACCATTTTGTAGTTTACTTGTTGATAATGAAGTTAAATTATCAGGTAAAAATTCAGAATTAGTAATACATTCTAAGAATAAATTGGAATTAGAAGAGAAATTAGTAAAAGAAACCAAAGAAATTGAGGAAAATAATAAAAAGTATAATCAATATATTAATGAATTGAATTCTTTTAACCAGAAAATTTCATTACTTAAGGTTCAAGTTGAGGATATTAAGGTGTCAATGAAGAAGGAAGAAGAAACTGATTTAGATATTGATAAGTTAATTGCTGAAACCACTACTAAGTATACAAATTTAAGGGATAAGGTTGATGAATTAGGGAAGATGTTAGAAGTTAAGAAGATTGCTAGTGTTTTATTTGGTGAAGAGGGTATTAAACCGGTTATTATCAAGAAAATGTTGAATCTTTTGAATGAAAGGATGGGATATTATTTGAAAAAGATTGATTCTAATTTGAAGATTTCTTTTAATGAGTATTTTGAGGAGAGTATTCTGTCAGAGAATGGTAAGGAATATACTTATTATAATTTGTCAGGTGCAGAAAGGAAAGGAATGGATTTAGCATGTTTGTTTTCTTTCAGTGATATTCGAAAGATTCTTGGTCAACCTATTTTCAATTTTAGTATCTTTGATGAATTGTTGGATAGTTCATTTGACGAGACTGGAATCGAACATATTTTGAAATTATTGAATGATAAAGTTCAGGAAAGTAATGAATCCATTTATATTATTAGTCATAGGAAGGAATCGGGAAGTTTCGTGACTGGGGAACTTGTTTCGCTTGAAAAGAAATCTGGTATCACCAGGAGAGTTTAATGTATAATTTATCAGATCGACGTGGCGTGGGTAATGAATTGGGAAATATTAATGAGGAAACTTATGCTGAAATGGTTGAGGAATTAGTTAAAATTGTTCAAAAAGAATTAGATAAAGATTTGTGATGGTAAAATTTATGTTGACGAATTATCAGAAAAATAATAGAGTTGAAAGCACTATGAGTAAAACAATTATTGCAGTTATTGGGGTATTGGTAATCTTTTTTTCAATCTTTTTGATTGGGGGTATCAGTGTAATTAGCACTTATAATCAAGAATCTGTATTAAAAAATTTATATGACGCAAAAGTCAAAGCTAATTCTGCTGATTTTGATAACACGTGGAAGAAGATTTCTCAAAGTTATCAAGTTGCGGATTCCAATAAGGATGCTTTGAAAGAAGTTTTTAATGGATATGCAACAGCTAGAACAGGAACAGGTTCTAAAGATCCCGCAATGCTCTGGATAAAGGAAGCTATTCCAAATGCGGATCTTTCAATTTATAAACAAGTTTTAAATATTATTACTTCTTCTAGGGATGGTTGGACAGATAGACAGAAGGAATTGGTGGATATTTCCAGACAATATAATCAAAATTTATCAGTATTTCCTAGTAATTTTGTTTTGAAAATGTTCGGATTTCAATATTTGGATGCAAAGGTTATTACTTCAACAAGAACTGAGCAAGCATTCGAGAGTGGTAAGGATGATGATGTGGATTTGAAGTCGAAGTGAAATAAAAATGATTATTTTTTATATATTTGCAACATTTTTCCTAATTTTAGGAGGAATTGCTTGGATATTTTCACCTAAAGTTACTTGGTGGGAGTGGTTAATTAGTGCTTCTTTTGCATTTATTGTTGCGGGAATTTTTCAATGGTGTCTTTTTTTTAGTATGACCCATGATGTTCAAACTAAGTCAGGACAAATAACTAAAAGTAAGCAATTCTCTGCTTGGACAGAATATTATGAATATGCCGTGTATAGAACTGAGTACCATACTAGTACAGATTCAAAAGGGCATACTACTACCTATTCCACCCAAGTTTTTGACCACTGGCAACCCACTACAAGATTTCATGATGCCTATTGGAAATGTTATTCAAATATTGGTACGGAATATAATATTGATAAAACACATTATGTAAATGAAACTATCTGGTTTGGTGATGAACACCCAGTACCAGGTGAAAGAACGACATTTGAACATAATTCATATATGATTTCAGGAGATCCAAATGATTATGTTGCTATTGATAAAACCGGATTTGTTGAACCAGTTACTAAAATTACGGAATTTACAAATAGATTGAAATGTTGTCCAAGTGTCTTTAGTTATGTTCAACCACCAGAAGGAAAAGTGTATAATTATCCTGAGAATAATGATCCATTTCATTCTGATAGATTAATTGGAATACCAAAAGGACAAATAGATTTAACCCCAGATAAATTAGATAAGGTTAATTCAAAAATTGGTTATATTAAACATGCAAATCTTATTATTGTTGATTTTGGTGATAAAGATGATAGTTACGGTAAGATGCAGGAATCAAAATGGATTGGTGGAAAGAAAAATGATATTGTAATTACATTCGGTGGTAATTATTTGCATCCTGAATGGTGTTATGTATTCGGATGGACTGAAAAAAATATAGTTAAACAGACTATTGAACAAATTGTACTGGAAAAAGGTCTTACCGATAGTTCTTTAGATGATATTCAACAAGAAATTTTCAAGGATTATGTCATAAAAGATTGGAAAAAGTTTGATTATTTACAAGTTGAACCCCCTACATGGAGTTATTTGGTATATTTCTTTTCAGTATTAGTTGTTCAAGGATTTTTTTGGTATTGGGCGTTCTCAAATACTGAATTTAAAAAGAATCGTTGACAAGTTTGAGATTTTTAAGTATAATTAAAAAAAAATTATGAATAAACAAGAAATATTATTCCAATTAGTAGTGTATTCTGATAAATTATATCAAACTTCAGATTATCTTAGGAAAGAACCATATTTACAAACAAAAGAAAAAATAGATGAAGTGGTTTCATTGACTCAAGTTATTGAACAATTGGGAAGAGATTTGAGAGAACAATTATCAATTACTGAACAAATATTCGAAAGTTGTCGAGAAGAATTAGAAAAGGCTTCTAAAAGAGTTTCAGAACATTTAGAAAAATCCAATATTAATGTAAATGGATGACATTCAACATAAAAAGACGAATAGAGAAAAGAAACTTTCTCCAAAATTAGGATATGGTTATTGTTGTGGGTGTGATAAAGATATAGTAGCACTCGGATCTAAATGTCGAGTGTGTGGTGAAAGAATGGGACACCAGAGATTTAAGAAATAAAAAAATATGAAAACTGAGAATGTTAAGAAATTTATAGAAATACAAAAGGATCATTATACAAGGTTACGTGAAATCCTAGATAGGATATCATATATAGTTAAAGAATGGAACATTGAAGTAATGAATTATCATAATAAAAATAATAATGATATTATTTTAAATAAATTATATATCCATGGTGATGTAGTTAGTTCATGGGGTGTGTGGATATATGGATACGATATGCATTTCGTTGCTAGAATGTCAGATTTTTCTGAGTGTCAGCATGGTAATCCAATGAATTTTCCAACCAAATGGTTATCGGATGATTGTGATTTGAAAAAGGAGATTATAATTGAAGTAAACAAAAGAGGTCAAGTTTTATTGGAAGAAGATAAGAAATCCCATAGGTCTTCAGCCTATGGGATGAATTATCCTTGGTATTTTATATATTCTTATATCATCTTACTTGAAACATCTCCCAGATAACACACAAAATAATCCATTTGTCCAAAATTAAATGCGCCTTCATTAAAAATTTTCTTTTATTTTTATAGAAATATGTATTCATTTGACTAAATATACTTAGAGACTATGATTAAAGCCTTTAAGTTTAGATTATATCCAACAGAAGAACAAAAAGTTCTTCTGTCTAAACATTTTGGTCATACTAGATTCATTTATAATTGGGCATTGGATTATAAAACAAATTATTATAAGCAACATAAAAAAAATATTCATTGGATGATGTTTTGTAAAAAAGATAGTGATTTCATAAAACTTAAAAAAGAAAAAATATGGTTAAAAGAAGTTAATTCTCAATCTCTAATTGCTTCTTTAGGTAATTTAGATAATGCATATAAAAACTTTTTTGAAGGTAGAAATGGATTTCCTAAATATAAAAAGAAACATGAAAAACAATCATTTCAAGTTCCTCAACATGCTAAACTAGATTTTAAAAAAAGTAAAATAATTATTCCTAAATTTAAAGATGGTATTGATTGTGTTTTTCATAGAACAATTCCTAAAGGTGAAATAGGTACGTTTACTATAGAAAAACGTCCTTCTGGTAGATATTTTGTTTCTTTGATTGTACATATTGATCAAGAACTACCAAAAAAACCAATACCTAAAAACGTAATAGGATTAGATTTTGGATTAAAGACATTTATTACTACTTCAAATGGTGATAAAATAAATAATCCAGAATTTGGTAAGAAATCATTAAAGAAATTAGCAAAATTAAACAAAGAACATAGTAGAAAAGTAAAAGGAGGAAAGAATAGAAATAAAGCAAGAATAAAATTAGCTCGTTTATACGAGAAAGTTAATAACCAAAGAAATGATTTCCTACATAAACTAAGTCACAAATATACCAATGATAACCAAATTGATACTATTTGTATTGAAGACTTAAGCTTATCAGGAATGAAAGCTCTCTGGGGAAGAAAAACAAGTGACCTATCATGGGGTGAGTTTACCAGACAGTTAAAATATAAGAGTGATTGGTATGGTAAGAACCTCATTAGAATAGGTAGATTTGATCCAAGCAGTAAAATATGTTCTAAATGTGGTAATATTAATCACAATTTAGACATTGAAACACGTTCTTGGACATGTGAGAAGTGCAGTACACATCATGATAGAGATATAAATGCTGCTAAAAATATTAAAGACTTTGGTATGAATCAATACCAACTAGGTGCGGAATGCACCGAAGTAACGCCTTTGGAGAAGAAAGCTCTGGCTAAGAATGGTAAGAAAAATAGTGAAACTGTCTTCGTTGAATTAGGAAAAAAGAAAGAGTACTCTAAAGAGTATATCTTGAAGCCAATAGGTCTTTAGCCTATTGGTAGTTCACTGAACCGAAGTACTTCTTTTTGAACTGCTTCGTCCAAATCTGAAAAATTAATATCCTGAATGAATGAAGACTCTTTCAAAAGATTTTTGTCGTGGAGTTGACAGAATTGTTTGAAAGAAATAAATTTCATCGTACATTCTTTATTTAATGCCATTTAACTTATTAAGTAATACTCTTCTAGAATCTGCATAGGGATAATTGAATAATTCAAAGTATAATTGGATGTTTTCATCATTTTCTAGCCACATTTTTTCAGCATCATTTCTAGCTTTTTGGCATATGTTCATATAACGACCTTTTTTACTGAGAATATCTTCAATTTGAGAAATCATTTCATCTCCAGTAGTGAATTTGAATGGTGCATCACAATAAGTTTCCATGTCTTGGCACACGATAGGAGTGTACATTGCATTTTGTTCACACATCTTAATATTTGACTTACATTTATTGAAAATATTATTTTGAAGTGGCGCGACAGCAATATTACAGTTTAGATTTTTTAATTTATCACCATAATGGAAAAGTTGGGACCACTGATGGAATTCTACCCGGTTTTGTCGAACAAGGTCAGACAGTCCAAGGGGATATCCACCCATAAAAACCCATTGGAATTTATCACAAGTCTTTCTAATAACATCAATGACATGTTCAAAATCGTCTTTTTGTCCATTATGATTGTTTACATCAAAGTGAGCCGCACTTCCAGCATATAATACTCTAGGTTTTTTAATGAATCTGTCATAATTATCAGACATTCTTTTAATATCTGAATGATTGCCAATCCAAAATTTAGGTGGCATATTTGGTATAATTGTAATGTTTTGATTTCCGGTTTTTCTCTTGTAATAATCTTTCATGTATTGACAAGTTACTGTGACTTCATCACACATGGACATAATCTCACAGGAAACTTTCCTAATTTCTGGATTAATAAATGCCCCTTTATAAGAATTATAATCTGGAATATCCTCACTAAAAATTACATCGTCAATTTCATATACTAAATGGAAACCAACTTGTTTCTGGATACTTTTCAAAAATTTTACAAATTGTAATTGTGCAGGAGTAGCTTGACGTTGAATTCTCACGCATTTTGTCATTACATAATATCTAGGATCATAATTCATTACTGTGGAACCATGTACAATCATCTTTTGGTGCGCATTTAAAATTGTTTCCGCGAAAACCATTCTCCAAAAACCGCATCCGCTCAGATCGGCATAATATTCTTTAGCCATCTTAACATCCCCCATATGTGGTTGTGAAGGAAGTTCTTTTACACTATTATTAGGAATATCCTTATTAAGATATAAATTATTTAAAGGATTATTATTAAAATTATTAATTTTAGTGTGTTCTAGTAAAGGATTGGACTGTAAAGGATCATAGTTCAGCAACATAAGTTTATTTTATCATTTCATTTTAATAATTCAATAGACTAAATTAAAAAATCTTTTGACAATTACTTACCATTATGATAAAATTTTTGTCAAAATGTACCGAAATTGTATACACAAAGTCATTGATTCCCAATCAAAAATCATATTATTTGGGTGGGATACTGATGGTAAACGGGTTCAATTCCCTGAAATTGACTTTAATCCTTATTTTTACAAAGAAACCAAGAAAGATTCCCTGATAAAATCAATTTACAAAACGAATCTTGAGAAGATTACCTTTGATAATGTCTATTTTAAAAACAAATATATCGAAAGAAACAATATTAAGCGTTCTTTTTATAATATTTCCCCTGTTCAACAATTTTTAATTGATAATTTCTATCAAGAGTACGAAAAACCCGAATTTACTCAATATCCTCTGAAGACTTGGTTTTTGGATATTGAAACCACTGCAACACCCTATGAAAATTCTGATATTGTAAGATATAAAATTGGGGATAATATTCAGAGAACTACTTTGGGTGAACTTAAACGTAAAAAAGAAGAGTTTTTAGCATGGGATGGTGATAAAAATGAATGGGTGAACTTTAGAGAATCTAAATTTATTGTTTCGGAAGGATTCCCTGAACCTAGAATTGCTCCAAACCCCATTAATATCATTACCATTTATGATTCTTTAGAGAAGAAATTTGTAAGTTGGGGGTTAGGGAAGTATTCTCAGCAAGATTTTCCAGATATTACTATTGAATGTTATAATTACACACATGAGAAGGACTTATTGTTAGGATTTTTGAATTATATTTCTAAAGATTATCCTGATATTATTAGTGGATGGAATTCTGACTCATTTGATATTCCGTATTTAATTAATAGAATGGTTAGAAGACTGGGGGAAGACAAGACGAGATTAATTTCTCCGATTGGGAACTTTTATCCTGTGGAAAGGGCTAATAAAAATGGTATGAAGTATCCTACTTATGTAATCGAGGGTATTTCGTGTGTGGATTACATGTTAGCTTATATGAAGTTTGTTCCAGATCCTAGGGAACGATATAGTTTGGATTATATTGGACAGCTTGAACTTGGAAAGAGTAAGCATAAGTTCGAATTGGGGGATATTTTTACCATGGCAGATGAAAATTTCGGGGAATTTGCCAAGTATAATGTTCAGGATGTTAATTTATTGGTTGAATTGGATGATAAATTGCGTTTTATAGAGCTTTTGAGAAGATTGGCTATTATGGGGTTAACTCAGATAGAAAACGCCTTAAAGACCGTTTCTGTGGTAACAGGGGCATGTGCAATAATGGGTAAGAAGCTCAATAAAGTAATCCCCACTTTTTATAGGGACGAAAATATCATTCCAAATATTGAAGGTGGTTTTGTAAGAGAGGTTACGAAGGGTCTTTTTAAAGGTATTTGCAGCTTTGATGCTAATTCTCTTTATCCAAACTTGGTTATTACTCTGAATTTATCACCAGAAACTAAAGTTGGAGAATTAAAAGAAGGGTGTAATGGTTATGATCTTTATACAATTACAGGAAAAGCATTCCACATTCCCTATGAAAAGAAAGATGAATTTTTTAAGAAGAATCAATTATCTTTGAGTAAGCATAATATTGCATTTTCGCAGAAGGAAAAGGGTCTATGCGCCTTAGTCAATGATTTTTATTATCAAGAGCGAGTCAAAATTCGAAAAGAAAGTGAGAATTTGGAAAAAACCTTATCCACAATGGATAAAAATGATATAAATTATAAAAAATTACATTTTGAGCAACAGAGATTAGATATTATACAATATACTATAAAAATCTTTCTAAATTCAATATACGGAACCTTTTGCAATAGATTCTTTTGCATGTTTGATGAACAGATTGCGAATTCTATTACTTTATCTGGTCAAGCTGCGGCAAAAAAAGGAGCGGAAATTATTCATGAATACTTCAAAAGAGAATTGCCTGATATTGAATTGGAAAAATGTGTAATTGCAGGTGATACCGACAGTTTATATCTTACTATTGAGAGTTTATTAGAGAAGAAAAATATTGAATTGTTAGATAATGGAAAAGTTTCTTCTGAAGCATTTCGATTAGTTAATGATATTGGAGATAATTTGAATCGAGAAATCAATATATGGGCAACACAAGAAATGTATTCTACGGATTCCAGATTACTTTTCAAAAGAGAAACTATATGTAAGGCGGGAATGTTTACTGAGAAGAAATATTATGCATTAAATGTTATAAAAAAGGATAATATTGATTGTAATACATTTAAGTATAAGGGTTTACAGATAGTTAAAAGTACTTTCCCTCCGAAGATCAAGAAAATTTTAAAGGATTTGATTGAAAGTATTATTTCTGGAATAGAAAGAGATGTGGTTTCCACTAAAATTAATCAGTGGAAAGAGGAATTTTTTAAGATGGATGTTAATGATATAGCATTGAATGTTGGAATTAATGCATATAATAAATATGCTGACAAAGCTGTTGGTTTAGAATTAGTTAGTGAGACACCTTATGCGGTTGGTTCCGCAATTAATCATAATTATTTGATTGATTCTTTGGGATTAAAGTCAAAATATTTCAAATTAAAAGGTGGGGATAAGATAAGATTGGTTTACTTACAATTACCTAATCCATATAATATCAAAACGGTTGGTTATTTGGGTAAATTTCCCGAAGAGTTTTCTAAAATACTACATGTGGATTACGATTTGATGTTTAAGAAAACTATTGAAAAGCCTATTGAAGGGTTTTTTGAGGATCTTAATTGGAATTATTCTTCACCAATTAATGTTGTAACGAGTTTAGAAGAATTATTCGGATGATTCCTTTTTCTTCACTAGTCTAGTTCCATCAGGTTGAGTAACGTATTCTTTATTAGCTTTTTCGTCTTCAATTTCCTGTTTTAATTTCTGAATAACTGCTGGTGAGTAGATTTTCTTGTAATGTTCCCAATCATTTTTAACTGTATTGTAAGTATCTTTTAAATGTTTAGGAATTTCTTCGTTGTTTTCCTGTTTTTTCTTAATTAGATCAGTTAAGGTTATTAATTTACCAATAGATCCTGATGCTTTTAGATAATCCTCTCTTTTGGAAAATTTATCTTTGAGTTTAACTAAAGGTTGGGAATCTGTTTCTGATTTTGGAGTTTCTTTATCAACCAACTCGGTATCAGGGACTTTTTTTTTAACTCCACCTTTAGGTTTAGTTGTTAGTAAACCCTTTTTAGAAGATTTTTTAGAAGGTTTAACATTAGTAGCTGTAGCAACTGGCTTTGGTGAAGCTTTAGGTGCAGGTGCTACAGGATTGGGAGTACTTTTAGTTACTTTTACAGCAGAAGCTTTTTTAGAAGATGGTGCTTTAGCTACTTTTACAGTAGTAGGTTTTTTAGAAGCAACTTTCTTTGTTCCACTTGTGAATGTACCTTTCTTGACGGCGGATTTTTTAGAAGGTGCAGCATTAGTAGCTGTAGCAACTGGCTTTGGTGAAGCTTTAGGTGCAGGTGCTACAGGATTGGGAGTATAAGGAATGTGTGGGGAAGAACTAGGTGCTGGTGGTGCTGTTCTAGGAGGGGGCATGTAAGTCCCAGTAGTTGTTTGAAATGGTTTAATTGCGTGTGCTTTATGAGCATCAGCAATAGATTTTCTGAGATTTCTTTTCGAACCTGCATTGATACCCAATGAACCAGGTGGATTAACTTGTGGGGCAACTCCACCAGCAATAGTCTTTGCAGCAGGTGTTTTTTCTAAATCATCAACAATTTCATCTACAAATCCTGTTTCAATCTGTGGATAATGGCTGTAAAGATATTTTTTAATGAATTTTGGAGTTTCTGGTTCATTAATATCTAAATTATTTTTCTTTAGTCCCCACACAATCGCGTTTTCAATCTCTTGCAAATAACGATATCTTTCCTCTGTTCCATGTTTCTCAGTTTTTCCTGTCTCAGTAAATGCAGGAATTAATTTATTAAATAATCTTCCAAAATTAGGTGCAGCTTCTTGTACAACTGTCTTATTATCAACAACTTTGGTATATTCAGATAGAATTCCACGATTAAAATCATTACGGTTCACAACATTATTTATGAAATATTTTTAATTTAGTCTATTGAATTTTTAAAAGTGGATGTTAAAATAACATTATGTCAAATCTTATCGCCTTTAGTGATCACGTCGGACGAACTATTATTGCTGAACAAGTTAGTGAAAATGATTCAAAATTTGTTGTTAAAAATCCTGCAATTTTAATTGTTCAACAGCAACCAAATACTGGACAATTAGCAGTTCAATTGCTGCCATTCTTTTTTCGTGAATTTGTTAATTCTAGCACACGAACTACTTCTGGAACTTGGGTATTCAACAAGGAAAATATTGTTTATAATACAGATATTGAACTAGATCCTACTATTGCTGCACATCATGCTAAATTATTTGCTGATGCACCAGCTTTTCAGTCACAACCTTCAACAGAAGCACCTACAATTAAATTGTTTGATGATGAGAAGTAATTAATAAAATTATTTAATTAATTTAATTCCCATTTGGTTTTATATCAAGTGGGAATTTTTTTTTGTTTGTGATAATCAATTAGTTAGATAAGTTTGTTGAAAAAATGATTGGATGTTTGGGAATTTTATGATAAATTGTTAGAATGTCCATTGAACTGATTTTTAAGGGGGATTTTTAGAGTATGAGTCAAATTTTGGTGAAAAAAAGGAGTGGTGAACTTGAATCGCTTAACATAGAAAAAATTCATAAGGTTTTAGAATGGGCGATTAAAGATTTAGAAGATGTAAGTTTATCTGACATTGAAATTAATGCTAAAATTAATTTTATTGATGGGATCACTACTAAAGAAATTCATCAAATTATTATTGAAAGTGCTGTTAATCTCATAAAACACGAAAATTCTGATTATCAATATGTTGCGAGTAGATTATTATCATATTCGATTCGCAAGGATGTATGGGGGGGGAAGCGACCACCTAAGTTATTAGATTTAATTAAGAAGAATGTGAAATTAGGTCAATATTCTCCTATTTTATTAGAAGCATATACCGAATGCGAGATTAATAAATTTGATGAAATAATTGAGCATGATAGGGATTTTAAGTATACTTATGCAGGCATTAAACAGATGGTGGATAAGTATCTTTTGAAGGATGTATCTAATAATATTTTATTTGAGACTCCTCAATTTTTACACATGGTTGCCGGGATGTTTATTTTTCAAAAATACCCCATAAAAAAACGATTAGAGTACGTAAAAAGATTTTATAAGTATGCTTCGGACTTTAAGATTAATTTAAGTACCCCACTTTTAAGTAAAATGAGGACTCCTGATCCCGCATTAGCCAGTTGCGCGCTTTTGGAAATGAATGATACCAAAGAATCAATAGACGCAATTAATTATGCTGTTTCTTCCGCAACATATAATGGGTATGGAATAGGTGTTAATATGGGTAGAATGCGTGGAATTGGTTCTTCTATTAATAAAGGGAAAATGTTACATCCCGGCGTAATTCCTTTTCTTAGAATTATTGAATCTGAAGTAAAAGCATGGTCCCAAGTAACTAGGGGTGGGAGTGCGACAGTTACATTTCCAATTTGGCATCATGAAATTGAGGATATTTTACAATTAAAAAATGCTGTATCTGGAACAGCTCAAAATAGAATTTTTAATTTGGATTATAGTATAGGTATTTCTCAATTATTTTATTCTAGATTTGTAAAAAATGAAAATATAACATTATTTTCGCCTAGCGAAGTTCCTGGGTTGTATGATTTATATGGAACTGAACAATTTGAAGAACTCTATAAAAAATATGAAGAGGATAAAACTTTAAAAAATAAAAAAATTATATCCGCAAAGAAATTATTTGAGTTATTAATCAAAGAAAGATTTGAATCGGGTAGAATTTATATATTAAATGTGGATAATGCAAATAATGGAAGTAGTTGGAATGGAACTATTTACATGGGTAATTTATGCCAGGAAGTGCTCCAAAATATTGTTCCATTAAAGAGTATGTGGGATGATATTTCTGAAATTGGTACGTGCTTGCTTAGTGCTATTAATTGGTTGGAAGTTAAGTCTGAAAACGAAATGGAAAAGTGTTGTGATTTAGTTATCCGTATTTTGGATGAAGTTGTTGATTTACAAAGTTATTTTCATCCTGCAGCAGAGAGATTTACCAAGAAAAAGAGGAGTTTGGGTTGTGGGGTTACAAATTTAGGGGGTTTTTTAAGTTATCATAAATTGAAATATTCCGATAAAGAAGCATTGAAATTAGTACATAATAAAATTGAACAACAACAATATTATCTTTTGAAAAGTAGTAATCAATTAGCAATTGAAAAAGGAAAATGTGAAAAGTTTGATAGTTCTAAATATTCAAAAGGACTTTTACCAATAGATTGGTATAATAAAAATGTAGATACTATATTTACAAATGAATTATTAATGGATTGGGAAACACTTAGGAATAATATTAAAGAACATGGTTTGAGAAACACTACAGTGTCAGCTATTATGCCTTGTGAAAGTTCGTCAATTTGTAATAATTCCACTAATGGTATTGAACCAGTTAGAAAATTAGGTGTTTTTAAAGGTTCTAAGAAAGGTTTAATTCCATTTTTGGTTCCTAACGCAAAAACACATAAAGAATATTATACATTAGCTTTTGAACAACCAGATAATATTGGTTATTTAAATATTGCAGCAGTAATTCAAAAGTTTGTTGATATGGGGATGTCAATAAATGTATATTATAATCCTGAAAATTATCCTGACAAAAAGGTTCCATATCAAGTTATGCTAAAAGAAATGTTGTATCATAATAAAATGGGTGGTAAAACTATGTACTATTCCAATACAAAAGATGGAAATACTCAATTTGAAGAAGTTAAAAAATCGTGCGGAAGTGGGGCGTGTTCCATTTGAAAAATAAATGAAAACAGTATTAAATTTAAAAAATGTTCCTGTAGAAGAACGTATAATGTTTCTTGGACCAGAATTGTCTTTACAAAGGTTCGATCAACTCAAGTATCCTAAATTTTACGATCTATACAAAAAGATGGAGACGTTTCGATGGAATCCTGAAAGAATAAATCTCAATAAAGATAGAATAGATTATGAAAAAATGAGTGATGCGGAATTGCATACTTGGGAATCCAACATAAAATTTCAAACCGCAATTGATGCATGTCTTAGCAGATCAATACACAACATTTCTCAATATATTACTAATTGTGAGCTTGAGGCTGCTATTTCTACCTGGAGTTCGTTTGAAGTGCTTCACAGCGACAGTTATTCACACGTATTCAAGAATGTTACCAAGGATGCAACTAAGTTTTTTGATTCAATACTGGAAGATGAAAATATAGTAAAAAGATCCAGAAATTTAATTGAATCATATGATGCTTTTTTTGGAAATCCTTCTGATATTAAACAAACCATTTTTGATGCTGTTTTGAATACACAAGCGGTTGAAGGTGTTACTTTCTATGTTAGTTTTATATGTTCATTTTATTTTGGAGCTAAGGAAATAATGTCAGGATCGGCAGATATCATCAAAGAAATTGCTAGAGATGAAGCTTTACATGTATCAATAACACAAAATATTTTTAAGAATTGGAAAAATAATCCAGAAGAAGGATTTCAAGAAATTTTGAAGAAAAATGAAGATAGAATATATGATTTTTATAAGTTAGTGGTAAAACAAGAATCAGATTGGGCAGAATATCTTTTCAGTAAAGGTTCGCTACTTGGTCTGAATGAAGAAATTTTGAAAATGTATATTGAATACATTGCTAATAACAGATTAGGAAGTTTGGGTTATAAGAAGATTTTTAAAACAAAAAATGATCCAACCATTGGATGGTCTGCTAGTTATTTTGATTCGACTATGTCTCAACCTGCACCACAAGAAACTGAAATTACATCATATTTGTCAAATGCCGCTAATACGGATTTAAATCTGAGTGAATTTGAGGGATTATTGTGAATTTTAGTTGACCTGATTTCATTTTTTTGATATATTGGTGGGATTATGGAGTCTGAAAATTGTTTTGTTAGTTTATTGTCTGGTCTTTCAGGAAATTATAGTCTTGATGATCTTGTGGGAGTTCAACCAATGTCTGCCACAGATCCAAATAATATCATTCATTTTGTTGATGCAAAAACACGACCTAAAGGAAAACTTATTATTAATCATATTATTCCAAAGAAATATGAATCTGTTCCTTTAAAGTATCCTGATTTTGAGCCAGATAAAGAAAGAATTGGTTGTAAACCAGTAACACCTTTCTATTCTCATGCAGATATACCTCAAGATAATGGACTTATAGCTCATTTTCAATGTAGAAATGGAAGTGATATTGGGTGGAAGTTTATTTCTTATATTACAATTGATGAATTCTGTATAATTGATTCCGATAAGTTAAATGATGAAAATTACAATTGGTATTATGGGGAAATGGTGGAATCTAAGACAGATGCCTCTAAATTTGTGGAAGATTTGGAATATGATATTGAAGTAAATTTATCAGAAGGTGATGAAGTATTTGCGTATGAATTTGGTGGAATTCTTTCTATGAGAGGTGGGTTATTTGTAGCTCATAAAGATAATCCATCAATTCCACTTCGCTATAAACAACTTATAATGAGTTAATTATATTATTAGTACCCAACATGCGACAGAACATTACAAAAAATCTTTACAATTTAAATCGGATTACGAAAACGATCTAGTAAGAGATAGAACATATGAATGTGTTAAATGTGGAAATGTGATTGATAGAGATTATAATGCTGCATTAAATTTAAAGAAGTGTGGCGAAAAATTTTTAAGACAA
>Ga0302280_1001634_pt1 | contig 18128 bp, 19 predicted proteins | sample III_Fen_E1_1_FD_198771 | JGI IMG/M metagenome (GOLD analysis project Ga0302280, IMG submission 198771) | Peat permafrost microbial communities from Stordalen Mire near Abisko, Sweden - III_Fen_E1_1 | ecosystem: Environmental > Terrestrial > Soil > Wetlands > Permafrost | place: Sweden: Abisko... | reverse complement strand
GAATGGCCTACCATGTCCGGGTTGGCAAAATTTAGGACGATTAAATCTTCGCCTGCCGTATTTATTTCATTATCCACGGCATCAGCCAGTTCGGGTGCGCTCATGGCGGGTTGCAGATCGTAGGTGGCTACTTTTGGGGAGGGTTGCATGATTCTTTTCTCACCCTCAAAAGGCAGTTCCCTGCCACCGCTGAAAAAGAAGGTTACATGGGGGTATTTTTCGGTTTCTGCGGCGCGCAGCTGGGTTAGCCCTGCCTTCTCGATCACTTCACCGAGAGTCATTTGCAGGTCCTGCTCGGGGAAAACGGTTTGTACGTTCTTAAAAGTATGGTCGTACATCGTCATGGTGATATAATGCAGGGAAAGCGGCTTCATGTCAAAGTCAGGATAGGCCTGCTGGCTCAGTGCGAGGGTAAGTTCGCGGCCCCTGTCCGTGCGGAAATTGAAGAAGATAACTACATCGCCTTCGCCTATAGTAGCCAGTGGTTTATCAGCAGAATCTGTAACAATGATAGGCTTTATAAATTCATCGGTTACACCTTCCTTGTAAGACTGCTCTATGGCTTCAATGGCATTCGTTGTATGCTGGCCTACGCCTTTTACCACAGCGTCATAAGCCATTTTTACGCGTTCCCAGCGTTTGTCCCTGTCCATCGCGTAGTAGCGGCCGGTGACAGAAGCAATTTTTCCGGTGGTTTTGTCGAGGTGGTTTTGAAGGTCTTGCAGGAAGCCTTTACCTGAATGTGGGTCGGCGTCCCTTCCATCCGTAAAAGCATGTATAAAAACATCTTTGCAGCCGTTTTTAGCGGCTATTTCGCAAAGCCCTTCCAGGTGCCCGATGCTGGAATGGATACCCCCGTCAGAAACCAAACCAAGAAGGTGGATCTTCTTGTTATTGGTTTTGGCATAAGCAAAAGCATCAAGTAGAACAGGGTTATTATTTACTTCGTGGTTCTTGAAAGCGCGGTTGATAAGTACAAGCTGCTGATAAACCACCCTGCCGGCTCCGATATTCATGTGGCCGACTTCGCTGTTGCCCATCTGCCCGTCGGGCAGGCCGACATCCTCGCCTGAAGCGCTAAGCTGCGTATGCGGGTATTTTTTAAATAAGCTGTCCATAAAGGGGGTATTCGCGGCAGCGATGGCATTGATCTTAGGGTCTTTTCCCCCAATGCCCCAGCCATCAAGTACGATAAGGGCGAGCTTGCGTGTCTTTTCCATAGTGCAAAGGTAACAAGGTTGGATTGTTAAATGTTTGTAATAACGCTATCATTGCAGGAAATCATTAAATTCTTATCTTCGCCTCATTCTTGGCACGTTTTTAGCGCGCAAAGAGGTTAAATATAAATATACCGTGAGATACAAAAAACCGATAATAATCCTTTTCACCGTTCTTATGGCTTTTGCTGCTTATGCAGATGTATTTGACACTATCGCAGAGGCTTTTAAAGCCGGAGACGCAAAAGAGGCTGCCAGGTATTTTGACACGAGCATAGAACTAAAAACGCTTGATAAATCAAGCGTATACAGCCGCGCCCAGGCGGAGATAGTACTGAAGGAGTTTTTTGACAAGCACCCGGTAAAATCTTTTAAAGTGATACATCGCGGCTCCTCGGCAAAGGGGGCTCAATACGCCATTGGCGACCTGCAAACCCAGAAAGGCAATTTCCGGACTTATATCTACATAAAAGTGATACAGGGAAAAACTTTTATACAGGAATTGAGCATTGAGGCGGAATAAGGCTAATTATGAATTATAAATTATAAATTATCAAAAGAGACAACTCATTTATTGCAGAGAACAAAGCATGGTTTGATGCTTTTATCAAATCTTCGCTGGCTGAGGATGTTGGAAGCGGCGACCATTCTTCGATGGCCTGTATCCCTGCCGATGCAACCGGACAGGCTAACCTGTTTGTAAAGGAAGATGGCATTATTGCCGGTATGTCGCTGGCTGAATATATTTTCACTTCAGTTGACCCCCGTTTTAAATTTGAGGCTTTTGTAATTGATGGCGATGAAGTAAGCAAAGGTAAAGTGGCTTTTACCCTTTCAGGAAATATCCGGAATATACTGATGCTGGAAAGGCTTACCCTTAACTGTATGCAGCGGATGAGCGGCATTGCTACCCAGACACATAAGCTGGTAAAGCAACTGGAAGGCACGAAAACGAAATTGATTGATACCCGCAAAACCACGCCGGGCATACGTTTGCTGGAAAAGTGGGCTGTGCGGATAGGAGGGGGGCACAACCACCGTTTTGGCCTGTATGATATGGTCATGCTGAAGGATAATCACGTGGACGGGGCAGGGGGCATTGAAAAGGCGATAAGCGCAACGCGTGATTATTTGAAAAAGAATAACCTCGGTTTAAAAATTGAAATTGAAACCCGAAATCTGGAAGAAGTGCGCCAGGTAATCAGTTTTGGCGGGGCTGACAGGATAATGCTGGATAATTTCAGCCCGGAATTGTTGTGGGAAGCTGTAAAATTGATTGGCGGCAAATATGAAACGGAGGCCTCTGGTGGAATAACCGAAGCCAATATCCGCGAATATGCGCTAACGGGGGTAGATTTTATATCCTCCTCTCAAATGACTCATTCGGTAAAGAGCCTGGACCTGAGTTTGAAACTGGTAAAGAGTGCCTTTTAAATTTTATATATCGTTGTAAACGTCTTTGAACAAGAGTATTTTCCAAATCTTTCTCTCGTTGTTATTTGGGAAACCGCATTTTTCAGCAAATTCATTCGTGTCCCTGTATGTCCCAAATAATTTATCCCAAAGCGGAATATCTGAATAGTTGTATTTGTGAACATCAATCTGATGGTGGATTGAATGAAGTTCGGGCGTTTGAATGATATATTTCAGCCATTTTGGCGATTTAAGGTTTGAGTGGTAAAAGTATTCTCCGGTCGCCGCAAAAAAGTTAAACCAAAATGCGCCTTGCAGTGAGCTTCCTAAAAGAATATACTGGATAATGGCACTCAGGGTGGAATCGGCTAAAATTTCCAATGGGTGTTTATAAAAAGAAGTTAGCGTTTCGATCCGTTGTGGTGAGTGATGAAGCTGATGAAATACTTGCCAGAATCCTTTCTTATGCCTTAACCTGTGCCACCAGTAAAAAAAGAAAGTGCCAACAAACCACCCGATAAATCCTTCAGCAAAGGGCATTTTAATCGTTGAAAGATGGAATAAAGATATGCTTCCAAAAAGTTTTATCCAGATCCTGTTTGTTAAAAAAGTAATTCCAAGCTGGCAAAGGTTTATTGCTAAAACCCTCACATACCATCCTTTTGAATTTGGTAGCTCCCTGCCAGGCGAAAGCCGTTCAAGTGTAAGAAAAATGATGGTAACTATAGCAATGAATATAGTTGGTAATGCCAGACTCATTTCGCTTTCCGTTTTATGTTATAACATTAGCGCTTAATTTATAATTCTTCCATAAGCAGCTTATACATATCCAACATGGCATGCAGATCATCTTTGTGCACGGTTTCATCAGGAGAGTGGACATTGCTTTCGGCCGCACCCACAAAACACCAGTCGATAGGGTAGGCTGAGCGCTGGAGTTCAGAGCCATCGGAGCCACCGCTGTCTTCTACTTCGATCTGATAGGGTATTTTACTTTTTTTAGCAATTTCAAGTATCTGGTTAAAGTATTTCCTGCGGGGTATGGTTACGTCCCGCATAGAAAGGGCAACACCTTTGCCGTGTTTTACCCCTTTGGTTATCCAGGTTATATCACATATCAGGGTCTTGGTAATTTTGAATTTTTTGTACATAAGGCGGGCCATTTTCAGCGCAGAACCGCCATAATGTTCTTCACCACAAGTATAAACCAACAGGCCGTTTTTGAGGGTTTCAGCCAGTTTCAGGCTCACCCACAGGCCCAGGCGGTTATCCAGGTGAGGGGAGGTTATATAATCACCTTCAAGCCGGAGATCAGGCTTAAATCTCAGTTCGGTACCCCGTTCCAGTTTTCGGTTAAAGGCATACTCGAGGGTTTTATTTATTTTTAAAGTACATTCAATATCTCCTTTTTCATCTTTTCCGGTAAGGATATGGCCATCTTTGGCTTCCGGGCTGCCTATTTCAATGAGTTCTTTGCCGTATTTCACCATGAAGCCAACAGTATCCATATGGGCGAATACTGCCGTACGGGGCTTGCCGAATGCTATTGCAATACAATCCTGCATCCTGTCACCGGAATATATTTTTGGTTTTTGGTCGAAATAATGGCTGTTTTTCTCAAAATAGCTGATAAGGAAGTCGCGCATGGCAGTTTCGTTACCAGATAATGATTGAATATCAGTTAGTTGTTTTAATAATTCCACATTTTTTTTAACAATTATACGTATTTAATTCTTTTTTTGTATGTTTGCAGGGAGAAAAATTGTGCATAACCTTAATGAAAGGTTAAAAGTTGTTAACAAACGTCAATTTTTCAAGGGATTATTGTAGTATATTAAAATATATTTTGTATATTTGAATTAGAATTTTAGGAAACAAAAAATACTTACAGAACGGATGAAAAGAACTTTACTCTCTATTTGCTTATTATTCACCGCGTTTATATATTCCTACGGGCGTGGGTATGTATTTGGCGAGGCGAGCGTTGCCAGTATAGTTTCTGTAGGAGAAGTTACTCCTGCCGGTACTGAGGAGCTTCAGGGCGCCGATGATCAGCCCAAGGTAGTATTTTATCCTAATCCGACGAGGGATTTTCTGAATGTTAAATTTTCCGAAAAAGGCCAGCACCTTATCCGTATTTATAATATGGTGGGCGAGCAAATAATGAAAAAGGAAATACCAGATGGCGACCTGATCACCATTGATGTTACTACCCTTCAAAAAGGTATGTATTTTATGAGCTATGAACTGGATGGTAAAATAGTTACCAAAACGTTTTCAAAAGAACAATAAAATAGATTTCTGAAATCATAAAGATAAAGCCGGAATGTAAGTTCCGGCTTTTTTTTGCTTAAGCTACCGAAACAATCTTAAAAGAATCTAGATATCCAGGTACTGTTTATTTTTGAGAAGTACCGCTATCCTGTGCATTTTGGATATCCTGCTGAATTTTGTCGTTGTCCTTCTTCTTAAAATAACCTTTGAAAAGAAAACTATGAGAAAGGGCATCCATATTATTATCAAAGCTTTTTGTTCCTTTTTCGAGGTTGACCATAGTCATTTTCAGTTCGTTTGAAAAAGAAGTATCGGAAAGTATGGTGCCGAAAGCGCCGTTTCCATTTTTGATATTGCCTGTTATTATCTTCACGTCACCAGATAATGTTTGCAGATTAGACGACGTACCGTGCAGGCTGTTAAGTGTAGCGTGAAGGGTTAGCGCCAGTGAACTATCGGCAAACACGGATGAAATGCCTGAAGTTATGTGCATTGCATTCTCAGCAGTTTTATTCAGGTTGTGCATAATGTCTTCCATACTTATTGGCCGTATAGTGGCAATAGTGGCATCTTGTTCTATCGGAGGAGAATTCGGGGCGCCGGGGGCAATATCGACAGCCTTATCACCCATTAGCCCTTCAGAGGCAATCATAGCCACAGCGTCCTTCTTAATAAATTCCTTCATCTTAGATTTGATTGTCATTTCTACTTTAATGGAACTATCGTTCATGAAACTGATACTGTTTACCGTACCTACATCGATTCCCCTGAAGCTTACATTATTCCCTTCCTGCAGGCCACCTACCTTGCTAAAGACCGCATATATCCTGAATGTACTGCCGAAAAGGTTTTTGCTCTCGCCAATAAAATAAATGCCTGCCACCAGTATTGTAAGGCCCAGGGTGACAAAAAAGCCTAATTTTATGAACTTATTTGGTGTTTTCATATTTGTATTTTTATTCGTTAAAAAATGCCCTTATCCATGGCTCTTTACTATTTTTCATTTCTTCAAAACTGCCTTCCGAAGCCAATATGCCTTCATTCAGCAATACTATACGGTTAGCTGTAATACTAGCACATTCTACATCATGGGTGATGATGATGGATGATACTTTATATTTCTCCTGCATCTTCACCATTAGTTCGCTTATTTCTTTGGATGTTACCGGGTCAAGACCTGTAGTCGGTTCATCATAAAGCATTATTTCTGGTTTCAGGATCAAGGTTCGCGCCAGCCCAATCCGTTTGCGCATACCGCCGCTAAGGTCTGAGGGCATGGCGTCAATTGCATCGGCCAGCATAACATCTTCAAGCGCCTGTTTTACCAAATCGTCAATTTCGTTTTTCGCCAGTTTTTTAGAATGTGTTAGCAGTGGGAATTCAAGGTTCTCGCGTACCGTCATGGAGTCATACAAGGCAGCGCCCTGAAACAGGAACCCTATTCTTACGCGCAGCGTATCAAGCGCTGAATGTTTTAAACCAAGTATTTCTTTTCCAAAAACTTTTATCTCTCCGCTATCCGGTTGTATTAGTCCAACAATACATTTTATTAAAACGGATTTACCCGTTCCAGATTTCCCCATTACTACCAGGTTTTCCCCTTTAGCCAGCACCATATTTACATCTTTCAGCACTTCTTTTTCGCCAAAGGCTTTTTTAAGATGGTTCACCTGTATTACCGCTTCTTCGGGGTTGTTTTTATTTTCAATGTTGGGGTTCACTATGGCTTTTATTCTTAATTATATAATGTAGAAATTTGTGCGGCAAGCATATCAATAATGAATACCAGCAGAGAAGCAACTACCACCGCAGAATTGGCAGCTATTCCAACCCCTTCGGTGCCCCTTTTTGTAGTATAGCCTTTATAGCAGCCTATCAACCCTATGGCGAAGCCAAAAACAAATGTTTTGATTGTAGCCGGAAAGAGGTCGCTAAAAGATACCTGGTGGAATACTTTATAGAAATAAAAACCAATGCTGATATGGTCTTTCAGGTTATAGCCTATATAGCCCCCAAAAATACCAATGGCATCAGCCATTATAACAAGTAATGGGAGCATGAGTGTAGTAGCTATAATACGGGTAACTACAAGATATTTGAATGGATTGGTGGCTGAAACTTCCATTGCGTCTATCTGCTCTGTAACGCGCATAGAGCCAAGCTCGGCGCCAATACCGGAACCTATCTTCCCTGCGCAAATCAGCGCTGTAATGATTGGGGCGATCTCGCGTACCAGCGACACAGACACCATGCGCGGCAACCATGATTCTGCTCCAAATTCAACTAATGTAGGCCTTGACTGGATGGTAAGTACTACGCCCATAATAAATGCGGTGATGGCAACCAGCCCAAATGATTTATTGCCTGCCGCATAGCATTGCCTCAATGTTTCTTTAAAATTGTACGGTGGAGTGAAAACCTGGCGGAAAAATTTTCCTGCGAAGGCGCTCATCTCACCCACTTCTTTAAAAAAAGACGATATGCCTGTAGGTAAAAAGCTTGTATTCGTTTTTGTCTTCCTTGCTGCTGCAACTATTGACATATTTGTTTCTATTTAATTTGCTCCCGTTTATTGATAAAACAAGGTAGCTGACAGATTGTTTAAAAATATGCCGATATACTATTGTATAGTATTGGCTTTAGTAAAGCGGAAGTCCCTAATTTTGTACCATAAAATAAATGATATGAAATATAACTTACTTGGAAATACAGGGCTTTTTGTTTCTGAACTATGCCTTGGAACAATGACTTTTGGAGGAAAAGCTATCTGGACCGCTATTGGAGCTTTAGAGCAGGGGCCGGTAAATCAAATCGTAAAAAGGTCTATAGATGCGGGTATCAACTTCATTGATACGGCTAATGTGTATTCGGAAGGCCTGAGTGAAGAAATGACCGGGAAAGCTATTCGAGACCTTGGGCTGAAAAGGGATGAACTCGTTATTGCTACAAAAGTAAGGGGCAGGATGGCGCCGGGCCCAAATGAAAGCGGCCTTAGCCGTAAACATATTTTGAATCAGGCAGAGGAAAGCCTTAAAAGACTTAAAATTGATTATATAGACCTTTACCAGATACACGGCGTCGACCCTTCAACACCTATTGAAGAAACACTTCATGCGCTTGATAGCCTTGTTCAAAGTGGTAAAGTACGTTATATAGGCGTAAGCAACCACCCTGCCTGGCAGATAATGAAGGCAGCGGCTTGTTCGGAAGCAAAAGGGATTTCAAAATTTATCTCATTGCAGGCGTATTATACTATTGCCGGGCGTGACCTTGAAAGAGATATTGTACCATTGCTACTTGATCAAAAGATAGGACTTATGGTATGGAGCCCTTTGGCCGGTGGTTTCCTGAGTGGTAAATACAGACGCGGGCAGGATGCAGATAAAGATTCCAGGAGGGTAAATTTTGATTTTCCACCGGTAAATAAAGAAAAAGCATATGATATAATAGACGCAATGGAGCCTATAGCAAAATCCAAAGATGTATCTATTGCTCAAGTAGCGCTTGCATGGCTGTTGCATCAGCCCGTTGTTACGACAGTTATTATTGGCGCTAAATCGACTGAACAACTGGACGATAACCTGAAATCAACAGATGTAAAATTTACTGAAGATGAATTGGCCAGATTGGACGATATAAGCCGTCTATCTCCCGAATATCCGGGCTGGATGATGGAAAGGCAGGGAGCAGACAGGAAAAAGGCATAAAACACCCCGCCGGTTTGTTTCTACTTATTTTTAGCAAAATTAAGACTCCAGCGTTGACCATATTTATCTGTCAACTCGCCAAAAATGGCGCCCCAGAACTGTTCAGTCAATCGCATATTTATCTGTCCGCCGGATGATAAGTTTGAGAAGTAGGTATATATCTCTTCTTCGCTGCTACATTCAATAAAAAGAGCAACTCCATTGCCCCTGAGTAACTCCATTGGCGGTATTATATCTGCAGCCAAAAGCGATAAGTTACCCTTAAATAAATTTGCGTGCAAAATGCTTTTTTGCGATTCGGCCGGCAATGTTGCTGCCACGGGAGATTCCTCAACCGAAAGAATGAAGAGCTCGCCATCAAAACATTCTTTATAAAAAGTCATCACTTCGCGGCAGTTGCCATTAAGCGATAGAAAGGCGCTAATTTGTGTCATTTTATATTGTTAATATTGCAAATGTAGTTTACAAGTTAAAAAAGAAGCAATTTACTTATAGTTTTTAAATATGTTAATTCAATTAAGTAGATTTGAACAATATGAAACTTATGCCTGCTGTTTTTCATAGAAAGCCCCTTGCTATTGTCATAATAATAATTTTTGGCTTGATTTATGCCGATATTTCCCTGGTAAACCATTGTTTATTCCGCACTTATGGATGGGACCTTGGCGCATATAATAACGCAACCTGGGATTATTCCCATTTCCGCTGGAATGCAAATAATATCCTGTACGACAAGCTAAAAAATGTACTCGCCGACCACTTTGAGATATACCCTATTATATTAAGCCCCTTTCGTTTTATTTTTGGCACTTACGTTTTGCTTGTAGTACAGATAGCTTCCATCCTTTTCGGGGGATATGGAGTTTACAGGTATCTGCTATTAAAAACGGGAAATGCAAACCTTTCCATCTTAGGAATGCTATATTTTTTCCTTTCCTGGGGCATTTATGCTGCACTATCCTTTGATTACCATAATAATGTAGTGGCCGCAATGCTTGTGCCATGGTTTTTATTTTATTTTGAGAAGCGGAAAATGGGCCTTGCTTTATTCTTTTTCATCCTAATCATTACCGGAAAGGAAAACATGGCGCTCTGGGCTGTTTTTATAGGTTTGGCATTGGCCCTGTTTAACCTAAAGGATAAACAAAAGCGAAGCTATGCGATATTTTTTACGATAACGGCTCTTTTCTTCTTTGTAGCTTTGGTAAAGTGGATCATGCCCGGCCTGGACAGTGAACATCATAAATATGTACACTTTTATTATAATACTTTAGGAACAGATTTTGGCATCGCCTTACATACCGTCATTACAAGGCCAGTATATACTTTTAAGCTTTTGTTTATTAACAATACTGGCCTTAGTGAATATGATAGAATAAAATTTCACACGCATTTAATAATTTTGGCTGGCGGCGGCTGGGCTTTGTTTTTCAGGCCGAAATACCTCCTGATGCTAATTCCTATTTATTGCCAGAAACTCTTTAATGATGATCCGATGAGATGGGGATTAGGATCGCATTATATGATTGAATTTGTGCCCATTATTTCAATTGCCTTATTTGAGGTTATCCATTTATTTTTAAAAGGTAAGAAGGCATCATTGGCGGGTGGTGCTTTATGTATAATTACTACTGTGCTGAGTTTGTATTGTTTATATCATGTCAAAAAAATTAATGACCAGCCGGTGAGAGAAGATATATTTAGTGCTCATCATTATCAAAGCGACTATAATACTGCAAAAGTTTACCTCGCAATTAATTTAATACCTGCGAATGCATCATTGTCTACCCAGAGTGAATTTGTCCCACATGTTGCATTTAGAGATACAATATTCATGTATCCTGAAATATCGGGCGCAAGGTATTTATTACTCTGCAGGTCTTCTCACGATTACCGGGTTTCAATGGCTGAACACCAGGCAAGGATAACTGAATTTTTGAGTTCGGGCGAATGGCAAAAAATATATGATGAAGACAATATCCTGGTATTGAAAAGGAAGTAAAGCCTGATAAATTCAACAAACCAGGTTTTAGGCCCTCTAATAGGTATTCAGGTGGCGCCAAAAGATTATAAAAGTATTTAAGTTTATATTTTATATTTGCATTTTAACAAACACCAGTGAACCAGGGCAAAATATCTTTTTTTAATAAATTAATGTATATAAGCCTGCATGTGTTTATACTGGTAGCCTTATTCATTTTCCTGTATTTTATCGGTTTTTTAAATGTCGTTCCTCATGGGAACAACCTTGTACAATGGGATGGAGGCTGGTACAAGAATGTACATGACAACGGATATAATTATTTTCCTGACAAGCAAAGCAATAGTGGCTTTTTCCCGCTTTTCCCTTACATGTGGAAGTTTTTGGGTGTTGGCAATGCTGGTATAGCCATATTTAATGCCATTGCATTTCTCATTGCTTTCCTTCTGCTTGCTTATTTTTTCGATATTAAAAGAAGAAACATATTCCTTTTACTTTCAGTACCTTCATTATTTTTCTGTTATATTCCATATTCCGAATCCCTCTTTTTTCTATCAAGTTCTTTGTTTTTAATTGGCCTTCATAAAAGCAACAAGTTCCTTATTATTGCTGGGTTGTTCTTTGCAAGTACATGCAGGGCAGCGTCTATGTTTTTTGTGCCAGCTATTTTTATGATGGAGTTTTTAAGCCTTGATTTTTCAAAAAAAGGGTGGCGCTAGGCAATATTTAATGCTATAATTTACTCGTTTGCAAGCCTCGCTGGATTTGGATTGGTAGTATGGGAACAATGGCGAAAAACAGGGGTATGGTTTGCTTATGCCAAAGCTCAGATGTATCAGTGGAAGCATACTTTCAATTGGCCAAAATTACCTTTTAACACTTGGGATGAGAAAAAACTCTTGTATTTAGATGGATTTGGACTTTGGATTTGTCTTTTCAGCCTTGTGGCGCTTTTTTTCATGGTTTATAAGAAGCTGCGTTTTTCAAAAGAAGAAAAGCCAGTGTATCCCAACAAACCCCTTTATTTCTCTCTGGTATATTTTGCAATGCTTTTCTTTTATCTTGTTTTCTTTTCTGAGATTGCAGGTAATAACACAGCTATATACAGCGCTAACAGGTATGTAATGGCCGTTCCGTTTTTTTCAATTTTGTTTTATTATATGCTTACGAACAAGGATAATATGGGAGGCCGCCTGTTTCTTGGAATAGTAAGCCTTGTTATTGTTATTGTAAATTGTAAACATCCGCTTGATGGATATGGTGCCCATAAAACGTTACTTTACTACTCATATTTTGCGGGTTACGCCTTAATTTATTTGTTAATGCAATTTGAAAATATTGCAGAAAAGTACTGGCTTGTTTTATATGGCGTTAACTGTTTTCTACAGCTTTACTTACTTAATATGTTTCTAAATAGTGGATGGGTTGGATAAACAATAGTAGATGTTTAGGCCCATTAATTTACCCTAAACCCAAATTCGCCGGCAATGTTGGCAGCTGTAGCCAGGCTTATTTTTGTGTCTTTTATTTTATTGGAGGCGGGGTTAATGATCAAATTTTTTGCATTTAATAATTCCGCATTTCGTAAATCACATTCGTTAAAGACGGCCTCGGTAAAATCACAACCATTTAATTTTGAATCTTTCATCTCGCATACCATAAATTTGGCGCCATTGCAATTACAATTATCCAACAATATGTTTTTTATCTTCAACCCTGAAAATTCAACATACCTAAGATCACATTCATGGAAATTGGCAAAAAAGGCAAGACTATCATTATTAAAGCAAACCCCCATTAATTTACAGGCATAAAATTCGCAATCCCTGATCCTTGCCGTTATTAATTTACTATTCGCCAAATTGCAGTTTTCAAATGTGCAATCAAAGAATTTTGAATTTGACATATCATGTTCTGAAAAATTGCAGGATTTAAATTTACATTCATAAAATTCGACCCCGGCCACATTAAAGCTAATGATGGTAAAACTTTCATTGTGATATTCATGGATTTCTCCTGTTGGATTCATTTTTAACCTGCTATTTCTATTTGTGCAAAGCTAATGAAAATGAGATTAAGGCATTATCACGCTATAAAATCCAGGCCGGCAAAGCCAGGATCTAAAATCGAACTGTCTTTTACTCCCAGCCATTTGTGCAGGGCAGTTGCATATACTTCGCGGAAATCTAATTTGTATTTCAGGTCGCCCTGGTCAAGATCAGTAAGGTCGGGGGCAGCATTGTAGATGCCCTGTTTTTTTAGTCGCCCGCCATAAATAAACATATTATTGGCTGTGCCATGGTCGGTACCGTTGCTTGCATTCTGGGCTACGCGGCGGCCAAATTCAGAAAAAGTAAGCACAAGGGTATCGTTCAGTTTATTGTTCTTATCAAGGTCTTTTAGAAAAGCGGATACCGATTCGGCATAATTCTTAAAAAGCCTTGCCTGGGTATTTACCTGGCCTACATGGGTATCAAACCCGGTTTGGCTGACATAATATACCCGGGTTTTGAGCCCCGAATTGATAAAAGTGGCAATTGTTTTCAGGTTTTTGGCGAAGGGGTTGTCCGGATATTCTACATTATTGGTGTAGGTTTTAGAGGTTTCATATACATATTCAGCTGACGAATAGGTTTCAATCATAGTTTTGCTCAGATAACCCAGATTATCTTCGTTGAGATGGTCATTTTTATAAACTGAAACCATTTCCTTGAAAAACGGATCACGGGTGGCATCGTAGAGTTGTTTTGGGTTTTTTATGGCCAGCCCGGTCCTGTATTCACCTTTTACGGCGAGGGACAGGGTATCATCTACTTCAATAATATTATATGCGTTTTTGCAATCCGGGCAGTCAGAATCAAGGTATCTGCCAAGCCAGCCGGTATTAAGAAATTGGTTAGCGCTACTGGCAGTTTGCCATATATCCATAGCGCGGAAATGCGAACGGTCAGGGTTAGGATAGCCAACGCTGTTCATGATAGTCATCCACCCTTTATCATATATTTCCTTAAGTGGCTGCAGGGCCGCATTGAAACCAAGTTCATCATTTACCTTGATTATTTTATCCTGCGGCAATGCGATCTTCGGCCTGCTGTTGTAATATATATCATTCCGGTATGGCACTATGGTATTAAGCCCGTCATTTCCACCGGAAAGTTGAATAATAACTAATGATCTGTAACCGTCCAAAATAGCGTCTTTGGCAAGGTATTCAAATGGTTTCAAAAAAGAGGGTACCATGAATGCTCCCGAGGCTAACATTGAGTTTCTTATAAATTCCCTTCTGTCCATTTCTTTTTTTATTTTAAGGTTAGCATAACTGGTATTCAGGCGTAGATATCAACTGCAATATAACCATTTTTATCCCATCGTTTACATTGCTGATTAAGGTTTTAATATTATCCGGCAGATTGGGTTGCAAAAAATAACCTGCCAGTTCATCTATTTTAATATCCTTAGGCAATTGGCTTAGTAAAATGTCCCAATCCGCAGTTGTTTTTACCTTCTGCTGAATGCGTTCTTTTATCTTTTCTTCTGCCATCATCATTTCGCTCATTTCTGCCAGGTCTTCTTTGGGCGTGACGTCTATAATTCCTCCATTAAGAATTACTGAAGGTAGTTTCATCCTTGTCATTAAAGACGAACTGTCTATCCAGTTTTTCCCAGCTGGCCAGCCACTTACATTTGGCGGCTCAAATAATTCCTGGCCCATGAGTTTTTGCAAATATACAGGCACATCGGGGTCTTCATATTTCACATTGAAGGTGCGGTTGATTCCTATTAGCAATTCAATCGGTGATTTAATGCGCCCGCCGATATTTTTCTCATCATAAAACCAATCGGAGGTATATATTTTCCTCATCAGGCTTTCAATGTTATAATTAGTGCTGTAAAAGTAATCTGCAAGGTTTTTTACTATATCTTCATCAGGTGTATCGTTTACAAAGTATTTGTAAATTTTTCTTGAAAGAAAAACAGATGTTCTTTTATTCGCCAGGATAATATCAATTACATCCTCACCATCAATATTGCCTTCCTGTCCCATGAATTTTTTATTGCCTTCATCATGTATCTTTGGGCGGAACTGAAACTCGCCGGTCTCCAGATTATATGACCACCCAGTAAATGCGCGCGCAGCTTCTTTAATATCATTTTCGGTATAGTTGCCCCTGCCAATAGTAAAGAGCTCCATGACCTCACGCGCGAAATTTTCATTGGGATGCTCTTTTTTGTTTTGTTCATTATTAAGAAACAGCAACATGGCCGGGCTTGGGGAAACGGCCATTAACAGGTCCTTGAATTTTCCGAAAGCATTATCCCGCATGGAATTGTTGAGCATTTGCCCAAGGTAAGGCTCGTTTATTTTACAGGCGAAATGCCCATGCCAGAAGAGGGTCATTTTTTCCCTGAGCTGCCCTTTTTCGTCTTCCATTTTTTGGAGCCAGGCGTTTTTCAATTGTTTTCCGTTATCCCTCGTATCTTTTTGGACTTGCTTCTTTTCTTCTTCAGATAAATCTTTCATTTTTGGCCTTGGCAGATCCATAGTTACTGCCGTTAGCCCTGTATAGTTTTTCGACTCGTAAAAAAGTTTGTCCACAAGGCTGCCAATACTCTTGTGGTTGGATTCATTCAAAGCTTTATAGTTAATACCGAAGCCTGCACGGAGGTATAAATGTTGTATTTTTTTTATGTCTGGTGTTTTCTCCATATCCTTACCCTCTGTTTTTTAGACTAGGGCGCCTCGTATAAGTTTAATACATGCTATTCGCATGCCAAACTTTTTAAGCCGGAAATATTTTTGTAGATATGGGTATTTTAAACAGATTCTGTTTCGAGATAGGAGTTCAGTAAAAACTCCGGCAGGCCTTCATGGCTGAGGTCTGTGAATACATCGCCCTTATTTGCTACGGATATGGCGCCGGTTTCTTCGGATACAACGATCGCCATGGCGTCAGTCTGCTCACTTATACCGAGGGCTGAGCGGTGGCGTAAGCCAAAATCGCCGGGTACATCTTCCCGCTCAGATACGGGCAGGATACAGGAAGCGGCTTTGATACGGTTTTTTACTACGATTACAGCGCCATCATGCAGAGGGCTTTTCTTGTTGAAGATCGATTCGAGCAGTTTGGCGCTTAGTTCCCCTTCAATAGGGATACCCGTACCGGCATAAAATTTCAGTTCGCTGCTTCGCGCCAGGATGATGAGGGCGCCTGTATTTGTACTGCTCAGGCGCATGCAGGCGCGGGCTATTTCATCAAAATTGATATCCGTATCATGTATGGCTTTCCAATTCCATGGTAGCATATTACGAAATTCAGCCCCTGATGCGAAAATAAACCTGTTCTTGCCGATAACCAACAGAAAACGCCTTATTTCCTGCTGGAAAATAATAAGCAGCGCTATCATCCCTACATTTATAAACTGGTTCAGAATGGTTGACAGCAGGCGCATATTCAGCATTTTGACGATGAACCAAAGAATATAAATGGTAAGAAAGCCTACGAAAATATTCAGGGCAATGCTGCCCTTAACTATTTTATAAAGGCCATATATGAGGAGTGCCACCAATAGAATATCTATGATGTCCACAATGGTAAATGAAAGAAAACCTATGTCAAATAGCTTCACGGTAATAATTTACAATTTTTAATGCCTGCACCGCCTCTTTTACATCATGCACCCGCAATATATCCGCTTTATGTAGCAGAGCCAGCGTATTCACTACTGTCGTTCCATTCAATGCATTTTCCGGCTTTGTACCAAGTAATTTATTAATCATAGACTTTCTTGAAACACCAGCCATTAATGGCCTTCCGCAAAGAATTTTGGGAAACAATTGCATATTCTTCAATAACTGAAAATTATGCAAAAGGTTTTTTCCAAATCCAAATCCAGGGTCTATGATTACATCATTTAGTCCAAGTTTAGTTAAATTTTCAATAGCTTCACTAAAAAAATATAATATTTCTTTTGTGATGTCTTCATAATGCGGGTTTTCCTGCATATTTTGCGGGTTGCCCTGCATGTGCATTAATATGTATGGCACCTGCAAACGGGCTGCTGTTCCCCATATAGTTTTATCTATCTGTCCACCACTGATGTCATTTATTATGTGCGCCCCGGCGGCAATGGCCTCTTCCGCCACCTTAGCCCTAAAGGTATCAATGGATAGTAGAGCTTCCGGAAATTTGAGACTTATTTTTTCAATAACAGGTATTACCCTTGCCATTTCTTCATCCACATTCATATCCGTTGCGCCAGGTCTGGTAGAATATCCGCCTATATCAATAAAAGTTGCCCCCTCTTTTAGCATTTGCTCAGTTTTGCGCAATTGAGTATCTTCAGTAATATATAGTCCCCCGTCGAAAAAAGAATCTGGCGTTACATTTAAAACGCCCATAATTTTACCGCCTGTAAGGTCAATAATCCTTCCACCGCAATTCAGGGTTTTTTTTATAGTAAATTGGTTTTCGGTTTCAACCATATATTATATTTGCCTCATAAATGGCTGTAAATATAAAAAATTCTCCTTTGCCACCACACAATACTATATCAGAATATGATGTGCAGATAGAAAAATGCCGCGACGTTTTCCGTAAAAAGGCGCTCGACTATGGTACTTCCTGGCGTGCTATGCGCCTTAGCACCCTTCTGGACCAGATATTTATTAAAGCAAAAAGAATCCGCAGCATTGAAGAAAAACAAAGGCAGGAAGTTGGGGACAGCATAGCGTCTGAGTTTGTAGGTATTGTTAATTACTGCATAATCACCCTCATCCAGATATCGCTTGGTGACAGCCTCGACGATTCAATTGAACTTGAAAAGATTTTCAGTCTTTATGATAAATATTTTCAGGAGGCCAAAGACCTGATGATTGCTAAAAACCATGATTATGGCGAAGCATGGAGAGATATGTTTATAAGTTCATTTACCGATTTGATTTTGACAAGGATTTTGAGGATGCGGCAAATACTGAAGAACGATGGCAAAACCATTATTTCAGAAGGCGTTGAAGCCAATCTATATGATATGATAAACTATGGAGTATTCGCGTTGATAAAACTGGAAGAAAAATGAAGGAATGAGTTTCAGGGGAATACTAACTAATCTTTGCAGGACGCTCGTCGGAGTATTATTCATCTTTTCGGGGCTGATAAAAGCCAATGACCCTATTGGGTTTTCTTATAAAATGAATGATTATTTCGGCGCCCTCGACATGACAGCGCTGGATAAATATTCCCTCATCTTTGCCTTTACCATTTGCTTTGTGGAAGTAGTCCTCGGTATTTTGCTTTTGCTTGGGGTGTATAAGAAGATCAAACTTCCTCTTCTGCTTATTACCATAGCCTTTTTTGCCTTCCTTACAGGTTTTACCCTTATTAACAACTGGATACACGATAATCCCGATGCTGCTTTCTCTCATTGGGCTGAAGGTGTTTTCCATTTCAAAGCTGTAAATCTATTCTATCTTACCGACTGTGGCTGTTTTGGTGATGCCATTAAATTAAAGCCAGTTACATCCTTTTTGAAGGATAT
>Ga0302280_1001632_pt1 | contig 18140 bp, 15 predicted proteins | sample III_Fen_E1_1_FD_198771 | JGI IMG/M metagenome (GOLD analysis project Ga0302280, IMG submission 198771) | Peat permafrost microbial communities from Stordalen Mire near Abisko, Sweden - III_Fen_E1_1 | ecosystem: Environmental > Terrestrial > Soil > Wetlands > Permafrost | place: Sweden: Abisko... | reverse complement strand
AATGAAGTAACTATAATAGAGAAAGGAGATATTAAAGATCTCAAGAATCCGAGCGAAGCGCCGCGGACAAGAAAGAATATGCTTAAGCAGAATGTAATGAGATCTGTGATATCCATTTAATGTTCAGATAAAAATCGCAGATGTGCCAGGTAATAGATGATCATGAATGCAAAATAAGCAATTGGGAATATCAGGGCAATTTTAATAATCCATGGGAACGTTAGTTTAAGTTTCGATTTAGCCATTTTTTCTTTGATTTTGGCATATTCTTCTAAGGAGAGTTGTTTCGCTTTTTTGGAAGAAGCGGATCGGTCAGCCATAATGGTGATAGTATATCATCAGCATAAAAAGGCTGCAATGAAAATGAGAGATTAAAATTCCGGAGATCTTAATTATTAATAAATTTTTAATTTAATTAAACCTCTTTGTATAAGTTCATTGTTATCAGCGTTTTATGTTTTTATATTATTTTCCATTTTCATTTGCTTTTTAGTGAATATGTTTTAAACTATGAATAGAGAAAGCGCTTTCAGGATTTAACCCCAATAATTTTTTACAAAGAACGAGGCTTGAGCATGGGAACAACTAATCAACGTGTCGAATCCAGATATAATTGTTTCGTTCCAGTTGAGGGTAAAGAAGGCCACGAATTTGACAGGACTAAAACATTAGATATCTCACGTCATGGGATTGGATTTCTCACATCGCAGCCAGTTTCAATTAATCAGAAAATAGCGATCGAAATTGTCCTTAAACCCAACACAGAACCTGTTATGGTCATTGGGGTTGTGAAGTGGGTGCGCAAAATTGGTGTTTCGGATCAATACCGGGTGGGCTTAGTATTCTCAGAAATTATTTCGGGATCATCAACCCGTCTGGAAAAGTATCTTAGTTCCAAACGTTTTGAAAATAGTCTTTAGAGGAACGGAGGCGCCCATTGCCAACAGCCCTGGAGACAGTAGAAGAGCGAAGAATTTTTGAGCGATTTTCAGCTCGTTTTCCTGTAAAATTTAAGGATTCAAACGAGGATTACGGATCAGGGGTGTACTTGCGTGACGCCTCAGCAGAAGGTGTAAGAATTTTGACCAAGGAACGTTATTTTTTAGACGATCAGCTGGCCTTGGAAGTGGAGTTACCTGATGGCGGAGAACCATTAGTTTTGAGTGGTCGCGTGAAATGGGTCAAGCTTTTAAATTTATCATTGTGGGATATTGGTATTCAATTTTCTCAGGTTCAATTCTTAAAAATGCAACGTCTTTATAAACTCACCGAAAATACCATTTTGTAAAACTTCCCAAGATTTTATGCCCGCAGATTCATTTTATACATACCTATCGGATGGAGTAAGCTTTAGCTCAAAAAAAGCAACTTCAATAAAAACTATTTATGCCCCGTTGTGCGGCACAGATGCTTTTAGTATTAAGTCTGCGATCACCCCTTTTTTAAGCGGGGATATAAAAATTGATAAAACTCATTACTTGACCAAACCTGCCTCAAGGGAAGATCTGCGTAACCCTTTGCGGGATTTTTTTGTTTTCATTAAGGATAAGGGGGTTTTTTCTTTATCTCAGGATTCAGCTCCTGATTCAAGTTCAGTTGATATTGGTCCTTTGTGGCATAAACTCACACGCACCCATAAGGCTGCTGGCTTGGAGATGAGTGCTATTAATTTTATTCCAGTGACAGGTCAGGGTGTCGAGCTCATGCAGGTAACGATCAAAAATATTTCAAAAAAACCGGTCATATTTACACCGACGAGCGCGGTGGCTATTTTTGGTCGTTCTTTGAGCAATAAACATGATCATGAACATGTGACGGCTCTTCTCAATAGGCCCAAGCAAACCTCGGAGGGCGTCTTGATGCAGACAAGCATGTCCTTTAATGAGGAAGGGCATAAAACAAGTCACGCGGTGTACTATGTCTATGGCTGTCAAGAAAGAGGAGCTGTTATTGGCACTTTCCCGACGGTGGATTGTTTTTATGGCGATGAGGGCTCAAGTCTTAAGCCTCAGGCGGTTTATGAGAATCTTAAACCAAAGAAGCACAATGACCAGGAACTTAATGGGAAAGAAGTGGTGGGTGCCTTGCGTTTTAAAGAAACCACCCTTAAGCCAGGCCAAAGTCAATCTTATGTCGTGATGATGGGAATAGCTACTGATGAAGAACAAACCAAAAAAGTTTTCAATCAATTTAATTCCGTCGATAAATTCTCCCAAGCATTAGAAGCTAATCAAAAATATTGGTTTGATAAGATTTCGTCCATTGGATTTAACACCAAGGATAAGAATTTTAATGCCTGGATGCGCTGGGTCACCTTGCAACCAGTCTTGCGCCGTATTTTTGGATGTTCATTCTTGCCCGATCATGATTATGGTAAAGGAGGCCGCGGGTGGCGTGATATTTGGCAGGACCTATTATCGTTAATCCTCATTGAGCCGCACATGGTGCGTCAGGATTTGATCAATAACTGTGCGGGTATCCGTATCGACGGCAGTAATGCCACCATCATTGGGGCTAAGCCCGGCGAATTCCTTGCGGATCGCAACGCCATTACCCGCGTGTGGATGGATCATGGGGCATGGCCATTTTTGACTTTATTGCTTTATATTGATCAGAGCGGGGATTTTGATATCCTGTTGCAAAAACAGAGTTATTTCAGGGATCCTCAATTGTCCCGCACCCATGATAAAGATATCGGTTGGGTCAGTCAGTATGGTAATAAATTGTTAGACAAAAAAGGTCATGTGTATGAAGGCAATATTATTGAGCATCTGCTAGTCACTCATTTGACTCAATTTTTTAATGTTGGAGAACACAATATCATTCGTTTGGAAAGCGCGGATTGGAATGATGGGCTGGATATGGCATCCTCCCGAGGAGAGTCGGTAGCATTTACGTCATTTTATGGGGGGAATTTATTAAAGATCGCTGACCTGCTTGAAGACATGTCTCGTATCAAAGGGGTGGAGAAGATTAGGGTCTTTCGCGAACTTTTGATATTGCTGGATAATTTAAGTGATAAAGTTAATTACGATAATTATCAAGACAAACACAATCATCTTTTTGGTAAATATTTTCATAGTGTGCAGCCGGTTTTAAGCGGGGAGACTGTTGATATCCCTATCAAAGATTTGTGCCGTGATTTGCGTATCAAAGGCCACTGGATTTTCGCGCACATCAATCGACAGGAAAAAATTCAGGTTAAAGAAGATGCCGTCACCTACGAATGGTTTAATGGTTATTATGACAATAAATCTCGACGGGTAGAAGGATTGGTAGATCAAAAAGTGCGCATGACCTTAACAGGTCAGGTTTTTTCAATCATGAGCGGGATGGCTTCCGTTAAAGAAATTGAGAAAGTCATTATCAGTGTAGATAAATTCTTAAAAGATAAGCAATTAGGTGGCTATCGCTTAAATACTGATTTTGGATTGCTTCATTATTTGGATTTAGGACGTGCCTTTGGATTTGCCTATGGCACTAAAGAAAATGGTGCATTTTTCTCTCACATGAATGTCATGTATGGGGCGGCCCTGTATCAGCGTGGTTTTGCGCGCGCAGGATATGCTGTTTTGCAATCGATTTACCGTATGGCTTCTGATACCAAGCGAAGCAAGATTTATCCTGGCATACCGGAATATTTTGATTCAGAAGGACGGGGCATGTATCATTATTTAACAGGATCAGCCAGCTGGCTTGTTCTAACTGAATTGATTCATGTTTTCGGTGTGCGAGGGTATCGTGGGGATTTGATGCTAGCCCCCCAATTGGTTAAAGAAGAGTTTAATAAAAATGGCATCGCCGCTGTTTCATGCCAATTTGCCGGCAAGCGCCTGAATGTTGAATACCATAATCCTCAAAAGCTAGATGCTGGTCAATATGTCATCAAAGAAATTCGTATCGACGGAGAATCACTAGTTTTTAAGTCAATTGCCCAAGCCCAAGCCCTTATCAACAGAAACACCATCAGCAAAGATCTCCTTATCAAAGTCATTCTTGGATAATTAGCCTTTTGTGTCTAATACACGGGGTATTTTTTATTTGACCAAGGCCCTGGCCTGTGTTACATTTCTTGACCAAGCATTTAAATTAATTTTATAAAATGAAGGGATGGGGAAAATTGGAAGAAGTCATGGAGCATTCATCCCACCGCACCACAGCTCCTGAAGATCGTATTCCCCTATTTCAAAAAGCCGTATACAGCGTAGGCGCCCTTGTTAATCAGATGCAAGCGGCGGCTATTTCCGCGATGGTCTTAGTCTTGAATTTAGGGCTTGGCATGAATCCAATCTTAGTTGGTCTCGTCGGCACTATTCCCCGCCTCCTTGATGCTTTCACCGATCCTTTGGTTGGTTACGTTTCTGATAATTCCCGCGCTAAATATGGACGTCGCCGGCCATTTATGTTTTTTGGGGCCCTTATATCAGGTGTTTTATTTGCGCTGATGTTCCAGCTCCATAAAGAAAACACCGAGATCTTTAGTTTTTGGTATTTTTTAGTGATCCAGTGCTTATTTGTTGTTGCGTTTGCTTTCTTTGCAATTCCTTGGATTGCCTTAGGCTTTGAAATGACCCCTGATTATCACGAGCGGACACGTTTGCAGGGAACAGGCAACGCCATCGCTCAGATCGCCTGGCTTATTTCTCCTTGGTTATTTACATTTATGTACACCACCAAGGACGTGGTTCAGGGGGCTCGGGTCCTGGCGATTATTTTTGGTCTTTTTATTGCGGTAGGCGGCATCCTTCCAGCTATATTTAACAAAGAGTTTTTCGTTAACCCACCTAAGCCTGAGAAAAAAGATGTGATGAAAGATTTTTTTAGCGGTTTTTCAATCGCTTTAAAGAATCGCCCCTTTATCAAGCTTTGTCTCATGACCTTCCTGGTATTCAATGGATTCATGCTTGCCTCTGCGTTTACGTCTTACGTCATCTTTTTCTATGATTTTGGTGGTGATTACGCTAAAGGGGGCGTCTTGTTGGGTTGGTTTGGTACGGTGACAGCTCTTTCTAATTTCATTTTTGTAATTCCGTTAATCACGTGGATCGCCACCAAGATCGGAAAACGCAACACCTTTTTAATCACCATACCTCTTTCGATCCTAGGCTATGCCCTTAAATGGATGGGCTATAATCCGCAGCACCCGTATTTATTACTCATCGCAGCACCTTTTATCGCTTTTGGTTTGGGATCGGTTTTTACCATTGTGAGCTCAATGCTGGCTGATGTTTGTGACCTAGATGAAATTCAAACAGGTAAGCGCAGGGAAGGAACATTTGGGGCTATTTACTGGTGGATGATTAAACTTGGACAAGCCATTGCATCGCTTATTTCCGGGATACTTCTTAATGCAACAGGCTTTAATGTTATTCTGGGAGGGCACCAGACAGCGCATGCTTTATTGTATATGAGGCTTTGTGATATCGGTATTCCGATCGTAGCTTCTTTAGCTGCTATTTATATTATTACGACTTTTGAGGTCACTGAAGATAAGGCCTATGAGATCCGCAAGCAGTTGGAAGAAAGACGAGGGAAGGCGCAATAATTTTATTTGACCAACCCTCCCGCCTGTGTTACATTTCTTTTTCTGTCAAAAGTGATAATTCAGGTATTTAAATTAATTCATTTTTTTAATTTAGGGAGAGTAGATGCGCAAATTAATGACATGGTGTACCTGTCTGATATTTGTCCTTTTTGTCGGATGCTCTCAATCTCCCGAACCCAGCAACAAACTCCTCCTGTGGCATTGGATGACGGATCGTAATGATGCCTTAGAAAAATTAGCTCAAGAATATCAACAAAAAACCGGCATTGAAGTCGATGTGCAATTGTTTGCCCCCTCAGATTCGTACTCACAAAAAGTTATTGCTGCCGCTCAAGCCAGTGTTTTGCCGGATATTTACGGAATCCTCGATAAAAAATCAATAGTTTCAGATTTTATTCAAGCAGGTTTTGTTGCTAACTTGACCGATGCCATGCAGGTTGATGGTGGAGCTTGGGAAAATAGTTTATTTGATAAAGCGCTGGCAGATAAGCGTTTTGATGCCGGCAATAATTATGGGATTAAGCCAGGTATCTATGGTGTGCCTATAGATGTAACTAACGAACAGATCATTTATAATAAAAAGTTACTATCTAAAGCAGGCATAAGCAAGCCTCCACTGACATTTGAAGAATTTGTAAAGGATGGTCAGCTTCTTAGGCGGGTGGGCATTACTCCTTTTGTGTCTGGTTGGGGAGAATTGTGGTTGCTTGATTGTTTTGCCTCTAATTATGCTTTTAATATAATGGGAGAAGATAAAGTATTTGCTACTTTCCGTGGACAGGTTAAGTATACCGACCCTGATTGGATCAAGGTTTTTAATGTTTTTGTTGAATTGCGCGATAAGGGGATTCTCATTGATGGGATTGTCACCAAGGGCAATAAATATGCTGAGCAGGATTTTGCTTTGGAGCGTGCCGCTTTTTCTTTCAACGGTTCTTGGTGCGTCAATGTGTATCATGATATGAACCCGGATCTGATTTATGGGGTTATCCCGCCGCCGCCCATTAGTACGGCTTTCCCTTTGAAAATTTGGGGCAGTGCCGGTTCCACCTTTGTTGTCAATGGGAGTTCGCCTAATAAGGATAAAGCCATTGCTTTTTTAAAATGGTTGACCGCTAAAGAGCAGCAAATGGTTTTAGCGGAGGCTACCAATAATTTACCTTCCAACAAAGAAGCTCTTTTATCAATATCGCCGATATTAGGTGAATTTGCTAAAGGGATGGATCAATCCACTCATCCAAATATTTGGCCGGTGAATGAAGATCCTTCTGTCAGCGAAGCATTTGATAGAGGGATTCAGGCCATCATCATCGGTGAAAAGACTCCTCAACAGGTGGCCCAAGAAGTGCAAATTGTCAAAGACCGTCAGATGGCCAAAGGAAATAATTAAGATGGATCAAAAAGCTAAAAGCGCTGCTATTTTTAAAGATAATTTTCAGAATTTCCTTTTTGTCCTTCCCGCCTTTGCGATTTTTTGTACTTTTTATATCTATCCTTTTTTGAATATGATCTATATTTCTTTTCAGGATTGGATCGGGATTGGGCCCATGCATTTTATTGGCCTGCAGAATTATAAAGAATTGATGGGGGATAAGCTCTGGTGGGATTCTATATGGCATGCGGGGTATATCACGCTTTTTGCTTTGTGTTTTCAGAACCCTTTGGCATTTGCCTTGGCCTTGGCCTGTGATAGGGAAATACGTTTAAAACGCTTTTATCGGGTGGTTTTTTTTATCGCTCCAGTGCTTTCCGAAGTGGTGGTTGGTCTTATCTGGAATTGGATATTGAATCCTGAAATGCAAAATGGTCAACATATCGGATTATTAAATCATTTTTTATACGCCTCAGGATTCCCTCAATTAGTGCATGATTGGCTTGGAGATCCTAAAACCGCTCTTACCACCATTGCCATTGTCAATAGCTGGAAAGGCTTTGGTTGGGGTTTTATTATTTTACTCGCAGGACTGCAGACGATTGACAAGCAACTATATGAGGCGGCTAAGATTGATGGAGCAGGGGCCTGGAAGACATTCACTAATGTGACGATTCCCATGATGCTGCCGGTGATTTTGGTGGTGATGGTTTTGACTATCCTTGGATGCATGCAAGTTTTTGTTTTGATTTTGACCCTGGTCAATGAAGGCTTGGTCAATCATACGGATGTTCCGGTGACCCGTATTTTCTCGGCTATGCAAAATACTAATCGTTTTGGTTACGCCTGTTCTGAGGCTGTTATTTTCGGGTTGATCCTGGTTTGTGTTTCATTTATTACAAAGAAATTTTCTGATAAGGCTAAACAAGTATGAAGACAACGAATAAATATGTGTTATGGGGCATGACTAAATCAACGCTCATTCATCTTTTCTTGATGAGTGTGGCTTTAACCTGCCTTTTCCCATTATTTTGGATGATCCGATGTGCCTTCATGACCAATCAAACGGTTTTTGTCGATCAGTCGCTTATCCCGCATCATTTGAATTTCGGCAATTTCGCCATCGCTTGGACCAAGGGGAATTTTGCCATTTATTTTCTTAACAGTGTTATTTACACGGTTTGTGTCGTGACAGGGATCGTTTTTATTTCATCGCTGGCTGCTTTTGCTTTTTCGCGTTTAAAGTTTCCAGGGAAAGATATTATCTTTTATCTTTTTGTGGCAGCCATGATGATTCCCTTGCCAGGTTCTTTCGTGGCTCTATTTGTGCTTATGACTAAATTGCATTTGATTAATACCCGTTTTGGCTACATCCTCTGCATGATCAATGTCGGGCTTTCCATGAGCATTTTAATACTAAAAACATTTTTTGATAAAATGCCCCATGAGCTTGAAGATGCGGCCCGTATCGACGGCTGTGGCAAAATAGGGATTTGGTGGAATATGGCCATGCCTTTTGCTCGTCCGGCTATTGCGGTGATCGTAATTTTTAATTCGCTTAATGTTTGGAATGAGTACATTTTATCCACTTTGCTTTTGGGGGACAGTCAATTGATGCCCCTGCAAAGAGGTTTGGTGGTTTTTCAGGGGGCTAACAGTACGGATTATCCGGTGCTCATGGCAGGTCTGACCATGGCAGCAGTACCTATTATTGTGGTATACTTGTTCATGCAGAAACATATTGTCAAAGGGTTATCTTCCGGCGAGGTTTCAGGGTAATGATTAAAGCATTCGTTTATATCGTTGTGTTTGTTTTTTTGTTTTTTGGAGCGCCCTTGGTGCAAGCAGAGTCTTCTCCTCGCAGTTCATCTGAAATTGTGCGTTTGTCCTGGGAAGCTGCCAACCGGGGAGATGCCAAGGCCCTTTCGGCCTTAGTGAATGAAATGCTTATGAATTATGAAGGCAAGGCTAAAGCCTTAGCGGTAGCGTTAACTAATTTTCCGCCGCGTTCCAAGGTCGGTGATTATAAGGTTATGTCTGATGTGGCGACCGTTTTGTTTATCAAGTCTGAAACCCTGATGCATCAAGGCCAAGATGCGGAAGCTAAGAAAGAATTCAAAAAAGTTATTAAGCAATACCCTTGGGCTCAAACCTTTGATCCAAGTCGGGGAGCCTATTGGTCCGTGGCAGAAAAATCTCAGGACAGTATCGATTTAATGGAAGGCAAGGATCCATTAGCAGTAAGTTCTGTAAAAGTTATTCCCAGAACGGTTCCTGTGTTGAAATATCCTGGGCAAGATGTTATTGACTGGACTAAATACGGTAATTTTTTAAATGTTGGGACTAAAGATTATCATTATCAGATAACGGATCAGGCAGGACTTGTGTCAGCTATCGGAGAAGGGATTTATCCCAATATAGCAGATGTGTACAAGGATCCTGGTTATAGAAAAGCTTTAAAAGCAGGGCGTTTGAAAGGCAGTCAGTGGGATTTCGTTAACACGACTGATTTGCAAGCTGCTTTTTATAAATGGGTCACTGCCCCAGAATCCTGGGGTGTGAGGCTGTATTATATCGGTGAGATTTTTGAAAAAGCAGGGATGTTAAAAGAAGCGATCAAAGCTTATGATGCGCTTATTGTGAATTTCCCTTCAACCATTGCCTGGACATATTGGCAGACCCCTTGGTACCCAGGGCAGGCCGCATTGGCCAAGATCCAATACCTTATTCGCATTCATCCCGAATTGCATATGGATTTCAAAGAGGCTAAGATACGGATTGTAAATACTGAGGACGCGCACAATTATCAAACCATTACCAGTCCAGGTATTTTGAGAAAATTAAGCGATACGGAGATTGCCGGTCAAAATTTAAATTGGCAGCCAGTCAAAATGCCCTTAGGCAAACCAGTTTTCTATTCGGGACAGGGTCAGGTGCGTTTTGTCAAATATGACAGTGGTCATTGGCAATTATTAGTCGATGATAAGCCGTTTTTAATAAAAGGGATGAGTTATATGCCCACCAAGGTTGGACAAAGCCCCGATGACGGGACCTTGGTTGATTGGATGCAAGAAGATGATAGTCATGATGGGGTTATCACGGCGCCTTATGAATCGTGGGTGGATAAATATGGCGACAATAAAAGGCATGCCGATGAGCCTCAGGTGGGTGATTTTCAATTGATGAAAGAGATGGGAGTTAATACCTTGCGTATTTACTATCAGCCGTCGATGAAGGCTGATAAGGAGTTCTTGGAAAAAATGTATAAGGGTTATGGATTTAAAGTAGCAATGAGTAATTTCTTGGGGAAGTATGCCATCGGTTCCGGAGCCACCTGGTCAGAAGGTACTGATTATGAAAATCCTCTTCATCAAAAAAACATGATGGCCTATGTGCGTCAAATGGTTATGGAGTTTAAGGATGAACCCTATATTTTGATGTGGGTTTTAGGCAATGAAAATAATTATGGCGTCGCATCCAATGCGGATAAAAAACCTGAGGCGTATTATAAGTTTGTTAATGAAGTGGCTCGGATGATTAAGTCCATAGACTCTAACCATCCTGTTGCAATTTGTAACGGGGACACTTTATTTTTGGATAAATTTGGAAAATATGCTCCTGATGTGGATGCCTATGGCGCCAATGTTTATCGTGGGAATTATGGTTTTGGTTCTTTTTGGGATGAGGTGGCTGAATTAGCGGGTAAGCCGGCTTTTATTACTGAGTACGGAGCTCCGGCTTATGGTGGGAGCAGTATGAATTATGCTCAAGCGCAGCAGGCCCAGTCGGATTATCATAAGGGCAATTGGCTTGATATTTTTTATAACAGCGCAGGTTTTCAGGATGGCGCTGGCAACTCCGTCGGTGGTATGACTTTTGAATGGCTGGATGAATGGTGGAAAGATTATTCACCCGCGCTTCATGACACTAAAGCGGATGCCATAGGGCCATTCCCCGGAGGTTATTATTTTGAAGAGTGGTTTGGCATATTTGGGCAGGGGGACGGCTCACAAAGCCCGTACTTGCGCGAACCTAGGAAAGTGTATTATACTTATAAGGAACTTTGGAACTCTTAAAATGAAAAGATGAAAAGGTAGAACAATAGTTTTCACCCCAGTGGGAACGTAACAGGAGGAGAGTGGTATGAAAAAATGGGTAGGGGTAGTATTTGTAGCAACATTTGGTCTTTGCGCGATGAATGTTTTCGCGGATGACCAGGCCGCTGTCAGTGCCGCTAAGATGGCTTCAGCATCTCAGCCGGTGCCAGTGCAAGTACCAGTATCACAGGGAGTGCCAAGCCAGGTTCCAGCGGTCGCGCCTGCACCTGCAGCTCCGATTAATTTTGGTGATTTTCGGTCATCGACCTTGACCACCAAGGCATGGACAGCATTGGCTCAAAATGATGTTGAGTCTGTCTTGGCCTATACTAATAAGTGTATCTCGCTTTATGCTGCCAAGGCTCACGAGATGCAAGCCAGCATGAAGGATTATGCTACAGGCACCAATGATGAAATATTTAAATATTGGGCGCTTAACGATGTGGCTACCAGTTATTATATTCAGGGAGAAGCGTATCGTGCTGCCAACATGAAAGATGAGGCCAAAGAGGCTTACAATAAATTGATCAAGGATTATAGTTTTGGTCAAGCCTGGGATGTAAAGGGTTGGTTCTGGAAACCAGCTGAGGCTGCTAAAGAAAAATTAGGCATGATTGCTGCTGGAGTGAATTGGAATTTTGGTGATTATTCCTCGAGTACATTAGTGCAAAAAGCCTGGGCATCTCTCGCGGCGAATGATTTAAGCGGGGTTGAAGCCTATGCTAACAAGACAGTCGAATTATACGCAACCAAAGCCAAGGAAATGCAAAGTTCACTTAAAGAATATCCTTGGGAGTCTAAAGATAAGACCATGAGTTATTGGGCGCTCAACGATGTCGGTACAGCTTTGTTCATTCTAGGCGAGGCTTATCAGAATGCCGGCAAGAAGGAAGATGCGACCAAGGCGTACAAGAGAGTTATTAATGAATTCTTTTATTCGCAATGTTGGGACACAGGGGGTTGGTTCTGGAAACCTTCCGAAGCTGCTCAGCAGAAACTAGGCGAATTAGATAATGTTTAATAAAGAATAAAGGAATAAAGGTGACGGACACATTTATTGATAATAATAAATGTGTCCGTCACCTTTATTCTTAAGAAAGATCACTATGAAGTTAAGCGGCTATTTATTTGTTTGTTTTATTCTTATTTCGGGCATCTCGCATGCTCAAGATAGTGATATCCCAACTGAAGACAGGGCTAAAACTTTTCAGCCTTTTATTGTTTATAAGGATAAAGGTTCGTTAAATCGTTTTGTACCTTCCGGATATATGCCAACAGGTGAGTGCATTAAAATGGATGATGCATGGAGAGGAAATTGTCAAGAAGGCAAGAGCTGTGTAAAAATTCAATATGACGTGACCTGTTCTTTAAAGGGTCGACATTGGGCGGGCATTTATTGGCTACATCCAGCTGACAATTGGGGCGAGAGAAAAGGTGGGTATAATTTGACGGGTGCTAAAAGATTGATATTTTGGGCCCGAGGAGAAAATGGGGGCGAGAAGATATCTGAGTTTAGGGTGGGCGGAGTAGGTCAAGGACGTGACTATCCTGATTCAGATACGGCTTCAATAGGGCCAGTCATCCTTTCCAAACAATGGAAAGAATATCAAATAGATTTACGCGATAAAGATATGACATCCATCAGTGGTGGCTTTGCATGGATTGCTAACGTTGATGATAATCTCTCCTCGTGCACGTTTTATCTCGACAATATTTATTTTGAATGACAGCGATTGCCCGCTAGAGAAATTAAGTGAGCTTTTAGTTTTATGGCAGTCTTATAAAATTGTTTTGAATTCTCTTGTATTGAAGAGCATGCTTTGATATATTTTGTACTATATCATTGATGATTTCTTATTTAGGAGACGTTATGTCTATAGCAGTGCGTGTAAGTGTTTGGATTCTAGGTGTGCTTGTGGTGGTTAGTGCTGCTGTCGCGGTACTAGCATTAATGCAAAAGCAAACACTGCAGGGACAGAATCAGAGACTACAAAGTCAAATTACGGATGATCAATCCAAGTTAGCAGACCTCACGACTAAAACTAAAAAATTACAAGACGACGAAGATCAACTCAATACAAAAATTTCCCAAGCCCAGCAAGAAAAAGCACAATCCCAAAGTCTTTACAATGATTTGAAGCATAAGTCTGATGATTTACAGGCTCAGATAACTCAAGCTAATTCTGATCGGGACGATTGGAAGAATCGGTCTGATACAGTCAGTCGCGAGCGTGATGCCTTGATGGAAAAACTTAAGAATCCGCCGGTGAAGATAGTTTATAAAGACCGTTTTCTTCAGAGCATCCCTGCCGCTCCTGAGGCGAGCAATGCCGCTCCCGTGGATGTGACATCCAGCCAAGGAGATCAATACTGGGCTTCAGTGCTTAAACAAAAAGCTGCCTTGCAATTAGAATTAGAAAAAGAAAAGTCTCAATTAGATCAAGCAGCTTTGCAAGTCATTGAATTAAAGAAGGAGAATTCTGATTTAGAATTGCAGGTTCAACAGGTAACAAATGAAAAAGACGAAATCGGTCAAAAGATTAAATACGGACAGGATTTGGCAGACAATTTAGCTATTGATTTGGCCCGTTCGCATAATGATGAAAAAGCAGTCAATGATCGTGCCGATAGACTCAAGGATGAGAATTTACAATTACTTTCCCAGATTAGAAACTTGAATTCTTCCAAGCTTGAACTTGAACAAACGGTCTCACGCCTAACAGATGATAAAGATGCGATGCAGAAGAAGTTGATTGAGACGGAAAGCATTATTCAAAGCCGCATTGATGATATCTGGAAAATCAAACAAAGTTTGGATAAGAAGCTTTCTGAAAATGCCTCTTCAGAAACATCACCTCAAAACGGCGGCATGGAGTTGCCTCCTATTATTGTCAATGCGCCCAATAATAATCAACAGGCTGCGGCATCTACCAATTCAGCAGTATCAGCAGCTCCGTCAGGGAAGAGTCAAGGATCGATTATCAGTATTAATGATGCAAATAATTTTGTCATTGTTGACTTAGGCCAGGAAAATAGCGCTGTAAGCGTGGGTAATTCTTTGAAGGTCTATCGTAATTCTGATGTAGTAGCCAATTTGGAAGTCATCCAGGTTCGTCGAGATATCTGTGCGGCAGATATTAAAGACAAGACCGATACGCTTAAAGTAGGCGACGTCGTCAAGTTTAATTAAATCTAACCCTTTCCCATTCGATATAACATAACGTGGTTGAAAAAAAAATAAGCATAACAGATGTCGCCCGAAAGGCGAATGTATCCATCACCACGGTTTCGCGTGTACTTAACAAAGTCCCCACTGTCAATAAAGACATTGCTCAGCGTGTCGAGCAGATTATCAAAGAATTAAAATTCAAACCCAATGCAACAGCTCAGCGTTTGGCCCGTGGCGTTCAAAACACCGCCATTGGTTTTGTTATTCCTGGCTATCCGGGTATTTTTCATTCTTTTTATGCTGTTGAACTGATGCGAGGTATTGGGCATGGCTGTGAAACCTTAAGATTGGATTTAATATTTCATATTACAGACGGGACAAATCCTTTAAGGTCAAATTTTGCCGGCGGCCTCATTTTTGCGGATATCATCGAGAATCTTCCCCAGGTGGAAACAGCTGTTCTTGAAGGCACGCCGTCCCTGGTTATTAATCATATTGTCAAAAACTTGGAAGTTAGTTATATTGCCGTTGATAATGTTAAAGGTGGATTTACTGCTGCAGAGTATTTAATTAATCTAGGCCATAAGCGCATTGCAACGATTACCGGTAATATGCAGACCCAGGCAGGCATTGACCGTTTTGAAGGTTTTCAGAAAGCATTAAAGCAGCATGGTTTGGATTGTCCTTTAGAGTATGTTTATAAAGGTGATTATTCTCGCCAATCGGCTCGTCAGGCCTCAGAGAGATTTTTTTCTTTGGAAAATCCTCCGACAGCTATCTTTGCCGCCAGTGATGACATGGCTCTGGAAATTATTTCGGTCGCCATGGAAAACGGTATTAAAGTACCGGAAGATATTTCTGTTATTGGTTTTGATGACAACCCTGCGGGACTATTCGGTCCTGTAGGTCTTACCACCATTAAGCAGCCTTTGTTTACCATGGGTGTTGAAGCAACTAAAGTCATTTATGAAATAATGACCGGTAAACAAGAAGGCCTAGTCCACAAAGTTCTTGCTCCTGATTTAATCATAAGAGAATCCTGCGCTCAGCCGTCCTCGTAGTCATCAGCTTTGATTGTAACCCTAACTTGACAAATTAGTCGATTCGCGCTATTTTAATGCCTTATGAATTCATTTGATTGTATTGTGATTGGAGCAGGACACGCTGGCGTTGAGGCAGCTCTAAGCCCAGCCCGTATGGGGCTCAAGACTGCCATGGTGACCTTTTCTCGTGATACCATAGGTCAGATGAGCTGTAATCCGGCTATTGGCGGTGTTGGCAAGGGGCAATTGGTTAAAGAGATTGATGCCTTAGGCGGAGAGATGGGATTAGCTGCTGACCGCACTGGCATTCAATTCCGTCAGCTCAATGCTTCTAAAGGCCAGGCTGTGCGTTCTTCCCGATGTCAGTCTGACCGCAAGCAATATCGTTTATACATGAAGGAAGTGGTTTTAAATCAGCCTAATTTGACGGTGATTGAAGATAAGGTCAGTGAGTTGGTGGTCATTGGTGGTGTTGTGAAAGGTGTTAAGACCGCAGGCGGGCTACACTTAGAATCTCCGACGGTAATTATCACGACAGGTACATTTTTAGACGGGCGTATACATATTGGAACAGAGATAACTTCAGGCGGCCGCATTGGTGAGGTGGCATCCAATAGTTTAGCCCAATCCATTCGAAACCTTGGTTTTGAAGTCTTGATGTTCAAAACAGGAACTCCTCCACGGCTGGATGGACGAACCATAAATTTTGATGGCATGGAGCGTCAGGATTCCGACGACCCAATCATGCCATTTTCTTTTAGAACGCCGTTTATCCCTAAAGACAGAAAGCTTCTTCCTTGTCATATCACACGGACGACGGAGCGTACTCATGAAATCATCCGGGCCAATTTTCATCTCTCCCCGATGTATTCCGGCCAGATCAAAGCAACAGGTGTTCGTTATTGCCCATCTATTGAAGATAAATTAAGGAAATTTGCCGAACGATCCACTCATCATGTGTTCTTAGAGCCTGAGGGGCTGGATACTTTTGATTATTATCCTAATGGCATCTCGACAGGTCTTCCCGCCCACGTGCAAGAAGAAATGGTGCATACCATTCCTGGCCTTGAGCGTGCCGTGATGGTGCGGCCTGGTTATTCGATCGAGCATGGTGTCGTGCCAGCGACTGAATTAAAGCCGACACTGGAGACCAAGAAGGTCAAGGGATTGTATTTAGCAGGTCAGATCAACGGGACTACCGGTTATGAAGAAGCCGGTGCCCAAGGCCTTATCGCGGGGATTAATGCGGCCTTGCAAGTTCAAAACAAAGAGCCATTTATTTTAGGTCGTCACGAATCTTATATTGGTGTTTTAATTGATGACCTGACCACCAAGGGGACGGAAGAGCCCTATCGTATGTTTACTTCGAGGGTGGAATATCGTTTAATCGTTCGCGAAGATAATTCTGACAAGCGCCTAGCTCATTATGGACACAAGCTTGGTCTTTTGTCGAATGAGGATTATGGTAAGGTTATTAAAAAATATGCGGCGATTGAAGAAGAAATTGAACATTTGCGCGTGACTAAGATTCCTCCGGGAACATCATTGGACGAAGTTTTAGAGAATGCTGCCAGTGCTCCTTTAAAGCAATCCATTTCTTTGTATGATCTTCTTAAAAGGCCTGAGATCAATTATCAAATGATCTCAAGTTTTGATGGCACTTTGAAAGATTTAGGGCCTCAGGTGATTGCCCAGGTTGAATATGAAATTAAGTATGAGGGTTTTATCCATCGTCAGCAAAAGGATGTGGAGAAGTTCCGTCATATTGAGTATATTCGTATCCCTGAAGGTTTTGATTTTAAAGGGATCCCGGGCCTGTCGAAAGAGATCACGGAGAAGCTCAACCGTTTTAATCCAAGCACACTAGGTGCTGCCAATCGAATTTCCGGTGTCACCCCGTCGGCTATTACACTTTTGATGGTTTATTTAAAAAAATGGAAAGCAGAGCACAAGGAGATCTAAGTCATGAAAATCGCCAATGATATTACAGAATTGATCGGTAATACGCCTTTAGTCAAATTAAACAAAGTCACCAAGGGCTGCCATGCCACTGTGCTTGCGAAACTTGAATTCTTTAATCCCTTAAGTTCAGTTAAAGACCGTATTGGTTTTAACATGATCCGTGCCGCTGAAAAAGAAGGCAAGATCAAGGCCAATACCGTGATCGTAGAGCCTACTTCCGGAAATACAGGCATTGCCTTGGCCTTTGTTTGTGCGGTCAAAGGGTATAAATTGATGCTGACCATGCCTGAGACCATGAGTTTGGAACGCAGGGCGTTATTACGCGCGCTGGGCGCCGAGTTGATCTTAACACCAGGTCCGCTCGGCATGAAGGGGGCTATTGGTAAAGCTAAAGAAATTCTTGATTCCGATCCTGATAAATATTATATGCCTCAACAATTTGATAATCCCGCGAATGTCGAGATTCACCGTTTGACAACTGCCGAGGAGATTTGGCGTGACACTGACGGCAAGGTGGATATCCTTATTTCAGGTGTCGGTACTGGTGGGACGATCACTGGTGTTGCTCAAGTCATCAAACCGCGCAAGCCTTCGTTTAAAGCGATCGCCGTTGAACCGGTCTCATCACCTGTATTATCCGGCGGTCAAGCAGGTCCCCATAAGATCCAGGGCATCGGTGCTGGCTTTATTCCTAGTATCGTCGATGTAAAGCTCATTGATGAAGTGATCCAGGTCTCCAATGAAGAGTCTTTTGCCATGGCCAAGCGATTGATCCGCGAAGAAGGTATTCTTTGCGGTATTTCTTCCGGTGCCGCGGTCACAGCCGCCATTAAGGTCGCCCAACGCCCAGAGAATGCTGGCAAGATGATCGTTGCCATCATCCCCTCCACCGGCGAGCGCTACCTATCGACCGACCTATTCGCTGAGTACCGTTCTTAGCGAAAGGTAAATA
>Ga0302280_1001629_pt1 | contig 18152 bp, 12 predicted proteins | sample III_Fen_E1_1_FD_198771 | JGI IMG/M metagenome (GOLD analysis project Ga0302280, IMG submission 198771) | Peat permafrost microbial communities from Stordalen Mire near Abisko, Sweden - III_Fen_E1_1 | ecosystem: Environmental > Terrestrial > Soil > Wetlands > Permafrost | place: Sweden: Abisko... | reverse complement strand
ATCGGGGTCGTCAACAGCTATTTTAATGGCAAAGGTTTGAGTGACCCGTTCTTCAGGGGTCTGGACATTCCTGGGGGTAAATTCAGCTTTATCCGCAATGAAGTTCACATGACCTTTATATGCCTTATCACTGCCATCCACAGATATGGTTGCGGTTTGATTGATGCTCAGTTGATGCATCAGATCCTCGGAAACAAATATTTTGACCCATTGGTCAGAAGGATCTCCGATCACAACGACGCCGCTGCCAGCGGGAACGATCTCGCCAGTCTCTGCACTTTTAACCAAGACGATCCCGTTGATCGGTGAAATGACCTCTTGATCTTCCATGGCTAACTGAGCATTTTCTAATGACTGTTGATTGGCGCCACCACTTTTATATAGCTCATCAGCACGCAGATAATCCTTCTTATCTTGTTCAAAGCGATCAAAGGTAGCTAATAATTCACCTTGGGTTACCTTATCCCCTTCTTTAACATTTAATGTAGTCAGACGTCCGGCACCCTTTACACCTAGCACATGTTCAGTCATTTCCATAGTGCCTGAAAAGGTCATATGCTGAACATCTTTTTTACTTGAGCATCCGCTCATTAAAACAACTATCAATAATCCAATTAAAACTCGCACTTTATTCTCTCCTTACTGGACCCCGCGCTTAGATTATCAGGCTGGCGGTGCTTATTCATTTTTAACTAATTCTCGTAATCGCCCCTCGGCGTGAAGCAAATCAATATGGGCCATGACCCAATCAGCTTGCGCTTCATTATAGTCATCTTCAGCGACAGCTAAATCTGCTTTCGCCTGCATCACTTCCAACACACTGCCACTGCCGATTTCCTGAGAATGAAATGCAATCAGCAATGATTTTTGAGCTGTTTGTAAAGCTTGAGTTTTAGATTTACTAAAATCATACGCCTCAGCGATGGCTGCACGCGCTTTAGAAATATTAACTTGTTCTTGATTATGCGCATCCAGGATATTCTCTTGATCTTCTTTGATTTCCCCTTTAACTTCTTTTAATTTTGCCTGTTGATCTCCGCCTTCCCAAATAGGAATAGTTGCTTGCAAACCAACAAAATAAGTATTACTCCCATGATCTGGAGATTCTCCGGAACGGCCATAATTGGCACTGCCGGAAATTTGGGGCAAAAAATCAGCATAAGCAGACTTTTGATCAGCACGGTGGGCCTCAAGCTGGGAGGCAGCCAAGACCATATCGGCGTTAGATGCATCATCAAATTTAATCACAGATTTGTCTTCTAAATTCTTTAAAAAATCATTATCGTCGACAAATATTAAAGGTTTATCCAACGGTAACTGCATTGCTGCCTGAAGGTCTAAGGTAGCATCCAGGGCTTGTTGTTTGGCCTGGCTGTATAAATATTTGGTTTGATCCAGATTAGATTTGAATTTACTGGAGTTTAATGCGGTTTCTGTTCCTTGATTAAGGCTATTGAGACTGATGTCATAGGCCATTTGATCACGGTCCAAGAGCTTTTGCATCAGTTCAACAGTTTCTTGCCTGCGTTTTGCTTCAACAAAAAGAGACGCCACTAAAGCTAGAACATCTTCCCGTATTTTTTGCAATTGGGCTTCAGATAATTTTTCTCCTTTTTTAGCGGCCTGAAATCTTTCAAAGGCTGAAGGATCAAATAAATTGATGGTCACCCGAGCCCGGGCATCAAAATTATTATATGGGCCGATTTCTGTAGAAAAACCGGGTATTGGAATTTTTAATCCCTCTGAGCGTAAATCAGCCGTTTGTCTGCCTCCACTAACTGTGCCATCCACATGGGGCAACAGATCTGACTCAGCTTGTGAAATACGGGCGATGGCTTGCTCTAATCTGGCATTGGCCATCATTACCTGAAAATTAACTGTATCTGCACTTTGTATGGCATCTTTTAAAGTTATCCGAATAGGCATCGAGCTATCATCCTGAGCCATTGATGCTGAAATAAAACTGCCTGAGATATAAATCAATAGAAGAATTCTTATTAAAACCACTGCTTTTGTCCTCATTTAAATATCTTTCCCGGAATTAAATATTTCTTTATTGTAATCTCTTCAATTAGATAATTCAATCATCCTGTTCCTGTAGTATTACTTTAGACATCCTGTAGCCCAATATACATGGTGTCGAAAAATTAGTGCCAGAGATAATATTCTTTGTTATGATAGGTTTTAATTTACGAAAGGAAGAGTCCAATTGCTTTGGTTAAGAAAAATAGTTTTCTATATATTCACCCTCATTTACCTAATTTTATGCCCTTTGATCATTGCCCGCTTATTAGGGTTTGTTGTTAATCCGCAAACCCATCAATTAGTCAAAACTGGTTTAGTTTATTTATCGACTAATCCCCCAGAAGCAAATGTTTTTATCGATGGTCGATTAGCTCATCAAAAAACTCCTCTGGTCATCAGGGATTTAACGCCAGGCAAACATTTTATCCGCATAGAACTCAGTGATTATTTTGATTGGGAAAGGACAATACCCATTGTTGGCAATAAAGCAACCGTACTGGCCAATATCTTATTAATCCCTAAGCAATGGCCAACCAAAAAAATATCCTCTCAACCTTATGAAAATATCCTTTTTATAAATGATGACCTACTATTAGCGCTTAACCCGCTGCTTAAAAATCTGGATGTCTATCATACCACCCAAGGCATCGCAGAAGATTTTAAAGAAGATATCACGTACAATCAAACATCCCTATTTTCCCAAAAATCAATCTATGCGGATGGGCAACTGGTACAATTATATAATGAACCTAAAAGCTCTTATATATTGGTCGAAGCTACACTCAAAGACAAACATAAATTCTTGTGGGCTAATTTAAACGAAAATCCACCTCGCATTGAAGATATTAGTGACCTTTTTACAGATATACCCCATCGGATCGTTTGGAGCAGTTCGAATAATGAGAATATCTATGCCTTTTATCCCTCCAAAATTTACCGAATCAATATCAAAGACAAAGCCATATACCCTCAAGATGCTGATCAATTACCCACCGAAATCACCCGTAACACCTTGCCCATCACTCAAGAGAAATTCCTGATTAACGACAAGAATGACTTGCTGACACGGGAATGGAAATGGATCAGGATCTACCCTAAAAATGATTTTGACACACCTCAAGTCTATGATATCGCTAAATCAAAACCAAAAACAAATATGTATTTCGAAGAACGGAACGGAGAACTTTTTTATTTGGATGATGACACTAATTACTTAAGCGTCGCCCAAATTCTCCCTTATCATCCCATTTTAAATATTCCGATCCCTGACGCATTGAGAATCAAAAATTCAGACAAGAAAATTAATATATGAAATTCAATTATTCCAAAGAAAATCTTAAACCCAGGCAAGCCCGCCTCCAACGGTTTCTGGAAATACTTCCAGGAGCGAGCAGTTGGACCGTTTTACTTGGCCTTATCTTTCTTTCAATTTTCTTCCCCTTTAGTGCTGCCATCCTGATTGTGGCGTTCTATTTATCCTGGATCTTGCGGGTTTTGTATTCCACCATTTTCTTGGTACTTTCCTATTTCCAATTAAATATCGAAGAAAATACGGACTGGATGGGACGCATACATGGCATTGACCATCTTTCTTCCTATTTAAAAGAGTGTCAACTTAAAAAATTTGGCCATCGCTGGCGGCAGTGGGCTTCGCATCATATTCATTGTGACCAATTAGAGAAACTCAATGCCAGTAAAATCATGCCGCCTCTTTCTAAAAATATTTATCATTTAGTCATCTTTCCCATTATAAAGGAAGGCCGCGACATCCTAGAGCCTGCCATCGAAGCAATCAATCGCCAGAATTTCCCGCATCAACAAATTGTCATTGTCTTTGCCCTGGAAGAACGCGCCTTGCCACCTATTCAAAAAGCGGTGCAGGAATTAGAAACAAAATATAAAGGTATTTTCTTTAACTGCATGACCGTGATCCATCCAGCTGTTGTCCCAGGAGAGGCCCGTGTCAAAGGGGCTAATGCCACTTGTGCTGCTAAAAAAGCTGCAGAATTTTTTCAGGAAAGAAGTATCCGTTTTGAAAATGTTATCATTTCCTGTTTTGATGCAGATACTGTCGTCAGTCCCAATTATTTTGCGTGCCTCACCTATCATTATATGGTCTGTCCGGATCGCCTGCGTGCGAGCTTCCAACCTATCCCTGTTTATCACAATAATATTTGGAATGTTCCAGGGTTTGCCCGGGTGGTGGAAACTGGTTCATCATTCTATCAATTGATCGAAACCACCAATCCAAAAAAACTTGTCACCTTTTCAAGTCATAGCATGAGTTTTAAAGCCTTGGTGGATGTGGATTATTGGCCGGTGGACATGATTTCAAGTGATCCCGATGTATGTCACTTTATCGATGGATGTGGCTTCAGCCAGTAATTGGTGGCAAACCGTCCAAAGTGTTTATAAACAAAAACAACGCTGGGCTTGGGGAGTAGAAAATTTCCCCATTGTGATGCGGGCTTTTCTTAAAGATAAAAAAATACCTTTTTATGAAAAATTACGGCTTGGGTTCAAACTGTTTGAAGGACATCTCTCGTGGTCAACTTCAGGTTTTATACTTTCTGTCATCGGCTGGCTTCCGGTAATTTTTGCCCGTCAAGAATTCTCAACTTCGGTTGCGTATTATAACGTTCCTGATATCGCTAATACGATTTTTGGCCTTGGATTTATTGCTATTTGCATTACCATTACCCTTTCTTTGTCTCTGTTACCAAAGACCAAGATACGCCATCGTTGGCTTTTAAAAATAGGTCATACTTTTGAATGGATGATGGTGCCCTTTATCCTGGTATTCTTTAGCGCCCTACCTGCCCTGCATGCCCAAACACGATTAATGCTAGGCAAATACCTAGAATTCTGGGTTACGGACAAACACCGTAAGAAATAATCACTATCTTTTTAAGCGCAGCAATTCTTTAATTTAATCCTAACAGATGCGGTAGATTGACAACGGGATTTATGGTACGGATGGCAAAAGAAATACCTGTTACCTGAGCTGTATTCATATCAATTCCATTAAAATTAAATTTAAAATCATTCCCACCTTTTTTGACCTGCATACTCATCAGTGCTGGATTTAAATTAATACCCCCTTGTGCACTCATCGCTTTATTTTTAACTGTTGTTGGATCAACAATCAAAAGAAACTTCATGTAATTAATACTGAAAAACTGCCCGATTTTATTAACATAATAACCCGGAGGCAATTGATTGTAATCTTTATAAATTTTACCCTCGTATATATAAATATTTACATTTTTAAATTCCTTTAATTTAAACCCTGGTATAAATTCTTGTTTAAAATCACTATAGCCGAAGATTCTTTCGATTTTATCACAAAAATCTTTTCTAATTCTGTAGCTCATAACAAAGTCTTCTTTTAATCCATGCAAAAGATACCCAACAAAATCTTTGATCACTTGATTCAAATTCCCTTCATGTTCCTTTTCTTTTGATTCAAACATATCCGGATAAACTTCAGGTAAACGTGCCCCCGGTTCATTTTCGGCATAACTTGGGCTCCAATTAGCTGGGATTGAATCTATCTCATCGATCAATAATGGGGCCACCTTTATTTGTCCATCTCTTTTCTTGATTAAGATTTTACGTTTAATTAAATCATCCCGTTCTTTTGCGCTCAAAGTAGTTGTATCTTCAGATTGAGCCATTTTCCAAATCTTGATAAACAACTCTTCTTTTTCTAAGAAGAGTTGTTCTAATTCTTCATGCATGTCCCATACGTTACTTCTTTTGTAAACTTTCCCGTTATTTAATGTAATATCAGCATCCAAACAAACAAAAATTTTACTGCCATCATCAAATGAAAATTGATGCGTTTGGACTAATTGATAGGATTTATAAAAATTCTTATCTAATCTTTTGTGATCGATCACACCATCTTCTGTAATGACGGTATCCCCTTCTTTGGGAACACCAATTTCATCTAAAACACTAAATTGATATGTAATAAGTCCGGGGAAATTAAATTTTTTTCTGATTTCATTCCAAACACCTTTTCCTCCATTTAAAGCTTCTGATGCAATGTCATCTAAAATCATGTTTATTGTTGTTCGGTTTTGGGCATGTGTTGCAATCATTGCACTATTTTCTGTACGTGATGATCCGCGTTCCAATTTGACAGATTCAATGCCGACAAACGGATTTTCGTCAGTAAAAATAAATATTCTTGCCCTCTCAAATTGTAATACATGAAAAGATGTGTCTTCATTAAGAATATAACCCTTGCTAGGAATGAGTAAATATTCTCCTTTTTTATTAAATACAACATCAGAGATGGGATGATACAAATTCTTGAATTGTGTTGTAACATCTTTGTCAAAGAATCCGTAAAATTCTGGGACATAATCCTCTTCATACCTCAATAGATGTCTATTTAATATAGGATGCTTATTAAAAATTCTTTTAGCAATAATATCTGTCCTAATTCTATCAAGAAATGGAAGTTCCACAGCCCTCATGGCTGCACTAGAATTAGGGAGATTGATCTCTTCGGAAACTAGAATTTTTTTTAGTTGTTCACCAGGTAAATCACTCCAATGTTTTTTTAATTGTTTACTATCTGTTGAGTACCAAAGCGTAGCTCTTCCTAAAGGAGTAACAATGACAGGGAATCTATCATTAGCAATCTGCAGCAAATCCACCCTGGAAGGATTAGTATCCTCATCAGGATGAAAATGCAAATTAAACAATTCGACTTTATCATTCGATGCCCTATGTTCAGTACCAGGGCCTATAATTCCTGCAGATAATAACTTTCCTGTTTGATCAAAATTAAAGAATAAGAATTTACCTTGTGATTGCATATTAAGAATTTGTTTGCTTTTCTTGTCATATAAAAAAATTAAATGCCGTTCTAATGGCAGTCCTCGAAATATTATTTCTTCTAAACCATTTTCTATCAATAAATCAGATACCATAAATTTATGATGATCTTCGTCTTCTAAAATCAAACTAAAAAAGTCTATTTGAGAAAGATTATTTGAAATTATTGGTTTAAAAGTGAGCTTCTTTTTCTGAGATCCTTTTTGATATAAAACTGTCCCCTCTCTAAAGTTAAAATTTAATATTCTCTTAGAATTTATAGAAATTGCTATCCGATCGTTCGTATCAATCATGGATAAATACTTTCGTGATGATTCAATAAGATGAATTATTCCAGGATTTTGCTCTATCACATCTTTTAGAATCTTTGCCTTCTGTGGTATGTCCTGCGTTTGAAGAAATGCATCAATTAATTTACCGGTCTTTCTTTGTGCAAAAAAATCTTTGATAACGCCTCTTGAACGAGCTGTTGGATCATCTTTAAGGCTAACCCTCATTGCCTTATTGCTATTTGTATTAGGATTAAAATCAACACCCAAATCAATCATGGTGGCTTTTTGAGCAAAATCTGCCAATTGGGATTGATTAACGGTGTTAATGCCAACAACAGTCATCCCCTTAGATATATCATCGCCATCAACGCCACCTGAAAAATATTTTCTGGGAATCAATTCGCCATTGGGAGTATTGGTGTCTTTGATGTAGTTAAAAACACCTTTCTTGAAGGCTTTGAGGTATTGTGCGTAGATATATTGGGGGTCCCTTAAAGAACCTTTCGGGGATGACAGGTTTTGTACCTTATTTCGATCAGAATAGATTTTGTTAAGGATGCTATCTTTGATTTTTTGTTTGTACCACGTAGCTAAGATAAGTGAATAAAAGACTTGGCGTAGTTGAGCGAAATTTTGGCCTTCGTTGACTTCTTTGGTTAATGCAGGGATGACGATTTCACGGATGATATTAGCCCCTACTGAACTGATGCCGTTAGGTTGTTTGCTGTGCTTTGATAAAGACAAATAATCTTCTTCCAGCATTACCTTTAAATGATTTTCTAAGACAAAAGCGGTGCCGTTGTTTTCGTAAACTACGGCTTTGTCAGGAACGATCCAGACTTTATTGAAGGTATTGATGGGGATATTAGTGGTGCCGTATTTTTCTTGGGCTTGAGCATAGACTTTATTCCAAAATTCTTTGCCTAATTGGCTTTCGGGATAAATTAAACTGGCTGTGATTTGTTTTAATAAATAATCTTCGGCTAATAGATCACGGCCCATTTGAGTTTGACCGAATTCTTGTGGGACAATGCGGTCTTTTTCATAAGGGCTTAGGTTGACCCAAAGGTCTTTTTCAGGAATGGTTAAGGAGGCTAGGAAATATTTGATTAATTTTGTAGAGACGCGATTTATCGCGTCTCTATCATGAGACGCCATAAATGGCGTCTCTACGGATAATTTAGAATTACCGGTATCAATATAAAAATGGAATTTAAAAGGATTTTTAGGGTCCAGCTTTATGCCTTTAAGTGCTGCCGGTTTATATGCTGGACTTAAAGCTACCATCTGACCAGGAGCTGGTAATGAGAATTCCTGGGCTTGAACTGGGCAGGGGCCCACACCATTCACCAAAAAGGCAAATAAAATCATTAAGATTCCGGCTTTCGCCGGAATGACATTTTGGAAAGTATCCCTTCGCATGATGGAAGTATGCCATATAATCTAAATATATGCCAGTTGGAGACAGTTGCCTCCTATGATAGAATAAAACTATGTCCTTAGAGCAAAATGAAGGGTTTTTATGCCCTTATTGTGGCGAAAATAACGAACTGTTGGTAGATGTCAGCGGTGGTCCATTACAAGAATTTGTGGTGGACTGCGAGGTTTGCTGTGCGCCTATTGTTGTGCGTTTAAAGATCCGTGGTGATGTGGTAATCTCAATAGATGTTCAAAGAGAGAATGAATAATGCTACGCTTTGCCGTAGCGGAATTTCTTGCCTTTGATTTTACCTGCCTGTAAACCGGTTAACGCTCGATTCACATGAGCATTCTCAATGGCAACATAGCTATTCACTTCTAAAATGCGGATATTGCCCACATTTTTACTATCCAACCCAATATCCTTAGTCAAGGCTCCCAAGATATCTCCAGGACGAATATTGTCTTTTCTCCCCGCGCTAATGTAAAGAGTTGTCATTGATGGTTTGAAATTCAATTTTCCTTTTTTGAGTTCATTTAAAGCCATGGTCATCGATGGTGTCTTTAAATATTCTTCAAGGGTAACCAAGATATGGCGTTCTTTGTTTGTATATAGACTAAAGCTCATCCCTTCTTGACCTGCCCTTCCGGTGCGTCCAATGCGATGGATATAAAGCTCATGGTCCGAAGGCAGATCATAATTAACAACCACCTCGACATCTTTAATATCTAAACCGCGGGAAGCCAAATCAGTGGCGACAAGAACGCTACAGCTTTTATTAGCAAATTTAGTTAACACCAGGGTTCTGTCCTGTTGTTCAAGTTCAGAATGGATTTGTAAGGCATCTACTTTAAGTCTTTTAAATAAATTCGATACCTTGATACAAGTATCTCGACTGTTACAAAAAATAAGGGCGGACTTTGGTTGATAATGCCCCAAGATCAATAACAAGGCATCAAATTTGACAGTTTCATCTTCGACTTTAAAAAATAATTGCTTGATGGTATTTTGCTGATGTTGTGAGTCAACTGTCACTTGAGCAGCATCTTCTTGAAGACTTGCACTTAAAGTTTTGATGCCATGTGGGAAGGTGGCAGAAAAAAGCAAGGTCTGGCGATCAACGGGGGTCATAGAGGCGATATAATTGATATCCGCAATAAATCCCATTTCCAATAAACGGTCAGCCTCATCTAATACCAACACCTTAAGCGTATCTAATTTTAAATCTTCTTTCTCTACTAATTTTTTAATGCGTCCCGGAGTTCCGACGATGATATGCGCCCCCTGCTTAAGCGATTTAATCTTATGTCGTTCCTCAGTACCACCAGCTAAAGCCAAGACCTTGATATTATTGGTAAATCTCGCCAATCGGCGAATCTCCACACACACTTGTTCTGCTAGTTCACGTGTAGGACAAAGTACCAGGGCTTGTGGTTTTAAATTACTTAAGTCGAGTTTTGAAAGAATGCCTAAAGCAAAAACTGCTGTCTTGCCACTGCCGGTATTGGCCTGACCGATAAAATCACGATTACCCAAGACAAAGGGTAACCCTTTTTCCTGGATGGGGGTCATTTCTAAATAACCTAAAGAATCTAAATTTGAAAGGATTTCTTGGCTTAATGCTAAATTGCTAAAACTTTTGGAATTATCCAAAATAGGCCTGCTTTCTTTTTTACCAATCTACGGGGAAATAATCTTTAAGGAATTTGCCACACCAATGGGTGCCGGTTAGAATCCCATGAAAAAATGGATCACAAACACGGGCGGCACCGTCGACAATATCTAATGGAGGTTGAAAATCATGATTTTCTTGTTTGCGGGTCATCAAGGCTATCGGGTCCTCATCTGTCACCCATCCAGTATCTACCGCATTCATATAAATGCCGTAATTAACCAAATCACGGGCTGAGGTGTGTGTCAGCATATTCAATGCGGCCTTAGCCATATTGGTATGCGGATGCTTATCTGTTTTCGTAAACCGATGGAATTTACCTTCCATCGCTGAAACATTCACGATATGTTTCTGTCCGGTATTCTCCCTTTTCATCATGGTTGAGAGTTTGTTGCATAATACAAAAGGCGCAATCGCATTGACCAATTGCAATTCGATCATCTCAGCCGTTGGGATTTCACCTAAACCTAATCGCCAGGAATTCATGGTTCGCATATCGACTTGTTGTAAATCAGCATCAAGCTTACCCTTGGGAAAAACCTTGGGGACTTCTAAACTATTATCATGTGTATACGGAATTTGAGATAATTTTGCTGAGGAACTAATTCCTATTCCTGGCAAGGTGCCGTTCCATGCCAAGACAGGGGCTAAGGAATTGCTAGAAGTAACGCTTGGTATCAGTTTTGCCTTACATAATTCATATCCACCCAGCAAGGCCTGCACTTCTTTGGGTAATTCGTTGATATCACGAGACTCATTGTCTAAAAGATGAGCATAAAAACCTGGTGGTCGACGGACAGTCTGTGCGGCATTATTAATTAATATATCCAGGCGGGCATATTTATTCTCAATATAATTACAAAAAAGCTCAACACTGGGCGTATGCCTTAAATCTAGCCCGTAAATATCTAAACGATGTCCCCACTTTTTAAAATCTTCTTCTTTAGAATATCGAAGAGCGGCGTCCACTGGGAAACGGGTGGTGGCAATCACATGAGCCCCCGCACGCAACATCATGAGTGATGATTGATACCCAATCTTAAGGCGTGAGCCGGTAATCAAAGCTACTTGACCTTCCAGCGATGCTATTTGAAAACGCTTGGCATAATTAAACTCAGCACATTTCGGGCACATCGTATCGTAAAAAAAATGGACCTTGGTAAATTCACTCTTGCAGATATAGCAAGCGCGTGGATTGATTAGTTCTTCTTCAAGATAGGCACTGTGTTGATCCGCATGAATAATCGCTTTGGGTGCAACAAATACCAATTTCTCACGGGCCGCTCGAATGCCTGTTGATTTCCGTAATTTTCGTTCATGATCATCAATACGCTGCTTTTTTAGGCGAATGCGGTCTTTTTTTCTTTTTTTAATCTCATCACGGTCTGGTCGGGAAATCTCTCCAGCGGCTTTAAGGATGGCAATGCGCTGTTCTTTTGTCAGATGGGCCAATTCAACGCTATTCTTGACGAGATCATCAAGAAGATCAATACATCGCTGTATTTCTTCTATAGAGTACTTCGCTTCTGCAATTTTATTCATTAAGGATAATATACTTTCAAGTGAGATTTTAAGGTTGCCACATCCACTTGGCCTGATGCTGTTGGCTTGTGAAGAAAGGTATAGGTGTACTTGCTACCCGCCGCTGGAAAAACTATTCGGGATAGGGCCCCTAATGGGCCCAGGGACATCGTGATCAATGAATGTTTGTGATGACGATGGGTGAAATTGAGCATGGTCCATACATCTTCAAAGGAATTTGCCTTGGCCGCAATCTTGACAATATTAGCCCTGACACTTAACGATTTCTTGAAAATGGATTCTAAATTCTTAGGGGTATGCTGCAAAAAATGACTTGATACAATAATTTCTTTTCCTAATTGACGGGCTAAGTTTATAACCTTCTTTAATAAAGGTGAACTAAGTTCAATATCAACCAGATCAACCAATGGTAAGGCAGCTTTGATAATTGCCCATTTTGTATCATCAGAGAATAATTTTACAGCCCCCTCATCCTTTTGATTACGGACAGTCAATAAAATAGGGGTTTTTAACAGTTTGCGATGTTTGATTTGAGCGACGATATAGGTAGGTTCTAATTTTTTAAACAGATCTGCTCGCAGTTCAAGTAAACCAACGCCCAAATTTTTAATTTGGGCGTTGGTTTCTTGATCAGTGATCACTAATGCGATACAACTGTTAAAAGATTGCTTCGTCACTTCGGTCCTCGCAATGACACTAATTAAATTGTCGCTTCTGCTTCTTTAGCTGCCATGTCCAAGAAGGACTTGATGCGACGAGAGCGTGTTGGATGGCGCAGTTTGCGCAAGGCCTTAGATTCGATCTGGCGCACACGTTCGCGGGTAACATTAAATTCAGCTCCCACTTCTTCAAGGGTGCGGCTGGTGCCATCCATGATCCCGAAGCGCAATTCCAAAATCTTGCGTTCACGATCATCCAGGGTAGAAAGTACTGACGTAATTTCTTCCTTGAGCATGGAATGCAAGGTTGCATTGGCTGGTGAAACAGCTTTTTTATCTTCAATAAAATCCCCGAAATGCGTATCCCCTTCATCACCAATCGGTGTTTGTAAAGAGATCGGCACTTGGGAAATCTTTAAGATTTCTTTAACCTTGGTCACCGGCAAGCGCATTTCCTTGGCGATTTCCTGGGCTGATGGCTCACGGCCGTATTCTTGAACGAATACGCGCGAGACACGGATGATCTTATTAATGGTCTCGGTCATATGCACCGGGATACGGATCGTACGGGCCTGATCTGCGATGGAACGCGTGATGGCTTGTCTAATCCACCAGGTGGCATAGGTTGAAAATTTATAACCGCGCTTGTATTCGAATTTCTCGACCGCACGGATCAAACCCATATTACCCTCCTGGATCAAATCCAGGAATGATAACCCACGGTTGATATATTTTTTCGCGATAGACACGACCAGACGTAAATTCGCTTCAACAAGCAATTTTTTGGCTTTATTGAAACGAGACTGGCGTGTCTTGATCTCGCGTAATTGTTCTTTTACTTTTTCAACCGGCTCGCCTAATTCTTTAAGCAAAGCGGCTAATTGACGCTTGAACTCTGGGGCATTCGCGGGCAATTTCTTGACCTTCAAATGCTTTTCCACACGTTCAATATTGGTAATCAAATCAGAAATCTTGATAACGATTTCTTCGTTGATCGTCGAAGTCAATTTAAATTCTGCAATGGACTTAGCAGAAATGTCAGATCCAACACGGGTATGACGCACATGCTCAAGGATCTTGGCCAAATCCTTCATCAAACGGCCACGACGTTCCAACTCATCCTTGATCACGTCTTCCGCGTTAATTTCATCACGCAATACTTGATTGATGATAGATAAGGCTTCTTTACGGGCATAATACGTCTTAAACAAACTTTCCGCAAAACGCAATTCTGCCTCTTCGATACGTTTGGCTAAGGCAATTTCTTCCTCACGTGTCAACAGTGGGATTGAACCCATTTGCTTTAAATACATCTTCACCGGATCATCAAGAGGGATGAATTTATCGGAATAAACATCATCTTCCTTATTCTCCTCACGCAATCGGCGCACTTGCTGCTCACGGCTTTCTTCCACCGCTTCTTCAGCAATCACAGGCGTCTCTTCACCGGAATCAACAACCTTGATATCCTGTCCGTCGAGTACATCGAAAACCTGATCGATGTCTTCCGAAGAATCGATGGCATCAGACAACGTTTCGTTGACGTCTTCATAGGTTAAAAAACCCTTCTTTTTACCCAGCGTCACTAACTTGTCTAAATCACCCTGCAGATCCTTTGGATCCTTTGATTCTTCTTTTTTAATCGGTTCTTTCATAGTGTCCTCATTTAAGCAGCTGATTAAACTCTTCCTTCAATTGATCTAACCTTGCTGTATCGTTCAAAGCTTCAGCCTGTTTGATGGCTTCCATTAACAAGCCACGGGCTTTTTTTTGCTTTTCTTTTTGAATCTTTCCAATGCAATCCTTAAATACTAAAGCTGCATCTCCTAATTTTGCTTCTTCCACACTAATCAGACGCGTAACTAAACTTGCTGCTGATTCATCATTAAGCTGTAAGAGAAGATCATTGGTTGACCAGTCACTTGAATTAACCGTCAATGCCCAAATCTCATCGACAACCTTACGCATAACACCTTCCGGGAAATCATCAGAACTTATTGTTTCCCGTGCAGCCACGACCCATGCTGGATCCTTAAGAAATAAAGCCAGCAATAATTCCTGACCCGCTGATGCCGATGCGGACCCCACCTTAGGCGGTGCCGGTGATTTGATCTTTATTTCTGTCTCTTTGAATGACTTCTGTTGACCTGTGGCCTGATCGGCTTGTTTAAGTAATACCCCTTCTGGGATATTCAACTTTTGGGCCAAACTTTTCGTCAATTCATATTTAGCTACTTCACTTTTAAAACGTGCTATCGTTGCCAGCAATTCACGGGCGATTTTAGATTTACCCTCGATAGATGTCGGATCGAATTGGGTTGCAAGCCAGTTGAATTTAAAATCCAGCAATGAAGAAGCATTTTCGATGCGTTTGGCAAAAGCCTCAGTTCCATGCTCTCGGATAAATGAATCCGGATCAGCATCTTTGCTTAAGGTTGCCACCCGCACATTCATGCCTTCGTCAATCAACACATCGAGACTTCGCACGATCGCTGATTGTCCGGCGGCATCTGTATCAAAGAGCATCACGACATTGGGCGTATAGCGGCGGATCAATCTGATCTGCTCGGTCGTCAAGGCCGTACCGAGTGATGCCGCAATATTTTCCACCCCGTGGATGTAGGGCATGATCATATCCATGTACCCTTCCACCACTAAAATCTGATCTAATTTCCCAACCGCTGCCTTGGTTAACTGGAGGCCAAAGAGATGATGGCCTTTGGTGTACACGGCTGTTTCCGGTGAATTGATATACTTGGCACCGTCGGAATCTTGCATGGCGCGAGCGCCAAAGGCGATGACCCGGCTTTGAATATCAAGGATCGGAAACACAATGCGATTACGAAATCGATCGTAAAATCCACTCTTACCTTCTCTAGCAATGATCAAACCTGCTTTGGATATCAGTTCTTCACTGATTCCTTTTGATTTCAAATATTTTAAAAGAGCATCCCACTCATTGGGCGCAAAACCCAATTGAAATTTTTTAACCGTTTCTAAATCAACGCCTCGGCCTTTAAGATAATCTCGGGCAACTTTAACTTCGGCTTCGCGGTTTGTTAAAAGTATATCATGAAAAAAAGCTGCTGCCAGTCCATTGACCTTAAAAATCTCTTCGCGCAATTGCCTCGACGGGCTTTGATTAACTGATTCCTCTTCAGGAATCACGATTCCTAATTTATCTGCTAAGAAGCGCACCGCTTCAGGAAATTCTAAATGTTCCTGACGCATCAAAAAACCAACGGCATTTCCACCCACCCCGCATCCAAAACAATGATAGATCTGCTTGTCTGGATTGACGACAAAGGATGGTGTTTTTTCATGATGAAACGGACAAAGAGCTTTAAAATTTCGACCGGCTTTTTTTAGGGCCGTATAGGCACCGATAATTTCAACAATATCGCTGCGCTGAATAACCTGATTAATGACTTCATTCGGGATCAATCCCATAAAAATTATTTACCAGCTGGAGATAACACTAACGCAGCTGCTTTATTATATTGCTCACCCGTAAATAACTTGCTGATGAGATTTTTGTACAAAAAACTATAGGTGCCAAAAGCTGCGTGACCTGCAATTTTGTAACTATAAGAGCGTAAGGTCATTCTTGTTGCTGGGCCATTATACGTCAGTAAAATCAAAAAAATCGTCATGCTGCATACTAAAATCCCACGACCAACGGCGACTACACCAGCTGCATACTTATCAAATCCCTCATGATTGGTCTCAACCTTAAATAGGATAAGCATCCCATCTCTGAAGAATTTGAAAAAAATACCTATCGCAAGCCAACAAAGTGCAAATATGACCAATTCCCAATAGGGCCAAGATAAATTGGTTTTTAATGCAATCCAGGCAGAAAAATAGCTGTAAAAATGAAAACTGACAAAGACCGCTGTGACAACGCCCAGAGACTTAAAGAACTCGGAGACAAAACCATTCTTCACTCCGATAAAAATTATGCGAATAAACAAAAAAACTAAACCCGCATCAATCCAATTAATGCTTTTAATGAAATGTGTAATCATATTTTATTGTTCAATGTATTCGGAAGTATAACATGCCCCCTATGGGCTGTCAAGGAACCGCTTGCTGGATAAGCTTTACGTAACTTACTGGAAATATTTACTTTATACGTGAACTGGAAAATATTCATTATTTATTTAATATGAAAAAATCGTGACAGGCACGAATTTTTAATCAAGAAAATCGTGCCAAAAATTCGTGCCTGTCACGATTTATTTAAACGGCTGCAGGAATCTTAATTGAAGGTTCAGCGGGTGCAGGTGCTAGAGTTGGCTGAGCTTTATATTCATTAAATTTAACAGAGACAATGCGAGAAACACCGCGTTCCTGCATGGTTACGCCGTACATGATATCAGCCGCAGACATGGTGGCTTTATTGTGTGTGATAACAATAAATTGGGCAATTTTGGCAAATTCCTTAAGCATCCCAGCAAAACGACCCACATTAGACTCATCCAAGGCGGCATCAATTTCGTCTAAGACGCAGAAAGGACTGGGGTTGACCTTAAATACACCAAAAATTAAAGCAATCGCTGTTAATGTTTTTTCACCACCTGACATCAGGCTGATATTCTGTAATTTCTTGCCTGGAGGCCTGGCGACAATATCGATGCCGCATTCTAAAGCATTTTCTGGGTCAAGCAATACTAATTGAGCTTCACCACCGCCAAATAACATCCGGAAATATACTTTGAATTCTTCATTCACCTTCACAAAGGTATCGGTGAACATTTGCCTGGTGGTACGATTTATCTTCTGAATCGTGGATAAGAGCTGTTCACGCGCTGTTAAAAGATCACTTTGCTGTTTGGTTAGGAATTCATGACGGCCCTTAAGCTCTTCGAATTCTTCGATGGCAACGAGATTAACGGCCCCATAGGACTCGCAGCGTTTTTTGAGTTTTTCGATTTCTAAAGTTAATTCGTCGATGTTCAGTTGGGGTTCTGGTTCGGCGTTCGGTTCATTCCTCTGGGTCGCTTCCGCATTCAGCACTACCTCGTTTGGCAACGTGCTGGAGGACACGTACCCATCGCCTTCGGCTTCGGGAACATGTCCCCCGGTTGGCAACGGTTCGGTTGGCGTTGGTTGAATGGCGATGGAGTCCCAATCGATTTTATAGGCTTGCAATAAGCGTTCTTTGAGGGCGCGTTGATTGAATTGAACTTCTTGTTGGCGCATTTGCTGATTGTGCATATCGGTTTTAATACGGATGATTTCATCTTCGATACCACGAATCCCATTGCGTAATGAATTCAGGCGACGCGACATCTCTTCTTTTTTAGCTGATTCTTCATTCAATACCACTGTTAACGCTTCTTTTTTACGCTGTAATTCAACAATGGTTTGTTGTAAAAGAATAATGTCTTCAGCAATCTTAACCTTTTTAGCTTCTAATTCAGTGACTTCCTGATCAAAACGACTGATATCCGTTAAATCACGATCAAGATTTTGGGTATACAAGGATAAATTATCCTCAAAACCTTTTCGTTTGTCATCGAAAGCAGATATTTCACTTTCAGTTTGGGCAATCGCTATACTCAACGTTTCGCGTTCGAGGGAATAGGTAATATTGGCCTGAACTTTAAATTTGATATCTTCCTGGCAACGTGAGATCTGACCGCCGAGACCTTGCAAACTGCTTGAAAGTTCAGCTTCTTGTACTTTCAAGGTGGCAATGGTTGATT
>Ga0302280_1001623_pt1 | contig 18206 bp, 15 predicted proteins | sample III_Fen_E1_1_FD_198771 | JGI IMG/M metagenome (GOLD analysis project Ga0302280, IMG submission 198771) | Peat permafrost microbial communities from Stordalen Mire near Abisko, Sweden - III_Fen_E1_1 | ecosystem: Environmental > Terrestrial > Soil > Wetlands > Permafrost | place: Sweden: Abisko... | reverse complement strand
TCAGATTAATGATTTCAAGTTTCGGGAGATTGACGTCACACTATGATTTCGAATGAAACTTTAAACGTGACATTTAGACATCACCATATGTGCGTTATCGGAACAATTACTGATGTTGCACATTGACAGAATGGATCCTTCAGATTTTTGATAATCTCTTGAGATGGAAGGTCGATTAGAATCACAATGTCAATTCTTAAAATGTGATGGATGTCTACAGTATAACAACATAATTCAGGCATGACAATCCATATTTTTCATACCACAAATAACCTATCAGTTTTACCAATTTGGACCGAATCTAATACGATGATAAATGAATCCTGATAATTTACTTATTGTGTCTATTCGTGTGATGATCAATGATGTTATTGCATACGGCGTCAACATTTTCCTAACTAACTATCTCGTTCGTATATGTTGCAACTTTCCTGTTAATTTTGATGGGAGCATCAAGATCGATATCTTTGTCGGTCAAACCCAAATTTTTTCGGGGACAAAATAACATTCTTCGTTATTTTCCCTCGCACATCAGCCAATTTCTTAAGGTTATTTGATTCAACAATGCAATTCAGATAAACCTACATCACGTCATATACAAAATAATTTACATGGCGACAAATCGATCACAAGTAACGTGTTTTCACGAAAGACGAACGTTTCAATGTATCATGACCCATCTACAAAAAACGACCCAATATATAATTGTTCGCATTATCACGTTATCACGTTATCACGTTATCACGTCAGTACATGTATGAAAAATTCATAATGTGCATGCGAAAGATGAATCCCACAACTATGAAAATCTATCGATGTTGCCATACGCAACCACATCAAAAACCTACGATAGCTCACCAAACGAATATTTGTGGGGCAATTTGATCGGATCGTGCGATTATCTCCACAAACTGTTCGTGTCATTACGCACAAAAGTATGTATACTGACGATAATTTCGCAAATGAACATATGTCATTAATCGGTTTTATATCGTATAACTTTGTTTGGAAGGGCGGGTAGGGGCAGTGAGCCTAGCGAACGGAGGCGTTAATTTAATGATCCCGTACGATCGTTCCCGATTAATGGCATAAGTTCATTCGTAATAATATCATCAATGTACATATTTCATAATCATAATAAAAAATCACTCTTTATTCCATACAGGAACCCTTTTCTCTAAAAATGCATTCATACCTTCACTTTTATCTTTCATACTAAATGTCAAACCAAAACGATGTTTCTCAAAAGTTATTCCTTCCCTGAGAGCAGTTTCGAACGATTCGTTCACACATTCCTTGGCCAAAATGGAAATAGAACGTGACTTTGACACAATCTTAAGCGCAATTTTTTCGGCCTCATGCATTAGGTTTTCTGATGGAACAACATGACACACTAAACCCATGCTTTTGGCCGTATATGCATCAAATGTATCTCCTGTCAATATAAATTCCATTGCTTTGTACTTTCCGACACATTTTGTCAATCTTTGTGTTCCACCAATGCCGGGAATCGTACCCAATTTAATTTCTGATTGACTGAATATCGCATTGTCCGAAGCTATTATGATATCACACATCATTGCCAATTCACAACCACCACCAAAAGCATGACCATTTACAGCAGCAATAATAGGTATCTTGATATTTGTGATTTCTCTCATTTTGGAGAATAATTCGTTGCCGTGAATATTTGTAGATGGCAATCTCACCATATGACTAATATCTGCACCAGCGGAAAAAGATTTTCCGTTTCCGGTGATAATGATGCATTTTATGTTGGAGTCGGCGTCCAAATCTTTTAATGCAGTCGTAAGTTCTCTCTCCACTTCGAGATTGATGGCATTATTGTGTGTTGGCCTATTTATCCTAACGTATCCGATAGGACCTTTTTTTGTTGTTATGATTGGTTTAGGATAATTTATTGTAACACTTGTGATGTACTTCACATGCACATGTATATGGGTTTTTTTGATTAGAGAGAACATGTTGTTCTTGATGTAGTTAACATTGAACCAAATTGTGATACACAAACGTTCATATTTTCAATTTTTTGATAGTGGATGTAAAATAAACAATATACAGTATTAACAATAATCAAATTTCATGCCCCATTCATGACGGAATATGATGGTTAGAACCAATGATTTATCAGAAATCATCAGACATCCATGATCCCTTAGTATTATAATTATTATCAATATCGGTTTCGTTGGGGTTAAAGTCGTCATACCATCCGTCATACGTAATATCCATTTGTATTTCAGACCAATCGATCTTATCGATGCAGTCATGAAATTGATTTTCCTTGAGATCAGCCATATTGGTATTTTTAACTGTAGATAGAATATGCTATTTTTTCTATTGAGAATACCAGATATTTGATATTTTCAAATTTTTGAGATACATACAACATATGAAAAAATTGAACTTCCAACATATTGTTTATAATTATTATAATAAGTAGCGTACAAATATGATCCATCTATTCAGACCTAAATTGTCTAGCGATTCAGTATCAACGCTTCCGACAGAACTACTCATGTTGATAATTTATTTTTTGGATGTATCTTCGGTTTTTTCGTTGAAGCATGTATCCAAATTTTTTGCACAGTATTCTCATTCGTACAAAGACATTAAAAGAGCCAATGACGTAATTATAACTGATACTATCTCGAACGAATATACTAATCTTTTCAACTGGATAAGTACAACAACATCTAATACTTTGTATTTTTCTACACCATACAAACAAAAATACTCTGAACAAGCGGCACTAGAAGGTAGACTAGATATTTTACAATCGTTGTGTACTAAAAGCGCGATCGAAAATGTGTGTATAGAAAATTTCCGATTTTTATATGTTACTCCTCCATCACATAAACGTTTAATAATTATGTATAAGGCCGCTGAAAAAGGCCAGATTGAGATCGTGAAATGCCTCAAAGAACATGAATTTGAATGGCATCCATCGATATGTGAAAAAGCGGCCTATTATGGTCAGATGAAAATGTTACAATATCTTCACGAAAACGGTTGCCCTTGGGATTCACATTCGTGTAAATCTGCGGCTAAATATGGCCATTTAGAAGTGTTACGGTATCTACATGAAAATGGATGTCCCTGGGATGAAAAGGCATGTAATGAAGCAGCAGGAAATGGTCATTTTGATATTCTGAAATATCTACATGAAAATGGATGTCCCTGGAATGAATGGACATGTAATGAAGCAGCCAAAAATGGTCATTTTGATATTCTGAAATATCTACATGAAAATGAATGTCCTTTGAATAAATGGACATGTACTCCAGCAGCAGAAAATGGTCATCTAGATATCTTAAAATATCTTCACGAAAATGGTTGTCTCTGGAATGGGCACGCTTTTCTGAATGCTGCTGCAAATGGTCACTTGGAAGTTGTCAAATATCTCTTCGAAAATGGACATCCTTGGAATGATTATATCTGTCAATATGTAGCAAATAATGGTCATTTGGAAGTTGTCAAATATCTTCATGAAAATGGATGCCCTTGGGATAATCAGTCTTGTACTCAAGCAACAAGAAATGGTCATTTGGAAGTTGTCAAATATCTTCATGAAAATGGATGCCCTTGGGATAATGATTCTTGTTATGCTGCTGCTGAAAATGATCATCTGGAGATTCTGAAATATCTTATTGAAAATGGATGTCCATGGGATGATGATTCTTGTTATAGTGCTATCATAAACGGACATTTAGAAATCGTAAGATACATCTATGAAAACAATCTGTTCGTGGATCATTATAGGGCGTATACGAACGCTGTTGATTGCAATCGTGTCGAAATACTTGAATATCTACTAGAACAAGGAAACGTATATCTTGTCTTGTGATGATACTTAAGTAATCGTGTCGAAATACTTGAATATCTACTAGAACAAGGAAACGTATATCTTGTCTTGTGATGATACTTAAGTAATCGTGTCGAAAAAATTGAATATCCAAACATATTATTTATCTTCACCATAAGTCATGTTCAGTTCAATATCAACACATCAATTATGTCATTGATATCACTTTTTGATGGTTTATTATGTATCATTCCCCAAGAATTGTTGTCATTGATACTGTACTTTTTGGATATATCCTCGATATTTTCATTGATGGTGACATCTAAAACTCATACAAACAGTAAATTGATTCATTCATCATTTTACTCAAGAAAAAAACCAGGTGATACAAAATCACACATGAGAAGTATTCATCTAGACGCTATATCCAATGGGCACATCAGCCTATTCAAATGGCTTGTACATACAAAAGATTGTATCACGGTCGTATACACAGAAACTGCAATAGAAAAAGGAAATCTGGAAATTCTAAAGTATCTTAGCGAAATTAAATGCTCATTTGACGATTTTTGCTGTAACGTGGCTGCAGAAAATGGTCATTTAAATGTCCTAAAGTATCTACACGATAATGAATGTCCTTGGGACGAGAGTACATGTAATATGGCTACGAAGTATGGTCATCTAAATGTCCTAAAGTACCTACACGAGAATGAATGTCCCTGGGACGAGAGTACATGTAATATGGCTACGAAGTATGGTCATCTAGATATTCTGACGTATCTACACGAAAATGGATGTCCATGGAATGAGTGGTGTTGTAATTATGCTGCAAAATATGGTCATCTAGAAGTGCTAAAATATCTACATGAGAATGGATGTTCCTGGAATATATTCGCGTTAGCGTACGCTACAATACACGATCACCAAGATGTTCTTAAATATCTTCACAAAAATTGTTGTCTACGATATATGATGACATAATGATCTAGATTGTTGAAATGCTCATAACATTTCAACAAAGAACTATTTTTTTGCTACTATGTAATGGATACGGGAAACTGTACATCGTTAAAGGACAATTGAGTGTATTCGTTAATTCGTTTATGTCGTAAATACAGTTTGTGAGGGCGGGTAGGGGCAGTGAACGTAGAGAACGAAGGCGCCAGTTCAATGTCCCTGTACGAAATTTGATGATTAATGGTACACACTATGTTGGTCGAAATGACCATTCATACCACTGAGTGTCACAGAATTTGAAATAATAGCAGTCACCATCTTTTCACGGACAACCATTATTATCAAACTTGATCTGATACCATTTTATAAAAAAAATAATGCATAACAGCCAGTTGAATACGCGATATCAACGGTACAACGGTAGAACAACATATATTGAAAAAATTGAAAATTACAACGTACTGGTAAGCTCATAGTCAAAAGATTATATTATTTGGGAAATGACATCATCACTCACTATTTATAATGGACTTTCACGCTTAGCTGAGGAGCTACTTAGACAAATAATTAAACACTTGACTATGGCGGCACTCGCGTCTTTACTCAGTGTTTTAAAGAGATGTAAATCGTTACCATATGATCAATACACTATCATTAAAACAGAAATCAATATGAGAATCAATTGGTTTACACAAAAACCCGATATACGTGGAGACATGCAGTGTCCTGATAGGGATACAATTATTGCTGAATACTATCCCTCACTATGGAAATGTAGAAAACTCGTGAACTTACCACAGCTCAGTGCTGCAGTGAATAATCATGACGTGTCACAAGAGTTGTTTCCAATTACCAAAGCGAATACAGATCAAGAAAAAAGGTACATGCAGATAATTGGAGATCTCGCAGCGGCAGGGGGAAATATCATTTTATTAAAAACCTGTTTATATTACGGAATGTCGTTAACAAATGAGATATTTGAAGTGGGTGTAAAATATGGACAGTTAGATGTTTTGAAATGGTTACATGAAAAAAGATGTCCTTGGACTAGTTGGACAAGTTGGTCATGTGCAGGAGCAGCAGAAAACGGACATTTTGAGATTCTAAAATGGCTTCATGAAAATGAATGTCCTTGGGATGAACGGACATGTTTGGTTGCAGCTCAAAATGGTCATTTTGAGATTCTAAAATGGCTTCATGAAAATGGATGTCCTTGGAATGAACGGACATGTATTATTGCAGCTCAAAATGGTCATTTTGAGATTCTAAAATGGCTTCATGAAAAAGGATGTCCTTGGGATGAACGGACATGTATGTTTGCAGCTCAAAATGGTCATTTTGAGATTCTAAAATGGCTTCATGAAAAAGGATGTCCTTGGGATGAACGGACATGTATGTTTGCAGCTCAAAATGGTCATTTTGAGATTCTAAAATGGCTTCATGAAAATGGATGTCCTTGGAATGAACGGACATGTATTATTGCAGCTCAAAATGGTCATTTTGAGATTCTAAAATGGCTTCATGAAAATGGATGTCCTTGGAGTGAACATGTACGTATATTTGCAGCTCAAAATGGCTTCATGAAAATGGATGTCCTTGGGATGTAATGGCATGTACTTATGTAGCAGGAAATGATCAGTTTGAGATTCTAAAATGGCTTCATGAAAACAAATGTCCTTGCAGTGACACTAATTGTATGTACTGCAAAGTTTAACATAACTATTTCTTTTTTCTGTTAGAATGATGTTCCATTATATCGTTACAAACATCATCCAGATTTTCTAAGTTTACTCTTTTATTTGTATATGATGCAACTTTTTTCGTGCCTTCATAACGGATCAAATTATCGACCTTATCATCAAGCGCGATCTCTTTGTCTGTCAAACCTAGATTTTTCAATAGTTTGTGTCGGTCTTTCGGGGATATCGTAATGTTCTTTGTTTTTATTCCTTTTTCTTCATTCAATTTCAATAGTTTGTTGATGAATTTCTGATCAGCGATGTTTCTCGAGTACTTGAAGATGTAATAGTTAGATGGATAGAGTCGCCATATCGAATTACTGTAATGTACAGTGGATAATATAAAATAGTCCAATATCTTTTCGCCATACTCATACGTGTATACAATACTTTTCACGATCGATACACAAGAGATGTCGTTGTTCGTTTTGACGTATCTTATCACGCTTCCCACGGAGATATTGTCTTGTACTCGTAACGGGGGAATGAACTCATACTTAAGAAGTTGATCAGGGAATAGTTCATGATACAGTCTATCTATCTTTTTTGCATCAAACTTCTCATTTTGTTTTTGTATACCTGAAAATATGTCATCCAGCGTGATGTCGTCTATAGACGTCATTGATCGTATATATGAAGAGATGTTTAAATAATGTCTTAGCTGCATGTATTTGTCAAATACGTCTATCGGCTAGTTCACATAGCTCATCCGTAATCATTGACTTTTCAACATGCCATATTGCTGAACCGTTTTGTTGCACAGCTATTTTACACAGACCACTGGTTTGATTCTTGACGTATTCTAACGCAAGTCCGTTGGTCCAAACAGCAAGTCTACATATCTCATCGGTTTGATCGATTACGTATTTTAGAACAAGACCATCGTTCCAAATCGCCAACATACACATCTCTCTTGACTGATCCCTTACGAACTCCAAGGCATTGCTGTTCACTTGAATCGCGAACTTGCATATATCGTATGTTTGATCCCTCACAAATTGTAAAGCTGAGTATTTTTGTCGGATGGCATATCTACATATGTCATCTGTTTGATCTTTAATAAATTGTAATGCCGATGTGTCTTTGGGAAGAATACGAATCCAAAATTCATCAGAAACATCATCAAAGTCTTTAATATCATCAATGATGATTCTATCTGCTTTGAATTTGTTGTGTTCGATGTATACACGAGCATTTTTTGGTATCGTAACAAAAGCTAATTTAGTCCCATAGTTTTTCCAGAAAGTATGACAGTTGAACTCGTCACAAAAGTACAGACCTCCTCCCGTACATGTTCCACAAGGACGAAAATATTCTATGTTGATGTTCAATCCTAAGTTGTATACATAATCATAGTGTGTGAAATCATTGTTCAAGAATTTGTAAAACTTGGTGTCGCTGTAGAGAATATTAAAATCCTCTCCGGAGACTTCACTATAAACCGGGATCATTATGATCGTTTATGAAACGTTGATCTTTGAGATTCTGTATGTGAATCATGGTCAATAAAATGAAACCGTTTCAACTTTTGATACAGGATTCTTACTGATCAACTTAATGAGTGTAACGTAACGGAAAAAAGAATGAACCGCGGGCATGAACATTCGTGTGGGTGGGCTGCGTTTCGCCAGTGCTCACTACCCCGGTCGATTAACCCTGCACAATGGGGAATTAAATTTACGGGTTGCATCGAACTTACAACCATTACCAATAAACTGAAAATATTAGTGTTCATTTGTACTTTGCATATAAACGTGCATGATAATCCTATTCTATTGCTGATCTACATATCTTTTTCGTTTGTATTGATTCTTTCACATACTGTAATGCAAATCCATTCTGTTGTACAGCTATCATACATATATCATCAGTTGGATGTTTGACGTATTGTAGTGCTAACCCATTTCGTCCGACAGCAACTCTGCATATCTCATCGGTTTGATCAAATACGTATTGTAGAGCGAGGCCATTAATCCAAACGGCGAATATACATATCTCCCTCGTTTGGTCTTTTATGAACTGTAAAGCATAACTATTTTCTCGAATCGCAAATCTACAGATCTCATCCATTTGATCTCTTACAAATTGCAAAGCGGAGTAGTTTTGTTGGATTGCATATTTACATATATCATCGGTTTGGCCTTTGATAAATCGTAGTACTGATGTGTCTTTGAGTAGAATACGAATCCAAAACTCATCAGAAACATCTTTAAAGTCTTGGATATGATTGATGATGAGCCTATCAGTCTTGAATTTGTCGGACTCGATATAGACACGAGCATCATAAGGTATCGTAACAAATGCTAGCTTGGTTCCGAAGTTTTGCCAGAATAAATGACAATTCGATTCACAACAAAAATACAGTCCACCGTCCGAGCACGTATCGTATGGCATAAACTGTTTTGTATCGATGTTCAAACCTAGTTTGTATGTAAAGCCATGGTGTGTAAGATCATTGTTCAAGAACTCATAAAATCCGATATCACCGTAGAGAGCATTGAAATCTTCTCCAGAAACTTCATCGTAGACAGAGATCATCAAACTAAAATTAAATATACCGGTGAGTTATCATATTGATATTGATAAATAAAATGAATATGTTTCAACTTTTAGAATACCAGACATGTTGTGAACAGTTTGATCGATCCCATTTTGTTGACGTGGTGGACAGGCGGGGCAGCGAAGCGGAGGCGACACGTCCCACATGGATGCATATGTCAAATCGTTTATATCTATGTGTACTTTGCGTATTTGTATGCTTGTGGATTCTGTTTGATCGCTAATCTACATATCTCTTCTGTTTGATCTCTGACGTACTGTAATGCATAACCGTGTCGTTGAACTGCGATTTTACACAATTCTTCTGTTTGATTGATTACAAATGCCAACATGTATCCATCTTGTTCAACAGCTAATCCACATATCTCTTCTGTTTGAATCTGTACATATTTCAACGCAGACCAATCTTGTTTTACGGCCAGTTTACATATTTCTTCTGTTTGATTCTTCACGAGTTTCAAAGCACATCCGTATTGTTGAACAGCTAATCTACATATCTCATCGGTTTGATCAATGACGTACTTCAATGCTAGACCAGTTCTTTGAACGGCTAATCTACATATCTCATCGGTTTGATTTTTCACGAACTCCAATGCATGACCATTACACTGAACAGCAAACTTGTAAAGGTCTTCAGAATGTTCCCTTATGTAGCGTAAGGCGATGTAGTTTTGTGCACAAGCTTGTTTACATATCTCTACCGTTTGATTCTGTACGAATTGTAAAGATGTAATATCGTTTTTCATAATGTGAAGCCAAAAACTATCTGGGATCTTATTGAAACTGATGATCTCATTAATGATCAGTTTATCTGATTTGAATTTATTGTACTCGATGTAGACACGTGCATCGTTGGGTATCTGAACGAGAGCTAAATTGTTCCCGAACTTGTTCCAATACATGTAACATTTTGATTCTTCACAAAAATACAATCCACCCCCCATACATGCTTCATGAGGATAGAACTGTTTGGGATCGATGTTCATACCGACTTTGTAATGGAAGTTCTTGTGTGTGAGATCATTGTTCAAGAACTTGTAGATTTTGGTGTTCTTGTGAAGTTCGTTGAAAACTGTTCCGGATACTTCGGTACCAACTAACGACATGTTTTGATTGTGCAGAGTAGATTTGATCATGTAGATACATCACGTCTTTCTACAAAATAAATAAAATTCAAATTTTTAATGATCTATACACTTTCATATTCTGTCTCGTAGATATGGTCTACTGAACTTTTTAATCTACTCGCATACATCCATCCCATAAATATAGCTACAACATATACACCGATCGGAGCAAAAACTATAAATCCTACAATTATTGATGGTTGATGATCTCTTGCACTACCAGAACTCATCCAAACGAACCAAATAATTATGTTAGTGAAGAGCCACTGTGGAAGTACACACATCGGATATTCAGCAGTGAGCATACTTTTGTAATCAGTTGGACTTTTCATCATTTTACAAAACACAGATGGAACACGATTTGTTGACAACAGTTCACCCAATATGCAACCACCCCAAGCGGTTAGCATGCATTGTAAAAATCCACAGATTATTATGGTACCGGTTCTGCTTCCCAATGTCTGTTGAGTTACAACAATGATTTCGATGATGGATGGTACAATGATGAGCCCGAAAAACACAAACTTGGTAAATGTCTTAACACTTCTATCTAACCAGTATGATCGTTCGAAATCTGTCATATTTAATGAACGAGTACAGTAATGATTGCTGAAATTTAGTGAGATATACAATCAGTTACTTTTTCAAATTTTATCCTAATGCACACAACATAAGGAAAAAGACTTAATGTGATCAAATAAATCTGAACGATTTATTATGAATATCCATTGTGAGGGCTGCATTTCGCTATTGCTTACTACCCCAATCTATTGATGCAATGAATGATACACTTAATTAGATTTGTCATAAAAACGTATGGTAGAGGGCGGGTAGGGGCAGTGAAGCGTTAGCACAAAGTGCGAGCGATCGAAGGCTTCATTCTATGATCCTGTATGATAATTCATAATTAATCGCTCAAGTTCATTTTCCCTCCGTTGTGCATCTGTTATATAAAGAAAAAGAATGAATTGTGAACATTCACGCGGGTGGACTGCGTTTCGCTAATGTAGTCCCATCCACGTAGATGTTCATAAGTAATCAATCAATATCATTGTTCGTACGGTGTCATTTTTCTTATCTTACATCCATTGATTTTTTGTCGATGTGCGAATCTAGTGTCAAAAACTATGAACAATGCACAGTCAATGAGATGCGAATGAACAATTGACATAATTCGAGATCATGGAATGACGCCTTCGTTTCGCTATAGCTAAAGCTACTGCGCTCCACTGCCCCTGCCCGCCCCCAAAACATAGAACAAATTATGGTACCGATTCATTATACGTTAATTGAAAGTGGCATGAAAGTAGGATTTTAGGTGTTCTTGTTAATCAGGTCACGTACTCCATATATTTAGGGTTGACAAACTGTACCGCAGATTTATTGTATCTAACAGCTATCAAACATATATCTTTCGTTTGTTTTCTTACATACTGTAATGCAAAACCATTTAGTCTAACAGCGGCCTTGCACAGATCTATAGTTTGTTTTTTCACATACTCTAATGCACATTCATCTGTTTGTATCGCCAACAGACATATCTCTTCTGTCTGAACTTTGACAAACTTCAAAGCAAAACCGTTTTGTTTAACAGCAGCTTTACATATATCCGAAGTTTGATCATGTATATACTTCAATACGTAACCATCTTTCTGAACAGCCATCATGCATAATTCCTCTGTTTGATCTTTGACAAACTCTATTGCAGATTCATCCTGTTCGATAGCCAATCTACAGATCTCTTCGGTCTGATTTTTTACGTATCGTAGTGCATACCCATCTATCTGAACGGCTATCTTACATATTTTGTTAGTTTGATTTTTAATGTATCTAAGAACTAAACTCTTTCGTTTAACGGCAGATTCACACATCTCATCTGTTTGAGTTTTTATCATTTCTAGAACCAATGGATCCTCTTGTAGAATGTCGATCCAGAAACTATCAGGGACATTTTCGAAACTAGTGATTTCATCAATGATCAATCTATCTGCCTTGAATTTGTTTTTTTCAATGTAGACTCTGGCATCATCCGGTATGGTTATCGATGCTAATTTGTGTCCATAGCGTCTCCAATGTATATGACATTGAGATTTATCACAGAAATACAGTCCACCTTTCGAACATTCTTTGTTAGGATTAAAAACTTTCGTATCAATGTTCAATCCGATAACATATTCAAAACCAAAGTGAACATGGCTATCATTTAAGAACTTATAAAATTTAGTTTCACCATACAACTCATTAAACACGCTACCAGACACCTCTGTGCCTATCAATAACATGCTTTACATAAGCAAGATTGAGTATGTAGATTTGTCTATGTAGTAAGTATTATAAACAAAAATCAAAGTTTTGGTAGAGTGAAATTTTTCAGGGGGTATCATCAGATTTATAAAATATCCTGACATTGATAATTCATGGAATATTTATGATTAACACTCGATCACTATCGTGAATTGTAATTTACGATTAGTTTGTACAAATTCATTCATGAGATCGAGATGTTTCTTTGTTTCGGTATCCGATAAATTTGTGGTACGTCCATGATGTCGTCTTGTAAAAAATCAGAAAACATATCAAAATAGCTAGCACCAAAAACATTAATGTCTTGTACATAACTTTTGCATCGATATATACAATGATCGTGTTGTTGTCATTATCAAGTCCTGTATTATTGAGCACGTTGATGAGGTATCGGTTATCATCGTAGTATGGTGCAAATTTTGATTCCGGTATTAATCCCGCCTCGTACAGAAAGTAAACACGTTTATTCGAATCGAATGTGTTGTATGAAGAGTATCGATTGTTACTAAATGGTGGTATGGTTCTAAAAACTTTGATACGATTGGTGAGGGTACTAAGATTCATTCTGTTGGTTGAATAATATATCATAGCATACATGACAATAAATTGCAATTTCAAGTTTTATGGTAGTCTCTATCACAAAACTAAAGTTTAATAAAAAATATTGAATTCGAATCGCGTGTCTATGAGCCTTTTTGGTCTACTTATAATCAATCATCATGAACAACTTCCTCGACATACGTTCCGATCGAATTGAAGGTATCCATCAAACTATTCAATTAGATGGATTCTTGGATTATCACAAACAGGTACATGTATCAATGTTCGATGAAAATAGGAAGAGAGTTATTGATCTTGTCAAGACAATCCCTAATTTCAAGTTACAATCGGCTATTGTAATTCAAGGCGGGAAGGATTTTCATCGTTATGACACAGATGTTGATTTTGTGTTTAAACAGGAGAGTTTTTTCGCTCATCTATTCCCGATCAATGAACCTAACTGTTACGGGGTGATCGATCTTGTTACTAACGAATCGTTATTGTTTGTTCCGAAACAACCTGAATCTTATGCAGTATGGATGGGTCCATTAAAGACTACGGAGTTTTATGCAAAAAAGTACGGGGTTGATCATTGTTACTATGTCGAAAACATAGGGTCTGTTTTGAAAGAGCGCGATGTTCAGACTTTGTATCTACCCAAAGGTAAAAACATGTATTCAGATCGTGAAAATGAACCAGTATTCTTTGATCAAATGAATGAGTTTGATCTTGATTATGAATTATTGATGCCGGTATTGTGTGAAATACGTGTGATCAAATCGGCGAAAGAATTAGAGTTGATGAGGTTCGTAAATGTTATTTGTTCTGAAGCTCACAAACATGTTATGAAGACTATTAAAAATAGTGTGTATGAAAGGGACCTAGAATATGAGTTTCTACATTTCATAAACAAGAACTATGGATGTAGACATGTCTCGTACGGATGTGTGTGCTGTTCTGGTCACAATGGGGCTGTTCTACACTATGGACATGCTGGAGCACCTAATGATAGACTCTTACAAGAATCGGATATGTTGTTACTAGATATGGGAGCTGAATACTACAACTATGGATCTGATGTAACATGTTCTTTTCCTAGATCCGGTAGATTTACTTTAGAACAGAGACAGATATATGATGCTGTTTTAGATTCACAATTAGAGGTTGAAAAACATGTCAAAGCAGGTGTTTCGTGGAACTTCTTACAACGAATTGCGGAGATTGTTATCGTTAGGCATTTAGTCGATATGGAACTGATCATTACAGATAACGAAACTATTGAGGATCTTGTGGATGTTTACAAAATATCTAAACTGTTCATGCCCCATGGATTCGGACATCTGTTAGGTTTAGATGTTCATGATGTTGATAGTTTAGAACCTTATTTTCCAACAGATATTTCACCAGAAGATAAGAATAATAGAAAGAACTCTCTTCTTAGGACTGGTATGGTGATTACTGTTGAACCTGGTATTTACTTTAATGAAGTGTTATTGATACCGGCATTTGATAATACTGAGATAGGAAGATTCCTGAACAGAAGTAAGATCGAAACATTTATGAATTTTGGTGGTGTTCGTTTAGAAGATGATGTCATCGTCAAGGATAACGATTGTGAGATTATTACGATCGTGCCCAGAACCATTGATGAGATAGAAACTTTCATGAATCAACTTTAATCCCGTTTACAACATTTTTTTGTATTTGAAAGTGAATGTGAATTTGAATTCGTCACAGCATCCTGTGCATGATTAGACCCGTAGTTTGGTGTTGGAAGGCATTCTGGATCCACGTAGTATTGGATGATCATACTGTTAGAATCGTTGTGTTGTAGAAAGTGACAATGGATAACCCCTCCTACACCTCTAATCTTGGGTGTAGATGTTCTTTCATCAGATGAATATTTAGGCCATGTTAGATAAAAACTAATTGATTCTTGTGGTCCCACCTGATACACGTCCCGAGAGTATGTAAGAGGATTGTATGATCTATCACATCTTGTGAGACCTGGCGTGTTGTATGTAGAGTGCGTTAGTGCAAATCCGGATGTTAAGTGAAAATGAAATGAATGAGAATCTGTACAATCACCGTTGTTGTAGATCCATTCTTCTGTTGATTTGAGTTTGACAGAGAAAGAGTTTAGATTATCATTGAGATAACCGTCGTACATACCGATATATGTAGTATTAGGTGGGATGATCAGTTCGGCATGTCTTTTCATACATGCAATCGGTAGTTGTACGTTTCCATTAGCCGTAGCATAAAAGGGAAAGATCTGTTGGATCTCTGTATCGTACGTACCATAAGTCCCGATTTCGTCACATTTAATGTACTGGTTTTGGTTAACATTGGCATCTAGACGGTTTGTAAGTTTAGTGATGTGTAGATTCTTACTGTGAGGAAAAGACTTAGCCATGTTATCTCGTTTGATCTGGTTCAGTGATGAGAAAAGTAGTGCGGATGGAGTTGCTGATGTACTAATGGTGTTACCTGTTAGAGGTTTGCCAAAGAACTGTAAAAGTGGCCATCGTCCTAAGAATCGAATCCAGTAGTTCGAATTGCTAGTAGTCTTGATTATAGCTGATTTCATGTACAATGCTTTTTGATACATGTATTGGTATTTGTAAGGAAAGAACGACCAATCACATGTCAGGATTGTATTGAGAGTTGTTTGATGGGTATTAAGGGTTATCGTAGTCTGTGCGAAGGTGTGGTTGACCAGATCGATCCATTGTTGTAGATTCAGATAGTGATTATCGGTCGAAGGGAATACTATTATTACTTCTGTTAAAGGGTTTTGTGTAAAATCACCATAAGCGACCTCTGTAGAATAAAACTGGATCTTAAGTGTATCGTTAGAGATCATAGCGGTATTAGAATAGTCATCGTTAGTTTTGTAGATTCTAAACTTGGAGCTGGGAAGTGTCGGTGGTTTGTAGTTGTTAGGGGATGTTTGATACTGCTGTAAGGCCCAATCAAGATCCAGTTGTGCCGAATTCCACATATCCACGATGATACGACTTGATCCGTTGATAAACTCAGTTGTGCCGTTGATGTTCCCTCCAGCAACGGCGTTTATATTTCCTTCGAACAACAGTAGGAAGTTTCGTCTGGGGACAGAACTGATGTCGCTACAAAATTTAGGTAGATTATAAAAATAGTCCTTGTTGAGGAATGATTCATAGTTGAACTTGTTATCGTACTCGAAACATGGTTTTTTCAGGATATGTTTGAACTGTTCATAGTCCGATCCAAAGACTGTTCGTCTGATTCGGGAGATCGTCTCTGTTAAAGATAAGTTATTTTCATTCTGACAATCATCTTTATATTTACTTTTTTCCGTTTGTGTGTCCCAATAAATTTTTAAAAACGGTTTGATAGTGAAAGTTTTAGGAACCTTAGCAGTTCCATTATCTAATACTTGTTGTGTCTGAGGGATGATCGGAACTACAGGATACGTTAAACTTGTAAAATCACTCTGTTGGTTCTGCTGATTCGGATCGGGGATCGGTGTAGGATACGGTGTCGGATTTGGAGATGATGTAATATCGGGTATCGTTGCTGTGACAGAAGGATTATTGGGTTGATCCGGATATGTCAATGTTGCACCGATAGTTTCAGTTAAATCGTAGTTGTAAAAAAATAAATGTGCTATCTTGTGTTTGAATTCATTAAGATCAATAATGATAGCAATCCTACCAGCTGTAGGAACGAATGTCATCTTCAATTCTGATGGATTTACCAAACCACTATCTGTCTGAACTAGATAGAATGTTTTGATGTTCATATCTTTATCACACACTCCAATATGAAACACTCGCCAATTCAGAGATGCATTAAGGATATCGATCTTGACTAGATTATTAGAAGTATTATGAAATAAAGGGTTCACGTGGGGTACGGGTTTTGTTGAGTACCAGTTTACGGCAGATATTCCATTGACTACTGTAAAGCATGATCTGTTCTCGCCGGTTGGTAGGTTTGCAAAAGTTTGTGTTCCGTTTGATGTAAAATCCATATCTAACATTTCCAACAAAATCTGGTTGTCTCCGTATCTAAAAGTTTCTGTTAGCCATTTTGTTGGTTTGTCCGTTATCTGTAACAGACCGACAGCACCTGCACAAATCAATTCGATAGATACAAACATATTATGCGAATGAAACCATAGTAATGCTTGATTGTTAGTAATCTCTGGGAACTGGAATGTAACGTTAGGACCTAAAAGAGTATTGTGTCCGAATACGACCTCCATACTTGTACCATCTACCGATCCGGTAGTATTCAATCCGTGATAATGAATATTAAATGTAAAGAGAGTTTTGTTTTTGTAAGTGATCTTAGGTTTTGATCCTTGTGGGAAACTTATGAAAGGCATTCCGAATGTTGAATCTGCAAACTTTTTGTGGTTAATGTAGACTTCTGAACCGAAGATAGGTTGGTGTATCGGATCGGTACCACTGAGTTTGGCATCTGTTGCAAATTTATGAGTAGTGTTTTTGATTATGATTGTTACATCATCCTTTTTTCTAAGATTTGAAAAATCTAGTAAAGGCGGTTGGGGAAGCTTGATACGTTTGTTAGAAGACATGATCAGAGTTATAATACATATCCGGATCAAAAATAGTAAAAATTAAAGTGTTTATATGCTAATTGATCTGTTTCGAATCTTTGGATGTTTGTTGTTGTTCTGAGTTTGTTGTGTAAATTGTGTAATTCGCGACATATTGCAACATCCCGATGGAACTACGTCTTTTTGATCAAAATAGATTCGTGATACGGTATGATGAAAGCGTTATAAATTGTTATAATTCACATATTCACATATTTCCATATTAAAAGGCTTAAAGAAATAACGTATTTTTTATGATTATCAGAATGGGTCGTCGATTTGTTAAGTCTGTTCCCCAACAGAAATTTCATTCTACGATCAACCTTAAACCTATTCCCGTTTGGGAACCTGATCCTCCCGATCGACCTGATTGGTTTGATATTGATATATCTAACTTAATCAATGTTCCTCTTCTTGGTGCTCATCAAAATTATGCTTCTTCACATAACAACATTGGTCTTGGTTGTCTTGATTTTAACAATAGATATGTTATGCATAACACCTTCAATGTTAAATCCGATTGCAAGTTCGTCAACACCTCTGTT
>Ga0302280_1001619_pt1 | contig 18217 bp, 12 predicted proteins | sample III_Fen_E1_1_FD_198771 | JGI IMG/M metagenome (GOLD analysis project Ga0302280, IMG submission 198771) | Peat permafrost microbial communities from Stordalen Mire near Abisko, Sweden - III_Fen_E1_1 | ecosystem: Environmental > Terrestrial > Soil > Wetlands > Permafrost | place: Sweden: Abisko... | reverse complement strand
GTTTTCTAAAATTTGATTTTTTGAGATAATACTACTTTTTATTTTTTGAATTCATAAAAAATTTGAAAATTTCAAAAAATATGACAAAATTTTAAATAAATTAATAATTGAAAAGTGAATACACAACAATATATGGAAAATTATTGATAAGTGTATTAACTTTTATAGTTTTATGATAATTTTGATGTTGAAAAAATGTATATGTATATACGATTGCTCACATATGAGCAGATAAAAATAATAATATTTCTAATCACATATACTTTTTATTTATTTGCTCATATAAGTGAGCAATAAAATATGAAAAGTAAGTATATATACTAAATATAAAATGTGGTAATGTCTACAAATATAAGTAATTAATTAAATAATATGTATGTACATTTAACATCATTTTTAAGTAATAGGAACTCGTTAAAATAGAATACTTGGTATATACACTTTTTATGTCAGTGTTGAAAAGTATATATAATGACCATCAATTTATTGCTCACTAAAATGAGCAAATGAATTAAATTATATTACTACACGTACATACTTTTAATATATATTACTCATTCGTGAGCATGAGTAAATTGAAAAAGTATGTTAGAGTACTAATATAAAAAAGTATATATAGTAATGAAAATCTATAAAAATATTAAAAAAAGTATAAATATATAATTAGCAATTTCATGTGTTGAAACTCGAAAATAAGTATAAGATTTAAAAAAATAATATTATATACATATATACACAGATATGTTCAAATGTAAAAAATGTAATTATCAAACGTCAAGAAAAAATAATTATGATAGACATACAATTTCGTGTAAATATAATAAAAAAATAGCAGATGAATGCATTTGTGATTTTTGTAATGGTAAATATTCAACTCAAAAAAATTTAAATATTCATTTAAAATCATGTGTACAAAAAGGTGTAAAATATCAAAATGAAAAATTAAATATGAAACATACAATTGATATCATGAAACAAGAAATTGATAATATGAGACAACAGATGGAAGAAAAAGATGATAGAATTTATGAAAAAAATAAAGAAATTAATTTTTTACAACGCGTTGTTGATAGTGCTGGAATGATAATTAAAGAATCAATGGGATCATTTAGATTCATAAATGAAAATCTTTATTATGCTCAACCATTATTATTATATTCTGAATTTTCTTTTTTGGATGAATATAACACATTAAAAGAAAAGATTGATGTGTTAATTGAACATTATAAGAAGAACATGTTGTATATTTTGATTGGTAATAAAATAATTAATGAATATGTAAAAGCTGATCCAAGAGATCAAGCCGTATGGAATTCTGATTTGACAAGATTAACATATTTTAATAGAGTATTCACCAAAAAAACTGAAGATGGTGTGAATGTTGAGAGTTGTGAATGGGAAATGGATAAAAAGGGAATAAGAACAATTAAATATTTGATTGATCCAATAATAAGTCATATTGAGGCAATGATGGATGATTTTATGACAAATTTTGATCAACATTTTGATCATTGTAATTATGATATGTCAAAACGTACTGATTATACTAATGCAATATGTGGTATACGTGGTATAATTATGGACGGAACACTTCATTCAGAAATATTAAAATATATTGGTAAACATTTTTATGTAAATAAAGTGCACATTATGGAAACGATTAAAACATTGCCAATCAGAGAAGAAATACGAGAAAGAATTCAAGATAAAATAGAAGCAATTGAATGTAAATATACGAGTAAAATAAAATCTAAAAATAAACCAACACTTTCAACAAATAATCCTACTGACCAAAATAAACAAAAAAATAAAAAAGTAAAGTCTGTAACTTTAAATAAATTAAAAATTACAAATGCTAAATCCAATAAAGACAAACAAGATATATATATTGAGCCAAACGATTTGTTAAGTGATTCAGAAGAACAAGATATTAATCTTGAATCAGATGATTTATTGAGTGACGAGGAATATGAACAAATTAATACAAAAGTAATTATATCGGATGATGAATTAAGTGAGTTAGAAGAACATAAAAACAAAAAACCACAAATTAAATCCAATAAAAAAGTAAAATCAAAAATAGTTGTATCAGATGATGAATTAAGTGAGTTAGAAGAACATAAAAACAAAAAACCACAAATTAAATCCAATAAAAAAGTAAAATCAAAAATAGTTGTATCAGATGATGAATTAAGTGAGTTGGAAGAATATAAAAATAAAAAACCACAAGTTAAATCTAATAAAAAAGCAAAACTAAAAATAGTTGTATCAGATGATGAATTAAGTGAATTAGAAGAATATAAAAATATAAAACCTAAAAATAAGGTAAAATCAAAAGTGGTCATATCAGATGATGAATTAAGTGAGTTAGATGAACATAAAAAATATAAATCACAAATTAAATTCAATAATAAAGCAAAACCAAAAGTAATTATATCAAATAATGAATCCAGCAATTCTGAAGAACATGTCAAAAAACCAAAAAATAAATCTAGCAAAAAAGTGAAACCAATAGTAATTGTATCAAATGATGAGCTAATTGATTCTGAAGAACATATCAAAAAACCACAAAATAAAAAAACTAAAAAGAAATAAATTTATTCATGTAATATCAAATAAAAATTAGATTATTTGATCCATTATGCGAATAATTGTAATTATCATTCCATAAATTCCAAACAGTACAACAGTAGAAAAAAGTGCACCAAAAAGAAAAAATAATATACCACTAATAATATCTTTAATTTTTGAATTTTTATTATCATATACTTTTTCACGAATATAATCATGTGGTTTTCTTTCAAACACATTTAAAGGTGGAAAGAAAGGTGTATACCCACATAACAATTTATGTATTTTGGTATTTTGTGATATACATGCATAATGATCAGCAGTATTACCAAAACAATCTTTAACATTAACATCAACATCATCTTTAATCAATACTTTTAAAAATGCAATATCTTCAACAATACAAGCATAGTGTGCAAGTTTCATTCCATACATGTCCATAGGTTCTAGATGTATTAATCCATAATTATTTTTAAGTTCAATATAATTTGTATTATGTAGAACATAATGTTTCAGTAAATGTTTTGCAACTTGGATATCAATGTGAAATTCAGCTACTTTTTTTAATGAAAGACTATTATCAAGTGCATATTTTAGAATAGTTGTATTATATAGTTTTTGTGTGAGATTTAATTTTGAACCCAACATATCAATTATTTTGATAATCACATTTGTTTCATAATTTTTTGTAATAATAGTACTGATTGGATAGTTTTCAACAAATTTATTATTTTTATCTGTTTCTGCAATGATTTTATTGATTGGATAATTATCAATGAAACTATAAGCACAAGCATTTACATCAGCTCCGGATTTAACCAATAATTGTATGATATCAATATTTTCATTGGTACATGCATAATGTAATGGAGTATAGTTCATATGACCAATAGAATTAACATTAGCTCCAGATCTAATTAAATATTTTAATAGTGACACATTATTGTTTTGTGCTGCCAAGTGAATAGGCATATTACCATTATTATCACAAATAGAATTTACATCAACATCATTACTTAACAATTGTGTCATTAAATCTTGATTTAAATATTGTTCATTACACACATAATATATTGGTTTACACCCATGATCATCATTGATTTGCAAATTAACATTATAATTGATCAATAATTTGATATTTTCTATGCTACCGTGTATACAAAATACATGTGCAAATGTCATTTTATATTTTCCAAGAGTAAAAATATATAATTTATTAGGATTTGCTCCTAATTTTAGTAATGTTTCAAATACACAATAATTATGGAGATCATATGCATATTTCAAAAGAGAAGTATCATTATTATTATATATTAGATTAACATCAATTTTGAAGTATTCAATTAAATATTCAATAACTTTTGGATCTTTATTTTCACATGCACCAAGAATGAATTTATTTAAATTTGTATGTTCAATACTTTTAATGTAGTATTTCACCAATTCATAATTTCCATATGTGCATATCATTCTAAAAATCTCACCAAAATCAATTGGTTTAACCTCACTGTGATTTGGTAAAATATTTGAGTAAAGATTGTTAATTACATGTTTAGACACATCATTGCGGCCCCATGTAATAATTTGTTTCATATCAATTTTTTCATAATTAATATTGGTGTACATCATTAACTTTTCAGGTTTACCCTCACTCACATAATGATTAAAGTTTTCATCATGAGGAAAATAATTGGCAGATTGTAAAATTTCTTTTTTTGCATTATGCATATCTTTTATGGTCATTAAACATATTTCTTTTGTTGAATCTTCCACATATTTTAATGCATTACCATTTTGTTTAGTCATTTCCATAATTTTTGTTAAATAATGCAAATCATAATTTATTTCCATAATTTTTGTTAAATAATGCAAATCATAATTTATTTCTGCGTGGGTTTCATTGGTAATTTTTGTTAAATGTTGAAGTTTATTATTTATTTTTTCAATATTTTCATCAAATCTTTTTAACATATATGAACAGTATGGTCTTTTTGAAAATGTATTTTTTTGGAATTTATTTATATTTTTAATGATTTTCATTGTGATATTATAATAATATGTATATATATAAAGTAATACAAGTAATAAAAAAATCAACTTTTTTCATAAAATTCTTACAAATAACAAATAACAATGATTGTCAGACAAAACATTGTGAATGCTGTAACAATTACCACGATTAAAGGTCCAACACATATTAGAAACATCCAATTGACAATATTCATTTTTATTCTGTAATTGTTTATTTTATTACGAGCATAATCAGATGGATATTTTCCATATTTATTGGCGGATTGAACAATATCTGTTTTTTTGTATAATAATTTATACATGTCATAATTATTGGAAATGCAAACATAATGATCTGGACTATTACCAAAATTATCTTGTATGCAAACATTTACTTTATTTTTTATTAATTCTTTTAAGAAGTCTATATCTTCCATGATACAAGCATAGTGTACAAGTTTCATACCACACATATCATCCGGTTCAGAACCAGAGATGCCATAATATTGTTTAAGTTCATTATAATTTGTATTATACTGAACATAATGTTTTAATAGATGATTTACAACTTTGACATCAACATTAATTTTATTCTTTTTAACCAATATATCACCAACATATTCACCATTTTTCAATGACAGACCGGTATCAAGTGCATATTTTAAGACAGTAGTATTATATATTTTTTGTGTTAGATCTAATGTTGGTCCTAGTGCACTGATTCTTTCAATCATAGATTCTGGCAGTCTATTTTGTTTGAGAATCATATGTATAGGTAAGTAATTATTAACATTTGCGCCAGATTTTACCAAAAGATCAATTATTTTAATATTATGTTGTTCGATTGCATAATGTAAAGCTGTATATTTGTTGAGATCAACTGCATTTATATCAGCTCCATATTTTATCATTAATTTAAGATAATCAATTAGTTTATTTTCATATTGATAATGAGAATTGCAGATTGAATGTATAAGTTTTACATCATTCATATTATTGATATTTTGTGAAATATTCACATCAGCGCCATCTTCCAATAAAATTTTGAATGCTTCGATATTATTATGGTTATATGCATGTCCAAGCAATCCACATTTTTTATCATTTAATTTATTTAAATGTGGTTTGGTGTAATAATGATTTATCAAGTAACTAATGACACTAGAATCTTCATTTTCGCATGCCCAAAATAACATTTTATCTAATTTTTCGCTGTCATTTTCTCTAATATAATGTTTTATTATATCATAATTTCCATATTTGCATAATAATTCTACTATTGTACGATCATGATGATTTATCAAATTATCAACAACATGTTTAACAATATAATTATTTTTGCATCCAACAATGAAACTCTTCATATCTATTTGTTCATAATCAATTTCATTGAAATTTAGTAATTTATTGAATTGTTTATTTTTTACATATTCATTAAATTTATTTTTATCAAATAATTCGACACTAGGTTGTATTTTAATAGATTCATTTGTGGGAATTATATTTTTCACATCATAGTTTTCATATTTATTCACATATATTATTTTTGTCAAATATTCCAATTTATTACCCATATTATCGATTTTTTGGATTAGTTCATTAATTTTGTTTGATTGATAGAATCTTTTTGAAAATGCAGAGTTTAGCTTTATATTTTTTTGGTATTTATTAAGATTTCTTATTTTATTGAACTTTTTGATTATTTTCATTGTGATATTATTATGATATGTATATTTATAAAGTAACTCAGTCAATAAACAAATCAATTTTTTGTCAATACATTATCTATGATTGTATAGAAATTCACAAATAAATATTCCCAATGTTCCACCAATTATCATTGTACTAATTATAAGAATAGTACAACAGATAAACATTATGAAATTCATGAGTATTCTATAACTATTACTTTCTCTGTTAGAATAATTGGAAGGATACTTGTCATATTTATTTGATAATTCTCTAGTTTCCCAAAACAGTAATTTACACATTTCATAATTATTAAACATGCAAATATAATGATCCGGTGTATTACCAAAATTATCTTGCACATTGACATTTACTTTATTATTTATTAGTTGTTTTAAAAGTCCAATGTCTTCCATGATGCATGCATAATGTGCGAGTTTCATTCCATACATATCAGGATCTGAATCATATATGTTTTCATGTAATAGTTCAATATAATTTGTATTATATAGAACATAATGTTTCAATAAATGTTTTGCAACTTGGATATCAACATTGATTTTTAATTCTGATTTATGTTTATTTGATGAAAAACATACATCAAGTGCAAATTGTAGAGCATTTGTATTGCATATTTTTTGTGTCAAGTCTAATTCGGATCCCAATGCACTGATCATATCAATTGTTCGTTCAGGAGAATATTGTTTTTCGAGAATCATGCAAATTGGTGAATAATAATCATCAATAAAATTGAAAGCATTTGCATTGACATTAGCTCCAAATACTACCAAATATTTTATCATTACAAAATTATTTTGTTTTATTGCATAATGCAAAGGAGTCCATTTATGAAAAACAGCACTATTTACATCAACACTATTTACATCAGCTCCATATTCTATTATTAATTTGAGATAATCAATATTTTTGATACTATCAGAATAAGAATTACAGATTGTATGTATGAGTTTTGTATCATGAAAAATATCAAATTTTTGCGCAAGATTAACATCAGCACCATTATCCAATAACATTTTGAACACTTCGATATTATCATGTTTATATGCGTGAGCCAATAATGAATTACCTTTATCATCTAATTTATTTAAATTTTTTTTTATATCAGAATACACAAGATTACTTTTTATTAAATAATCAAACACAAGTGAATTTTTATTTTCACAAGCCCAAAACAACAGTCCATTGTTTAAATTAGTAATTTTTATTTTTTTGATATAATGAGATAAGGTAAATAATGAATATTGGTTTCCATATTTAGTCAATAATTCAAGTATAGACATTTCTTGATTATCACAATTAACTAGATTATCAATAATATGATTGATGACATGATAACTATATTTACATTCAATGATTAGTTTTTTCATATTTATTTGTTGATAATCAATATTTTTAAAATTTAGTAATATATCAAATTGTTTATTTTGTGCATATTCATTAAATTTATTTTTATCAAATAATTCAACACAAGGTTGTATTTTAATAGATTCATTTGTGGGAATTATATTTTTCACATCATAGTTTTCATATTTATTCACATTTACTATTTTTGTCAAATGATCTAGTTTAAATTCCATATTATTTATTTTTTCAACAAGTTCACCAATTTTGTTTGATTGGCAGAATCTTTTTGAAAAGACATTAGAAGTTAATCTAACATTTTTTTGGAATTTGTTTATGTTACCAATTTTGTTGAATTTTTTAATGATTTTCATTTTATGATATGTTTATTAGTATAAAGTAATTCAAGTAATAGAAAAATCAATTTTTTATGAATATTTAATCCACATTAACATGATTGAACCACATATGTATGTCACAAAGCACAAAAGTAGCCAAAAAGTTATAGTTTGCATAAATGTATTTATTCTGTAATTATATAAATTGTTGCCAATTGTATAATTCATTGGTAGCATTTCATATTTATTTACAAATTGTTTTATTGGAAATACAAATGTATGTAATTGGTCATACATATTACAGTTATTCATCATACAAATATAATGTGAAGGTGTATTACCAAATTTATCTGTAGAATGAATATTAACTTTATCTTTGATTAATTTTTCTAAAAATTCAGTATCTTCCATAATACATGCATAGTGTATGAGTTTCATTCCATGGATATCTTTTGGTTGTATTTGTGTGATTCCATAATATTGTTTTATTTGATTATAATTTGTGTTATATTCAACATAATGTTTTAATAAATGTTTTGTTACTTCCATATCAATTAAGAGACTTTTATTATTTTTATTGTAGGCAGATTCAAAAAGAGGTTTTCTTTTTTTTTGCAAACTGTAATCGAATGCAAATTCCAATGGTGATATTACATCATTCATTTTTATTGTTAAATCCAATTCGGTGCCTAATGTATTAATGATTGGTATAATATTAGATGGCATTACATCATTTGTTTCTTGCAAGATATCACGGATTGGCAAATAATAATCGCCATAATTACGTTGCGCATGTACATTAACATCAGCACCACATTCTATCAAAATTTTCATGATTTCTAGATTTGCAGTTTTGCATGCAAGATGAAATGGTGTGTGATCATAACATGCAAGTGAATTTACACTGGCTTCATATTTAAGCAACAATTTTACTAGTTCATAATTATTATAATACACTGCAATATGAAGCGGTGTATTATAATCTTTCCAAGTTGAGTTTACATCAGCACCATTATCCAACAATAATTTTATTAAATTTAAATTTGGATTTGTTTTTGCACATGCTTTATGTATTGGTTTTACATTTTGGAAATTAAAAGTATCCAAATCAACTTTATACTTGATTAGCAATTTAAGATATTCAATGTTTCCATCATGACATACTTCATGTGCAATATGACTAGCATCGGCATTATTTTTTAACAATATTTCAAAAACTTCTTTATTATTGAAAGTATATGCATAATGCAACAAAGTATAATGTTGTGTATTTTTCATGTGCAAATCAAGTCCAAATTCTTTGATTAAGTATTCAATAACACTTGGATCTTTATTTTCACATGCATAAAACATCAATTCATTTATTTTTACATCTTTTATGTTATTATTTTGGATGAAATAAGACAAGATATATGAATTTCTATATTTGCATAAGAATTCTAATATTTTTGAGTGATAATTCTCTTGATTGATTAGATTGTCCAAGACATGTTTTACAATTATGTCACTTTTGCAATTTTGAATGATTTTATGCAAAGACACTTGTTCACAATTAATATTTTTGAAAGTTATTAATTTATCAAATTCATTATTTTTTATGCATACATGAAATAATTCAGAATTATCATTATAATTTTTTAACTTTTTTTTTTTATCAAAATGATCATCAACAATATTCAAACTCTCAGACAGTTTTTCAATCCTTTTATTGTCATCAAATGAGCATTGTTCTAAATGTTGCGTTCCATACAATTTATTATTATTAAAAAGATTTTTTATATTGGTATGTACTTTTTCTGATGTATATTGTTCCATACGTGGCATTGCATAATGATCAACACATTTGTGCAGGTTGTTATTGTCTGAATTATGTTTTGCATCACTTTGTATTTTTTCAGATTTTTCAATTTTATCTATTAATTTTTTTATTTTACAACCAATATCAGTAATTTCACTCATCATTTTTTCATTTTTGGTAATTTTATTAATAGTTGATGTGACATCACTTGCATTTGGCATGTGCACATTGAACTCAATATTAGGTATTGTTTGGTGATATTTTTTTAGGTTAAACATATTATATTTTTTGAAAATTTTTGAGCATTTCAACACTTTAATCATTTTCATTATTAGTATATTTGGTGATACAAATATATAATAGAATCAACAATCAATTGAAAAATCAATTTTTTTTATAAATGAAGACACACTTTATGTGTTTCGTGTTGTTCAGCTTTCGACATAAATACAGGTATTTCTTTTAGTTTATAATTGAATTTTGTTGGCCAATGTGATTTTTGATTTTCCACCAGTATTTTATTTTTATCAATTTGAATAACATAAGCTCTAAATTATTTGTTTCTTATTAGACTATTCATATATATTATTGTCATTCAAATATAAATTATCAAATAATAATAATTTCATTTTTTTATAAATAAATTTTTAGCATCCATCATATAATCCACAAAACAGTATAGCATTAGTTTTTATGTCGCGAATATACCATACAAATGATTTATTCAATATAACATCAATACTTTCTGGTGCCATGCAACATGATTCTTGTGTACAAGTAACAACAGTGACAGCAGCAGCTTCAGTACCGGTTAACCCAACATCAATAGAGACAGCATGAATGATATTATCAACAAACAAATCATCACTATCAACAATATTTAGAAGTTTTGCAGTTTCAGCACTAAATATGCGATTGATTCCCATTTCTTGCATAACTCCAACCATATCTATTTTTTGTTCAACTTTGAAGATTGGCATATAAATGTTAACAAAAGTTCTTTTCATATTTTTGGAGTAATTATCAATGTTATCAAGATTCAAATATGCATTATTATTTTTTGGCAGGATAAATCCCATGACAGCATTATCAACATATTTTTTTTCAACGCATTGTACATTATTATCTTCATGATAGTTGCAATATTCTTCATCATCACTTTTCATAAAAGGTAATTTTACAATGGAATTATCAACTTGGGTAAATTTGCTATTATAATAATCTTTTACCATTACATTTTCCCATTTTGCTTTAAAATATAAAGTACTTAAGATAATTAGTTTTGTATCTTCAGTAATATCATCTTCTGTTAAGATTTCAGTGACTTTGCCAAATGTTTTTTCGTTGACAAGAGTATTAACATCATACACAACTTTTTGAATATTATTGAATGATTTAACATCAGCATATTTTCCGGCAAGTTCAACAAATGCTTGTTTGATTGGGAAGTTTTCTTTGATATAGATTCCATTATTGATTGCAACTTGATAATCTTGTTTATCAGTGTTAAGTATGTTTAATTTTTCACAACTTTCTGTATCATTATTAAAGTATTTGCACATTTCCACACTAGATTGTGTTTCTTGTGGGATACCAAAATTTAGAATATTCATGGCATAGGAGATATTGGTTGGTGAGAAAGAGCATTGTTGTGTACTATTTGATGACAATATTTTGAATGAATCACATGCAAATTTATTTGGTTTATTTACATTATCATTGTTATTAATAGTTTTTTTGGAGAAATGTTTTACAATTCTAGAGAATAGAGACATATTTTTATGATTGTATGTATAATTATATTGCTATCAATATGTTTAAAAATCAATTTTTTTATAATAAATTAACTATTGTGTTTTTTCTATTTTATTTAAACATGTATATGTTATTCTTTTGAGCCCAATTGCATCAAGTTCATCATTTGTCATATTTTTTAGTTGTTCTGAAGTATATTGTTTTTTAACTGTATTATCTCCAATGATAATTTCTGTTGGCGCATCAAGAAGTTCACGTTTTCCAGAATAAAGATATTCAACACCTTTATTTTGTCTGGAACATTCAACAAGTTTAAATTTATATTCACCAGTATTATTTTTTTTAGTGAGTACAGTCATTGCTTTATTAGCTGCTTGTTTTGATGTAGATCCAGAAAATCTCCCAAATGATGTGTTTTGTTCATGTTCATATGCTTTGAAAAATCTAATTGCACAAGTTTTATTTTGTTTTTTTGGTTTATTATTGATTTGTCCAATTAACACATTGAATGCTTTATTTGCTGATTTTTTTGGTGGCAATCCAGAATATTTACCAGTTGATAATTCATTTTTTGGACTATCAATAACTTTAAAATATCTATTTATTGGTTCATCATTTGTACTAATTACTTTTGGTGGTTCTTTGGTGGTTCTAATATTATAATCAATATTATGGTTTACTTTTAATTCTTTGGTTGAGAGTTTGAATGAATGTTGCATATAATGTTGTTGATATTAGAGATGTACTAATAATATACTTTCAAAGATTCAATTTTTTGTGTGATAAAATAATTATTGCAAGTGTTTGATATCATGACAATTAATAGAAATTATATTATCAGATTTATAGTATGAATCATATTTATAATTTAATATATCATTATATTTTTTTAATAAAGGTGCATGTTTAAAATTTGTTTTAGCATGATTACTTATGATTAAAATATATGCACCGAGAAAATCAATTTCGAATCCATTAACAGATACAGTTATATTTTTTGTATTTTCCATTAGCAATGCGCCACATTTGGATTCCATTTTATTTTTTAGTGTATTTTTGAAGAAATCAATAGTGTCTAATTGATTTACAACATCTCGCAAATCATTAACTCCTGCAATTATTGAATTATCAATTTCCATCTTTTTATTTTTCATAAATTCATTCAATTGCAGACATTCATTTCTATCTTTATCGTCTTTGATAGCATAACAATTAATTTTTATTATGTCATCATATTTTTTTATAAATTGTTCATATGCCATAGTTATATTAATTATTACATTAAAATATGGATATTATGTTTTAAATATTTCAATTTTTTTGGTTATTTATAATTTGTGAACATTATTACAAACCATGATAATACTGCTAGTATTGGTCTATCCCACAATATCATTATATTTTTTTAACAATGGATCATCAACAAAGTTATTTTTTGCGTGTTTGATTAGAACATCTATATATTTTTGCATATCATATATGTTTTTATATCTGAGATGACCATATTCAATTCTTATTTTATCTGTAGATTCACCATGTAATACTTTGTTACTGCATACATTTTTGATATGTATTTTAAAAGTATTTTTGAAAAAATCAATGGTATCTAATTGTTCAATGATATCAGTGAGATTTTTATCAAGATTATTTCGTTCAGTTTCGATAGCATTTTTTTTATTTATCATAAGAGTAAGTAATTGTATATATTCTGATCTTTTTGTATCATCATCAATATCAAAACATTTAATTTTATTGATTTTATAAAAAGTTGATGTTTGCACATATTATATACATACAAACATTAACTTTTATAAAAAATTGATGTTAGTACATATTACATACATACAAACATTAACTTTTATAAAAAATTGATGTTAGTACATATTACATACATACAAACATTAACTTTTATAAAAAGTTGATGTTAGTACATATTACATACATACAAACATTAACTTTTATAAAAAGTTGATGTTAGTACATATTACATACATACAAACATTAACTTTTATAAAAAATTGAAAATTCATCATATTGCCAATCACATATAACAAAATAATTAATAATTCAGCAATGAGTAATAATAATAATAATAATAATAGAAAGTCAGGTAATTTTTTTAGTGATATGATGAGTAATATAACAAAACATACTCGTAAGTTATCAAGTGATTTCAAGACTTCTCATAAAAGTAATTCATCAGGTGATTTTACAAGAAAACACAAAAGCAATCCATCATATGATTTTAAGAACAAATCAAGGGATATTTTGAATGAATCAACAAACAATTATTTAAAGGAAACAATAATATCGATGATAAAATGCACAGAAAATTACAAGATGTTATTACTGGATGAAACAACAAAGAGTATAATAAGTACGGTGATGACAAAAACAGATTTACCTTTAAATAATGTATTAGATTTTAATTTGATAGAGATAGATTCAAGTGACAAAGACAAGAGTAAATATTTATGGCTGGATTGTATTATTTTTGTGGATCCATCTATTTCATTTTTGCATGTAAAAGAAATAGTATCAAATAAAAGATATGGGAAATATTATTTGTATTTTATCAGTAAAATAAGTGATGAACAAATAGAAGAATTGGGAAAATGTGACGAGAAAGACAAAATAGTAGATATTAATGAAATATATTTGAATTTCAATATAGTACAGGACAATTTGAGTGTGTTCAAGATGCCAGAGGCCACAAGAGATATGCCAGAGGCCACAAGAGATATGCCAGAGGCCACAAGAGATATGCCAGAAGCCACAAGAGATATGCTAAGTTCAAATCTAAAAAGTATAGCAGATTCATTGATAATATTTATGTCAAGTTTTAGATTTAATCCAATAATAAGATATTCAAACAAATCAAATGTATGCAAAAGTATAGGAGAAGAGATATTAAAATCAGATGAATTTGGTTTTAGGGACAGTGCATTATTATTGATATTAGAGAGAAAAGATGATCCAGTCACTCCATTGATTAATTGGTGGACATATCAGGCGATGATTCACGAATTTATAGGTATAAATATGAACAAGATAAAAATAGTAAATGAGAAGAGATCAGAAGAGTTATTATTGGACCCAGTGATAGATAAATTTTATGAGGAGAATATGTTTTTAATGTTTTCAGATTTGAGTGACAAATTTTCGGTATTGATAGATGAGTATAAGAAGAAGCAAGAGGAATATAAAAATATTACAGTTGAACATATTAAGAAATTTACGAGTGAATATCCAAATTATTTGAAGATGCAGAATACAGTTTCTTGCCACAATAAGATAATAAAGGAATTTACAAAGAATTTTTCAAAGAAGATAATGGAGATATCAATTGTTCAACAAGAGATCATATCTGGTAATGATCATAATGAGATAGTGAATAAAATGTTGCAAATAATAAATGATCCAATAGTGGACATTTTAGATAAATTTAAATTGGTGATATTATATGCATTGAAGCATGAGAGTAAGAATGATAGTGAATTGGAAGATTTCAAGTTATTATTGAAAGACAATTTAGAAGATAAATACATGAAGATTTTGGACAATATATTGAATATTTGTGGGAAGGACAAGAGAATTGGGAATGTATTTCAGGGAAAATCAATAATGGAATATATATCTGGAACATCAAATAATGCATATGTGCAATTCAAACCATTAATACATAATATTTTGAGTGAGGTATTATCAAATAAATTATCTGAGATAAAGTATCCATTTATAAACAAAAATAATTACACAAATATTGTAATATATATGCATGGTGGAATAACATATCAAGAGATGAATGTGATAAATGAATTTAATAAAAAGTCTGATATAAAAGTGAGTGTATTAACATCGCAAATACATAATTCCAAGAGTTTTTTGGAATCATATAATATTTAATTTATGAAAGATAATGTTGCATTTACAATAATATTCATGGATTCGACACATTCGACACATGAATTATCAATACAACAATAATTGAATCCCAATTGGTAAACGCAATCTGAATTTGTTATGCAAGTATAAATAGTGGCCAACATAATAATTATAAAGAAAAATATATACATTTTCATTTTTATTAGTTATTTTATATGATAGTGGATAATTTAGATGTTTAGATTTTCAACTTTTTACAGAAAATTATTTGATAATATATTTTAGCAGTTCGCCCACATTATCAAATATATTTTCGATATTCATGATATGTGTGAGGATATATGATTGTAGTTCACATGGTTTAATTTTGATGAGTAAGTTATTATTGCTATCAGTTATTTTGTTGATTAGATTAGATATTTTTTTATCGATGATTTTTTTTGTGTACATATGATCTTTATCAAATTTAAGTTTTTTGAAAATGAACCCGTTAATCATATTGTTGATTTGTGGAATATCACAATATCCCAGATAATAAATATTATCGATTCTACCAGGTCTAATTAGGGCCCCACCCAACTTTTCAATATAGTTGGTGGTCATAATGGTGATGACTCCAGTTTGGTTTGATAATATACCATCAAATGCATTTAGTAATCCAGAGTAAGTTAGACATTTTACAGTTTTTGTGATTTTGTGTTCTTCTTCAAATGTATCAGAATTTTTATTTTTTTCATCATGATTTTGATCATTAATATTTTTTTTATATTTTCTGTGTAGTTTATATTTTTCATCATCAATTTTGCATAATTCTTCATTGATTCTAACTGTGGAGGCAAGTTCTTCTTCATTGACAAAAGCAGAATCTATATCTTCAAACAATACTATTTTGGGTGATCCTCCGATACTATTCAGTATATCAGAAATACTTTCATCATTGATTTCGCTATCATTTACATTAATAATATAGATTGGTAATTGAAATTCAAATGATATGGCTCTAACAACGGATGTTTTACCAGTTCCAGGTGGTCCATGAAATAGTAATCCTTTTCTATAAGATATTTCAAATTCTTCAAAGAATTCTTTTGAGTTTAGAAAAGTGGTTATTTCATGATTTATACTATTTTTGATATTATCATTGAGATACAATGAATCAAAAGATCTTTTATTGTCACCAATGGTTTCCCAGTTATTATTTTTTCTTTTTAATATATTCATTGGTTTTTTATTTTTTGTGGTTGTTAAACATGAATTTTTTTTGCCAGTTTCGATTATCCAATTGATATCATTTTGTATATTTTGTATTGATAATTCTCCATCTAAACTGATAATGTACATGTGATCCAACTGTCCATTATTATAATTATAATAAATTTTATTATTTTTTTTAAAATATCCTTGAGAACCAATTCCTTCAGTAATTATGATATTATATTTACTGGTGACTTGACTGGTAGACAAAGCAGTAGAGTTTGACATGACATTATTTAAAATTGTATCGATACTATTATTATTAAATTCATAATTTTTTAGAAATGTATCTTGATCATTAATATTTGTTTCGAATGAATCGCCATAATTTAGCAAATATTTGTTTGAATCGATAAAGTTATTATTGCGAAAATGAGCAAGCGCATTTATTGATTTTGGATCTCTAATGATGACATGATATTTGAATTGTAAGAACTTTTTAAGATTCAATTTTTGTTCAAGAAAATATTCAATAATGGTGATGTGATAATCAAGATTATTATCATCATCGATCATATTAAATTTAAAGTTTAAAAGTTTGATACTGATCATATTATTTTTTGAATATTTGATGAATTTGATATAATGATTACCAGCTTTGAATATTTTGGTAATTTTATCATCAACAATTTTATCAGATGTTAATACATTATTTTCTTTGTGTTCGACTTTTAAATTTAATGCAATATTTTTTTTTTGATATTTTTTGAGAAAGTGTTCATTAAGTTTCTTTTCAATATTTTCTGATGTATTGGATGGATCTTCCCAATCATCACTGAATTCCAGAATTTTGTCAACTTGATCAGATTTTATATTTTTAAAGAACATTTGTTCATCTAGAAAATTATACATAAATTTATCAGTATCTTTTTTTAGGACAACCGTGCACAATATATCACCTTTGAATTTTGCATTAAATTTATTAGTGATGAATTCAATGCAAAATCGAAATAATAACAAAGAAATTGTTTTTAGGAGTTCAATTATTTTTGTGGATTGTTCTAATATTATTGGAATGATATGTGCTAATATTAGACCATCAATTGCCGGATTTCCAGTCACTCCATATGTTTTCATAAAGTCACTTACTTGTGTATTCATAATAGTATATAAATTAAAGTATATATGGTTTAATGATTTTAAAATTCAACTTTTTATGATGATATATCAATAAAAAGTTGAATATAAAAATGAATGTATATTAAATGATTATCATAAAAGTAACAAATGCAATCTAATAATGAAATTACAGATATAAATGAGATAATTAAAGATAGAATCAATAAGACAAAATCAATGTTTACAAATAATAATATTGTAAATGAATATACTCAAAATTTTCAAAATTCAACATATAATGTGATTGCAAAATGTTGTGATAAAGAGAATGCAATATTTATCAAAAATATCAATAAAAGTGATGTTAAGAAGATTATTGCGGTACCATAAAAGATATAAAAAAGTATAATTATCATTCATTTATTTCTTATCTATCATATTCACCATCTTGGTCTTGTACTTTCTCAATCCATTCACCTTTGCCACATATACATTC